>Ga0066903_100002469_pt1 | contig 14514 bp, 13 predicted proteins | sample PanSoiMetaGPlot1_FD_67491 | JGI IMG/M metagenome (GOLD analysis project Ga0066903, IMG submission 67491) | Tropical forest soil microbial communities from Panama analyzed to predict greenhouse gas emissions - Panama Soil - Plot 1 (version 2) | ecosystem: Environmental > Terrestrial > Soil >...
GCGCGCGCATATCCTGCCTGTCTGCCGATCAGCGAAGTACCGGCTGCTCGAGGAAAACCCGCCCGAAGATGTCATCGACGTGCTTGAACTGTTCGTTCAAATCGAAGGCGCGCTCGACCTCCGCCGCCGGGAGGACGGCCGTGATGTCCTGGTCCTGCAGCAGCAGTCGCTTGAAATCGAGACGCTCTGCAAACGAGCGCATCGCGTTGCGCTGCACCCATTCGTAGGCCTTCTCACGCGACACGCCGTGCCGCGCGAGTTCGAGCAGCACAGTACCCGAGAAGACGACGCCGCGCGAACGTTCCAGATTCTCGCGCATGCGATCGGGATAGACGAGCAGCCCGCGCACGATTCGGCTGAACCGTCGCAGCATGTGGTCAAGCGCGATGAAACTGTCCGGCAGGATCACACGCTCGACCGACGAGTGCGAGATGTCGCGCTCGTGCCACAGCGCGATGTTTTCCATCGCTGCCTGGGCATTGCCGCGAAGGAGCCGCGCCAGGCCGACAATCTGCTCGCAGCCAATCGGATTGCGTTTGTGCGGCATCGCCGAGGAACCCTTCTGCCCCTTCGCGAACGGCTCCTCGACCTCGCCGATCTCCGTTTTTTGAAGACCGCGGATTTCGAGCGCGAATTTCTCCAGCGATGCCGCCGTAATAGCCAGCGCCGCCAGCAACTCGGCATGGCGATCGCGCTGGATGACCTGCGACGCGACGGCTGCCGGTTCCAGATCGAGACGACGACAGACCTCGGCCTCGATATGAGGCGGCAGGTGAGCGTATGTGCCGACGGCCCCTGACAGCTTGCCGACCGCGATGACGGCACGCGCGCGTCGGACACGCTCGATGTCGCGGCCGATTTCCGAGTACCACAGGGCGAGCTTCACACCAAAGGTGAGCGGCTCTGCGTGGACGCCGTGCGTGCGTCCAATCATCGGCGTACGCCGGTGCTCGTACGCGCGGTCGCGGATCGCCTCTGCGAGGGCCTCCAGATCATTCAGGATCAGGTCGCACGCCTCGCGCATCTGAAGCGCCTGCGCCGTGTCGATGACGTCAGAGGACGTCATCCCGAAGTGCAGCCAGCGCGCGGACGGCCCGACGTGTTCTGCGACGGCAGTCGTGAATGCGATGACGTCGTGCTGGGTCGTTTTCTCGATCTCGTCGATGCGTGCGATGTCGAAGGCGCCGCGCTCGGCGATGTCGCGCGCCGCGTCGCGGGGAATGATGCCCGCCGCGGCCATCGCCTCAGCCGCCGCGACCTCGACCAGCAGCCAGGTGTCGTACCGGCGCTGGTCGCTCCAGATCCGGCCCATCTCGGGGTGCGTGTAGCGGGTGATCACGGCCGTGCTCCGCCGTTCGGGACACGACGGCCGCGGAAGCACAGGGCGGAAGACATCGTTTCGGTTGGGTGACGCTATTCTAGATCGAGCCGCTCTCGAGGAATCTGTAAACCGTTCACATTGCCCAGTACGGTGACAGCCAGGGATCCATTCCTGAAAAGATCGGCGGCCACCCGCTGCACGTCGTCGATCGTGACTTTCTCGATGCCCTGGAGCGTTTCGTCGAGCCCGAATTGCCGATCGAAGTAGATTTCCTGCCGGGCCAGGTGAGACATCCGGCTCGCGGTGTTCTCGAGGCTGAGCATCAGGCTGCCCTTCAGGTGGTCCTTCGAGCGCTGAAGTTCGGCGGCCGGCACCGGCAGGCGTTTCACGCCGCGCAACTCCTCGGCAACCAGGTCGACGATCTCGCTCACGGCTTCGTTGGCGCAGCCGGCGTAGATGGTGAACGACCCCGCATCGCGGTACGCGCTCAGGCCGCTGAACACGGCGTACGCCAGACCGCGCTTTTCACGCACGTTCTGGAACAGGCGTGAGCTCATCGACCCGCCCAGCAGTGTGTTGAGCACGTAGCTCGAGTACCGATCGTCGTGGTTCTGGGGATAACTGCTCGCCCCGATGCAGACGTGGCTCTGTTCGAGCTCCTTGTTTCGAATCTGAATCTTCGGGACAACCTGCGGCGCGTCCTCACGAACAACTTCGCCTGTCTCGGCCACCGAGCCGAATCGTTCCTCGACGAGATCGCGAACGCGGGCATGCTCGAGATTCCCCACCGCCGACACGATGAAGTTGCGCGCCGTGTACGCCGCCCCGAAATAGCGGCGCAGCATATCGGAGTCGAACGACTCGACGGTTTCGCGCGTCCCGAGAATCGGGCGCCCCAGCGGATGGTTTTCCCAGAACGCCTGCGTGAAAATCTCATGGACCAGATCGTCGGGAGTGTCCTCGACCATCTTGATCTCTTCGACCACAACCTTCTTTTCGCGCTCGATGTCGTCGCGGCTGAACGCCGGGTTGCGGACGATGTCGGACAGGATGTCGATGGCCAGCGGCAGATGCTCGTCGAGCACCTTGATGTAATAGCTGGCGTACTCCTTGGCGGTGAACGCGTCGAGCTGTCCGCCGATCGAGTCAATCGCCTGGGCGATGTCTTCGGCCGAGCGCGAGGCCGTCCCTTTGAACAGCATGTGCTCGACGAAGTGCGCGATGCCGCCTCGGTCGGCCGCCTCGTGGCGGGAGCCACGAGTGAGCCACACCCCGATGCTGACCGAGCGCACCTGCGTCATCCGTTCGGTGAGAAGCCGAAGGCCGTTCCCGAGTGTGTCCCGAACGATGATCGGATTCGGCAAGTTCTACGCTCGCAGCGGATGGGCCCGACGACCGGACGATGGCGACAAACCCTTTAACTGGAATGATTTACGCGGAAATATCCTGGCATTCTAGCACGGCGCAGACCGACGGGCAAGCACGGCCTGCCGCTCTCGACGCTCACCGCGGCGAGGCCGTATGATGAAAAATCCGGCAATTGCTTCTGAACCTGAAGGATACCGTGCTTCCTCTCGATGTGCCCGATGTCGGCAACGTTGAGCGCGCGACGCTCGAAGATGCGCTCGACGCGCGCGGCGAGCAGCGATTTCGCGGCCGTCAGATCTTTCACTGGATCTATCGGCGCGGCGCGACCAGCTTCGAGGCCATGACAGACTTGTCGCGCGATCTTCGCGCGACCCTCACCACGTCCTTCGGGTTCACGACACCCGAGCTCGTCCAGCGTGAACGCTCGAAGGACGGCACGGAAAAATTCCTGCTTCGCCTGGGGGACGACCGCCACATCGAGTCGGTATTCATCCCGGACACACCCGGGATGACGCTGTGTATTTCGACACAGGTCGGATGCGCCATGGCCTGCGCGTTCTGCCTGACGGGCAAGATGGGTCTGGTCCGCAATCTGACCGCCGGTGAAATCGCGGGGCAGGTTCGTGTGCTGGTCCGCGCGCTGCAACTTGCCGACACGCGCTTCAACATCGTCCTGATGGGAATGGGCGAGCCTCTGCACAATTACGACGAGACGATGCGCGCGCTTCGCATGCTCGCAGACGAGCACGGTCTGGCTGTCTCGCCGCGGCGGATCACGTTGTCAACGGTCGGTCTGCTGCCCGCGCTCGAGCGGCTGGCGCACGAACCCCTCATGCCGAACCTCGCCATTTCGCTGCATGCGCCGACCGACGCGCAGCGCGGCACGCTCGTGCCCATCAACCGCAAGTACGGCGTGGCCGACATCATCGAGGCCTGCCGCCGATTTCCGCTGAAGCGCCGCAATCGCATCACGTTCGAGTACGTGCTGCTGGCCGGCGTCAACGACCGCCCCGAGGATGCGCGACGCCTTGCCACGCTGCTCGCGGGAGTCAAGTCGAAGGTGAATCTCATCCCGCTCAATGCCGCGGCTGGCATTGCGTTCGATCGTCCTTCGGACGAAGCGATCGATCGGTTCGCGCAGATACTGGCCGACCGTCACCTGACCGTCTCGGTCAGGAAGAGTCGCGGGCGGGACATCCGTGCCGCGTGCGGGCAGCTTATTGTCGAAGGCGAGCGGCGCTCGGCGGGGCAGCAGCTCGCTGTGGCGCTAGGCAGTTAAGGTCGCCTCGCCTTCCGCGTCGATCCGGACGGTAATCCACTCATTACGAGCATGGCCGGGCGGGATCCTGACTTTCAGGTAGTTCCCCGTGACGGCCGATCGGCCATCGTCGAGCGTCAGCGCGCGATATTCGGCGCCGATCTGTCGCTGCCAGAAGCTGGTGACGAGGCGCCGACCCACCTCGCGAACTCGAGCCGCACGCGCTCGAATAACAGGCGGCGGCACCTTGTCCTGCATCGCCGTCGCCGCCGTTCCGGGCCGATCGGAGTAGGGAAAGACGTGCACGTGCGTGAGGGGCGACGCCCCCAGGTACGAGCACAGTCGCGAGAAATCCTCATCCGTTTCGCCGGGAAAGCCCACGATCACGTCGGTGCCGATGGACGCATGCGGCATCCGGTCGCGAATGCCCGCGACCAGCGCGTCGTAGTCGGCGACAGTGTAGCCGCGGCTCATTCGCGCGAGCATCGCGTCGCTCGCGTGTTGAAGCGGCAGGTGGAAGTGCGGCGCGAAGACTCCATGACGAGCAACGAGGTCGATGATCGTGGGAGAGCAGTCCATCGGCTCGAGCGAGCTGATTCGGAAGACCTCACCGCGTCTCGGCGACTCCGATTCGAGGTGCGCCATCATCTGCAGGAGAGAAGCCAACGACGAACGTGGCGTCAAATCGCGACCATACGATCCCAGGTGGACGCCGGTAATCGCGATCTCTTTGAACCCCGCCCGCAGCGCCCGCTCGATCTCGGCAAGGACGACGGCCGGCGCCGAGCTGCGGGGCAGGCCTCTCGTCGTAGGGATGATGCAGTACGAGCACTGTTCGTCGCACCCCGTCTGCACTCGCAGGGTGTAAGCGGTGCGGCCAGCGACGCCCGGTTCGACAATAGCGCCACAACTGCCGTCGCCCTCGCCGAATCGTTCGGACGTCGACAGTTCCCCGTTTTGGCGTCGCACGATGACAGGCACCAGACGCGCCTTATCGTCGTTCGTCACGACGCAGTGAACGTTCGGCAGTGCCGCGAGTTCCTCGGGTCGGCGAGTCGCGTAGCAACCTGTCACAACGATGCGCGCCGAGGGGTTGCTTCGCGCGATGCGCCGAATCGTTTGCCGCGCTCCCTGGTCGGCCGTCGCCGTGACGGAGCACGTATTGACGACAACGAGATCCGCTTCTTCGGGTGCGCTGGCGACGGCGCCCTCTCCGCGCAGATCCTGTTCGAAGCCCAGGGAGTCGGCCTGGTTTACGCGGCAGCCGAACGTGATGACGCTGTACTTCATCGCTGAAGGGCCAGCGCTTTTCGGCCGATGTCTGTCCGGAACTGCATGCCGTCGAATCGAATGCGCTCGACGCCGCGATACGCCCGGGCGATCGCTGTCTGGAAGTCCGAGCTTGCTCCCACGACGGTCAACACCCGCCCGCCCGCCGTGACCAGATGGCCGTGCTGCGAGGCGGTCCCGGCGTGGTACACGCGAACCCCTTCGAGCTCCTCGGCCGCCTGGGTGCCAGTGATCGGCTGGCCTGACTGGGACGATTCCGGATAGCCGCGCGACGCGAGCACCACGCCGACTCGCCGTTCTTGGGCGATCTCAACTCGTGTCAACGCGCGATCGCCGCGCGCGGCCGCTGCGAGCAGCGCGGCGAGAGGAGTGCGAACGAGCGACAGGATGACCTGCGCCTCCGGGTCGCCGAGTCGCACGTTGAACTCAATCACCTTGGGCCCATCGGCGGTCAACATCAACCCGACGTACAAGAATCCGCAAAAGGGATGGCCTTCGGAGGCCATGCCGGCCATCACCGGGTCGACGATCTCCCGCATGATGCGGCCTTCGAGAGGCGAATCGACGAGCGGGCTCGGTGCAAAGGCGCCCATCCCACCCGTGTTCGGCCCGCGGTCGTTGTCGAAGATCCGCTTGTGGTCCTGCGCGGTTCCAATCGACGTCGCCTCCGCGCCGTTGCAGACGACAAAGAAGGATACTTCCGGGCCGGTGAGGCATTCCTCGATGACGACACGGTCGCCGGACGCGCCGAACCGGCGCTCCCGCATCGCCGCCAGCACGGCCGCCTCCGCAGCGGACTGATCCTCGGCGACCACCACCCCTTTGCCGGCCGCGAGGCCATCCGCCTTGAGCACCACCGGCAGGCCGAACGTTCCCGATCGCACGACTCGCATCGCATCGTCCAGCGTGTCGCACGTGCGGAAACGCGCCGTGGGAACCCCGTGGCGGGCCATGAAGGCCTTCGCAAACGCCTTGCTCGACTCGAGGCGCGCGGCGGCCGCCGTCGGACCGAACAGGGCACGTCCAGTCCGGCCAAACCGGTCGGCAACACCCAGACTGAGGGGAACCTCGGGACCCACAACGGTCAGATCCGCGCGCTCGGCCACGGCGAGGTCCGCCAGCGCTTCGATGTTGGTCAGGTCGGCCGGCAGAACCCGGGCGTGTCTGGCGATTCCAGGGTTGCCGGGCGCGCACAGAACCTGGTCGACGTCGGGATCGTCTACGAGACGGTCAACCAGCGCATGCTCGCGCGCGCCCTGTCCGAGGACGAGAACCCGCATCAATTTATTGGATAGTTATGGGATGAACCGTTGGATCAAGGGGCCGGTGTGCACGAAGACGTGGCGGACGAACGGTATTTCCGTTGACCTCGGCGGTTAGTTGCGCCTAGAATCCGCGTTTATTTGTGATAGCCTAACACATTTGGTTGCCTGTCAGGGGGTGTTAGAGCGTGGCTGAAGTGAAGATCCAGGAGGGGGAATCGATCGAAAGTGCCCTCCGTCGATTCAAGCGGAAAGTTCAGCAGGAAGACATTATCAAGGATATCAAGAAGCATTCGTTTTACTTGAAACCCGGCGACAAACGACGAGCGAAACAGGCGCTCGCGCGCAAGCGCAACCGCAAGAAACTGCGGCGCGAGCTCGAATAGCCGTCGACGCGGCGCGCCCGTCCCGCGCACGCGCCGACGAGCGGGGAGGCCGGACCCCGCGAGCGGCTGGCTCAGGGCAACGCAGGGCAACGACCGACCCCGACGAGGTAGCGACCGATGGAGTTCCAAGACCGAATCCTCAGGTGTGTGGACTGCGGTACGGAGTTCATCTGGACGGCCGGAGAACAGCAGTTTTTCGCCGACAAGAACTTCAAGAACGAACCCAAACGGTGCAAGACGTGTAAAGGGAAGCGTGCCAGCCGACCGGCGGGCGCAGGCCCCCGCGAACGCGTAGAAACGGTCACCACATGCTCGGCGTGCGGAAAGGAAACGACGGTTCCGTTCAAACCGACGCAGGGGCGCCCGGTCTTCTGCAAGGAATGCTTCCAGTCCCGGAAATTCGCCGGGGCCGGAGGCGTGTAGCTTCAGCGGTTCTCCTTAACCAGTCAGCCCCCTCCCGGCCTCGTTCACGTCGCGGCGTGCGAGGGCTGGGTGTGTTAAGCTCACTCGGCATCGACAACGGGAGCGGTTTCCATGCAGATTGACGAACGTACGGTCGGCGACGTCATCGTCATCGACGTAAAGGGCAAGGTCACGCTGGGTCAGGGCGACGAGATGCTGAAGGACAAGGTCAACAGCCTCGTCAACCAGGGCCACAAGAAGCTCGTGCTGAACCTCGCCGAGGTTCCTTACATCGACAGCGCCGGGCTGGGAGAGATCGTGCGTGCCTACACGACGGTGAGCCGACAGGGCGGCAGCCTGAAGCTGTTGAACCTCACCAAACGCATCACCGATCTCCTGTCGATTACCAAGCTGCTCACGGTATTCGAAACCTTCGAATCGGAAGGCGACGCGGTCCGCAGTTTCTCGGCGGCCAAGGTGTAGCCGGTCGCGCGTGATGACGCGCAGCAGTCCTTCGCACATCGTCGTCCCCGATACGGCAACCGACGCGGTATCGGGGCGCTCTCTCATTCAGAACGTCGTCATCTCAGTCAGGCCCGGCCAGTGGACGAAAAACCTCTTCGTCTTCGCGGCGCTGCTGTTCGGACTGCGCCTGTTCGATGGGACGTCGGTCGTGCGAGCGGTTGCCGCCTTTGCGATCTTCTGCGTGCTGTCCGGCGCGGTCTACCTGATGAATGACGTCGTCGATCGCGCGAGCGACAGGCGCCATCCGCTCAAAGCACGGCGGCCGATCGCGTCCGGAGCGCTCGCCGTTCAGACGGCGCTGGCCACCGGCGCGCTCATGGCCATCGGCGGGATCGCCTCGGCATTCGCGCTCGGCATCCGCTTCGGGCTCGTCGCGTCGGCGTACGTGCTGCTACAGGCACTGTATTCAGGGCCGCTGAAACATCTGGTGATCCTCGACGTGCTGACGATCGCAATCGGGTTCGTGCTTCGGGCGGTTGCAGGCGCGGTGGCGATCGACGTCGAAATCAGCCATTGGCTCCTCGTCTGCATGATTCTGCTGTCGCTGTTCATCGCGCTCGCCAAGCGGCGGCATGAACTGGTGCTGCTGGCTGACGGCGCCGTGGGGCACCGTCCAATTCTGGGCGAGTACAGCGCGTATCTCCTCGACCAGATGATCGCCGTCGTGACGGCGTCGACGCTGGTCGCGTACATCTTCTACACAATCAGTCCCGAAACGCAGCAGAAGTTCGGCACGGCGGGGCTGGAGCTGACCATCCCGTTTCCGATCTACGGTATCTTCCGCTACCTCTATCTCGTGCACCGGCGCGAGGGCGGCGGCAGCCCGGCGGAGCTGCTGATCACGGATCGGCCCCTCCTAGCCTGCGTGGCGCTATGGGCGGTCGCGGTGGCGCTCATCATCTACAGATAGCCATGGCCGAATTCAACGTGCGGGCGGATGCCGTCAACGTCGAGCAGATCATGGAACAGATCCGCGCGCGGATCCGCGAGAAGCGCGGCGTTGACTACACCGAAGAACAGATTCGCGAGTTGGCCGCCGTGAAGCTCGAGCAGTTTCTCGACCCGAGCGGATTGCGTTCCGATCTCCTCGAGGAGTTCCGGCGCGCCAGGCCCGCCGGCGACGCGCCGCCGATGCCCAACTTCGCCTTCGACGACACGACGCTCTACGACACGCATCGAGGGCCGATTCGGTGGATTCGCCGCCTCCTGAATCCAATCCTGAAGCTGCTGTTCAATCCGAATCCCCTCATCCAGGCGCTGCATATCCAGTCGCGGCTGAACACCATGCAGGTGGAGGCCGAGGCGCGGCGGCGGGCACGCGATCAGCTGACCTTCGAGGTGCTTCACAACCTGGTCCTCGAAACGACCCGGATGGGCATCCAGGTCAAGAACCTCACGATGCGCCTGGAATCGCTCGCGAGCCGACTCGAATTCAACGAGCGGCGGGCGCGGGCGCTCGAAAGCGCGGTCGTCTACAAACCGGAACCCGATCGCAGCGGCGGTGCGCAGCGTCAGCCGTCGTTGCAGGAGCGCGGAGGAGAACTCGCCCGCCAGCGACCTCCGGATGCCGGTGAAGGCGCACCGCAAACACAGTCGACGCACGGCGCACCCCCACAGGAAGGCCCGGGCCAGCGCAGCCGTCGACGCCGCAGGCGGCGGGGCCGTCGAAGTGGTCCTCCGGCAGCGGAGGTCATGGCTGGGACCGGTTCCACCCCAGACACGCAGCCATCTTTCTCCGAGCCCGCGCCGGCCGCCACAACCCCACCGTCAGCCTCATGGCCGACGCAGGAGAAGGCCGACGCGACGCCCCCGGCTGGCCGGCCGGACGTGGCGGAGGCGCCCGCCGCCGGCTCACGCAACGACGATCCAGGCGCGCAGAACGAGTGAAACTCGCCATCGTCGTTCAGCGATACGGGCAGACCATCAACGGCGGCGCCGAACTGCATGCGCGCTATGTCGCTGAACATCTCGGGCGCCACGCAGAGGTCGAAGTTCTGACGACCTGCGCGAACGATTACGTGACATGGCGAAACGATCTGGCTCCCGGTGTCGAGACACTCAACGGCATTCCGGTTCGGCGATTTCGGGTCAGCCGCGAACGCGACCCCCACGAGTTCGGCCGGCTTTCCCAGCGCGTGTTTGCGCACCCCCATTCATTGGGTGACGAACTCCGCTGGCTCGAAGCCGAGGGCCCTGCAAGCCCGTCGCTGGTGCGTTACATCGCCCGGCACGCGTCCGACTACGATTTCTTCGTGCTCTTCAGCTACCGCTACTACCACGCCTACTTCGGCGCCCGCGCCGCACAGGGGCGGGCGATTCTCGTGCCGACGGCCGAGCGTGATGCCGCGATCGGGCTCGGTCTGTTTCCGCCGCTGTTCCGGGGCGTGCGAGCGCTGATGTACAACTCGCATGAGGAGCGGGCGATGATTCAAGCCGCCGCCGCCAACGCCTCGGTTCCCGGGGTGGTCGTCGGCATTGGATCGCAGGTGCCGGCCAACCCTCAGGCGCACCGCTTTCGTCAGAAGTACCAGATCCGGGAGCCCTTCGCGATTTACGTCGGCCGGATCGACCAGAACAAAGGATGTGCGGAGCTGTTCGACCATTTCGAGGGGTACCTGCGCGAACAAGCCGGCCGGCTGTCGCTGGTGCTCGTCGGCAACTCCCTGCTTCCCGTGCCCGGTCATCCGCGCATCCGCCATCTCGGGTTTCTCGACGACACCGACAAGTTCGACGCGATGGCAGCCGCCGACGTGTTGATCATGCCGTCGTATTTCGAGAGTCTCTCGATGGTCGCGCTCGAGGCCTGGGCGCTCGGACGTCCGGTGCTGGTGAACGGGAAATGCGACGTTCTGAAGGGCCAGTGCCTCCGCAGCAATGCGGGCCTCTATTACGAGAGCTACGGCGAGTTCGTGGAAACGCTGCGCGCAATCGAGCAGCACCGCTGGCTCGCCGGCTCACTCGGGCGGAATGGACGGCAATACTTCAGGGAAAACTACGACTGGCCGGTCATCGAGCGGAAGTATCTCGATATGCTCACGCGCCTTGCCAAAACGCCCGCAACCGGCGCGATTGAACCGCTGCCGAACTGGTTCGAGCGACGCCGCGCGAGCCGGGCTCCAGCCGACGAGGTCCTGGCGGCGCTCCCGACCGGCCCCGCGGCTGCGGTCGAACCGGAGCGGATGCGGAGAGGGGCGTGATCAGGATCCACCAGGTGCTCGCCACCCTCGGCTACGGCGACGCCATCGGACACGAAGTGCTCGGGATCCAGCGCGTCCTTCGGACCGCCGGGTACGAATCGGAGATCTTCGTCGAGACGGCAGATTACCGCCTGGAGCCGCTGACCCGCGACTACCGCGAGCTCGTCGACCACAGCCACGCCGACAACCTGCTGCTCCATCACTTCTCGCTCGGCTCAAAGGCCTCCCGCACGGCGTTCGCGCTGCCGGACCGGATGGCGCTCATCTATCACAACATCACGCCACCCGAGTACTTCGTGGGCGTCCATCGCATGCTCGCGCGGCAGTGCTTTCGTGGACGCCGCGAGCTGCGCGCGTACATCGATCGCTGCGACCTGGCGCTCGGCGATTCTGAATTCAACCGGATGGACCTCGAGGCGCTGGGGTTTCGGCGGACGGCCGTGCTGCCGGTTGTGCCGGACCTCTCGCATCTCGACGGCCCGGCGGACTGGCTGCTTGCAGATCAGTTCGACGACGACTGGACGAACGTCGTCTTCGTCGGGCGGGTGATCGCGAACAAGAAGATCGAGGACCTGATCCGCTTCTTTCACGTGTACCACACGTCGTTCAATCCGCGGTCGCGCCTGCTCATCGTCGGCTCGTACAATGGGTTCGAGCGCTATCTCGCATCGCTCCGGCAGCTGATCGCCACCCTCGGCACGCCGCACGTGCAGTTCATCGGACACGTGTCGGACGAACAGCTAGTGGCCTTCTACGAGGTCGCGGATCTTTTTCTGTGCGCGAGCGAACACGAGGGTTTCTGCGTGCCGCTGGTCGAGGCGTTCTACAAAGAGGTTCCAGTCATCGCTTATGCGGCGACAGCGGTCCCAGCCACGATGGACGGGGCCGGCGTGCTCTACTCCGAGAAGGATCCGTTCAAGGTCGCTGCGCTCATGGATGCCGCGTCAGCGAACGTGACCATTCGGTCGGCGATCATCGAAGCGCAGCTGGCAGCGGTGGGACGGCTGCAGGCGCGCGATTTCGCCAGCACGCTCCTCGAGTTCATTCGTACGATTCTGGCGGCGCCCAGGGCCTCGAAACCGAAGGTGGCGCCCTCGTTCTGGAACGACTTCGATGCCGCTCAGGCTCTGGAGGAGCTCCGGCTGTACCGGCCGTCCATCTTCAAAGCGCTGCCGCGCGGGCGGTGAAGCGGCATGATCGTCAATCAATGGGTGCCCGCGGCACACCGCGGGGATGCGATCGGGGACAGCGCCAGGCGCGTGCGCGACATCTTGCGACGTCTCGGGTATGGCTCGGACATTTACGCGCTCACGGTCGACGACGATTTGACGGGTGACGTTCACCCATTCGCTGACAGCTCGTCTCTTGAAGGGGACGTTACAATCTTTCACTACGCCTTGCCGTCCCCGATGACCGAGGCATTCGCGGGGCTCGGCGGCAGGCGCGTCCTCCAGTACCACAACGTCACGCCTGCGTCGTTCTTCGCGCCGTACGACGCGTCGTTGTTCCGACTTGCCGCCCTCGGCCGCCGCGAGCTCGCAACCCTCGTCGGGCGCGTCGACCTGGCGCTGGGCGATTCGGAATACAACCGACACGAGCTTTCCTCGCTTGGTTTCCAGGCGACAGGCGTTTTTCCGATTGCCGTGGACACCGGACGCATGCACCGCGCGAGCGCCAGGCCGGCCCTCGAACAGGTGCTCGATGATGGCCTCGTGAACTTTCTGTTTGTGGGAAGGATCGCCCCGAACAAGAAGATTGAGGATCACATTAGGCTGGCCGAGCACTACAAGCGGTACGTCGACGCGTACTACCGTTTCATCTTCGTCGGACGGTACGATGTCGTGCCGCGGTATTATGCGATGGTTCGCGCGCTGATGTCCCAGTACCGTCTGCTGAACGATCGCTTCATTTTCACCGGCGCAGTTCCCGACGACGAGCTCGCCATCTACTACCGCCACGCGGCCGTCTATGTGTCGCTCAGCGAACACGAGGGCTTCTGCGTACCGCTCGTCGAAGCGATGGCCGCCGACGTGCCCGTGCTGGCCTACGCGGCTGCCGCCGTCCCCGACACGCTCGGAGGCGCCGGCGTGCAGTTTGCGCCCAAGGATCTCGAGATAGCCGCCGAGCTGCTCGGAGAGCTCGCCTTCAATGACGGCCTGCGGCAGTCCGTGATCGAAGGCCAGCGTCGCCGCCTCGCCGATTTCGGCGACGCTCGCATCTCGCGCGAACTGACGTCCATCATCCAGCGGCTGTCGTGAAGCTCGCCTTCATCATCCAGCGATACGGCGCCGAAGTGCTGGGAGGGTCCGAACAGCTGTGCAGGCTTCTCGCCGAACGGCTCGCGACCCAGCACGACGTGGACGTGCTCACGACGTGCGCGCGCGACTACGTCACCTGGAAGAACGAGTACCCGGAGGGCGTCGACCGCGTGCAGGGCGTCACGGTGCGGCGCTTCGCCAACGCGAAGACCCGCGATCTCGAGTCCTTCAACCGGTACTCGGACTGGATTCTCCACAACGCCCACAGCCGCGACGACGAACTGGAGTGGCTGAAGCAGCAGGGTCCGTGGTGCCCCGCGCTGATCGAGCACCTGCGCCGGAACCACCAGCAGTACGACGTCCTGATCTTCTTTACCTACCTGTACGCGACGACGGTGGTGGGCCTCGACGTGGCGCCTGGGCGCAGCGTCCTCGTCTCGACGGCGCACGACGAGCCCGCGATCACGCTCGAACTCTTCAAAGACGTCTTCCGCAGGCCGGCGGCGCTCCTGTACCTGACCGAGAGCGAACGGCGCTTCGTGCAGCGGCAGTTCCGCGAACGCCCGCTCCTCGAAGACGTCACGGGGGTGGGTGTCGATCTCCCGCAGCACAACCCGTATCCGCGGATGCCCGATCCACCGCCGGAAGACTCGCCCGCCGAGGACGCACCGGCGGCGTCAGAGGAAGAAGGCGGGTTCCGCGCAGCGCCCTCGCATCTGGTGGCGCGCGGGGCGATGTTCAGGCGCAAGCATCGACTGCACGGGCCCGTGGTGCTCTATGGCGGCAGGATCGACCCCGGCAAAGGCTGCGAAGAGCTGTTCGAATACTTCAGCTCGTACGCGACACAGGGCGGCGATGCGACGTTGACGTTAATGGGCGTCAAGCTGATGGCCCTGCCCGAGGAGCCGTTCGTGCGCTTCGCGGGCCTTTTGTCGGACCGTGAACGTCTCCAGGCCCTTGAAGCAGCGACGGTCGTCGTCTGCCCGTCTCCGTACGAAAGCCTCTCTCTGCTCGCGCTCGAATCCCTGGCCGTCGGGACGCCCATCCTCGTCAATGCTCGAAGCGAAGTGCTCGTCGAGCACTGCACGCGGAGCAATGGAGGGCTCTACTACGCCGACCGCGACGAGTTCGTCGAGTGCCTCAATCTCCTGGTACGGGACGGAAGGCTGCGCGCGGCCCTCGGCCGCAACGGCCGCGAGTACGTGAAGCGACACTATCGGTGGGACGTGGTGCTCGGCAAGTACGAG
>Ga0066903_100002470_pt1 | contig 14513 bp, 10 predicted proteins | sample PanSoiMetaGPlot1_FD_67491 | JGI IMG/M metagenome (GOLD analysis project Ga0066903, IMG submission 67491) | Tropical forest soil microbial communities from Panama analyzed to predict greenhouse gas emissions - Panama Soil - Plot 1 (version 2) | ecosystem: Environmental > Terrestrial > Soil >...
CGCCGCTTCTTCCAGGGCGTGCAGATCCAGAGCGAGGAGCTGTCCGACATCGGCTGGTTCAAGCCCGACGGCGGCCAGATGGGCGCCGGCGACTGGCGCAACGGGTACGCGCGCTCCCTGGGCGTGTTCCTGAACGGCGAGGAGATCGCCGTGCCCGACCCCCGCGGCCGCCGGCTGCGCGACGACTCGTTCTTCCTGCTCCTCAACGCACACGACCAGGCGCTGCGCTTCACGCTGCCGCGCGGCCCGTACGGACGGCGGTGGATGCGCATCCTCGACACCGCCGACCCGCTGCCGCGCTTCTACCGCGCGGGAGGGCAGGTGCCGGTCGCGGGCCGCTCGCTGGCGCTGCTCAGGAAGGTCGAGTGAGTTGCCGCCGCGCGCCACGTACCGCGTCCAGCTGACGCCCGACTTCGGGTTCGACGAGGCGGCCGGGGTGGCCCCGTACCTCGCTCGCCTGGGGGTCAGCCATCTGTACTGCTCGCCCATCCTGCAGCCGGCAGCCGGCAGCCGGCACGGCTACGACATCGTCGACCACTCGCGCGTCAATTCCGAGCTGGGCGGTGAGGAGGGCTTCGCGCGGCTCTGCCACGCGCTGGGCGAGAGCGGCCTGGGCCAGGTGCTGGACATCGTGCCCAACCACATGGCGATCGCGGGCCGGCAGAACCGCTGGTGGTGGGACGTGCTCGAGAACGGGCCGTCGAGCCGGTTCGCGACGTACTTCGACGTGGACTGGGACCCGCCCGAGCGCACCCTCCGCGACACGATCCTGATGCCCGTGCTCGGCGACCACTACGGGCGAGCCCTGGAGGCCGGGCAGCTCCGGCTCGCGCGTGAGGACGCGCGGCTGGTCGTCCGCTACCTCGATCACGAGTTCCCCCTCGATCCCCGCACCTACGGCCTCGTGCTCGGCGACGGCTTCCACGGCCTGGGCGTGCTCTTCGCCGCGCTGCCCGTGGTGCCGCCCGAGGACCGCGCGGGCGCGCTGCGCCGGCACCTCGGCAAGGAGGCCCTGCTGGCCCGCCTCGAGCGGCTGGACGCGGGCGCCGAGCTGGACGCCAGGATCGGGCTCTTCAACATCGACCCCGACCGGCTGGACGCGCTGCTGGAGCGGCAGAACTATCGCCTCGCGCGCTGGCAGACGGCGGGCTTCGAGCTCGACTACCGGCGCTTCTTCGACGTCGACAACCTGGCGGCGCTGCGGATGGAGGACCCCGACGTCTTCGCCGACACCCACGTCCTGCTCCTGGAGTGGCTGCACCGGGGCGTGCTGGACGGCGTGCGCGTCGACCACCCGGACGGTCTGCGCGACCCCCTCGGCTACCTCCGGCACCTGAGTCGGGCGGCGCCGGCGGCGTGGGTCGTCGTCGAGAAGATCCTGGCCCCGCGCGAGGAGCTGCCCGGGTCGTGGCCCGTCGCCGGTACGACCGGCTACGACTTCCTGGACCTCGCCACGGGCCTGTTCGTCGACCCGGCCGGCGAACGCGCCATGACGGAAGCGGCCACCCGGTTCGCCGGGGAGACCCTCCCGTTCTCGGAGGTCGCCTACCAGGGTCGGCAGCAGGTCATGCGGGAGCTGCTGGCCAGCGACATGCGCCGCCTGACCGCCCTGTTCGTCCGGGTCTGCGAGGGCAGCCGGCGCTACCGCGACTACACCACGCGGGAGCTGAGCGAGTGCCTCCACGAGGTGATCGCGTGCTTTCCCGTGTACCGCACCTACTTCCGGCCGGGGGACCCGCCGGCGCCGGGCGACCGGGCCCACCTGGAGGCCGCGCTCGCCTGTGCGCGCAGGCGCCGGCCGGACCTCGACGCCGACCTGCTCGCGCTCCTCGGCCGCATCCTGCTGCTCGAGCACGACGAGCGGACGGAGCACGCCGTCGAGCTCGCGGCACGCTTCCAGCAGACCTCCGGCCCGGTGGCGGCCAAGGGGGTCGAGGACACGGCGCTGTACCGCCACCACCGCCTGCTGGCGCTCGACGAGGTCGGCGGCGACCCGGACCGGTTCGGCGTCTCGCCGGAGGCGTTCCACGCCGCCTGCGGCGCGGCGGCGGCCCGCCGGCCGCTGGGCATGGTGGCCACCTCCACGCACGACACCAAGCGGAGCGAGGACGTCCGGGCCCGGCTGGCGGTGCTCTCCGAGATGCCCGGCGAGTGGGCCGCCGCCGTCGCGCGCTGGACCGCGCTGAACCGGGGCCGGCGGCGGGGCGACCTCCCGGACGCGGGGGCCGAGTACCTCCTGTACCAGACGCTGGTCGGAGCCTGGCCGATCGGTCCCGACCGGCTGCTGCCCTACCTCGAGAAGTCGGTCCGCGAGGCCAAGGTCCACACCTCGTGGCTGGCGCCGGTGCCGGCTTACGAGCGAGCCGTCCACGACTTCGCGGCCGGCGCGCTCGCCGACCGCGAGTTCGTCGCCGACCTGGAGGCGTTCCTGTCCCCGGTGGTCGAGGCCGGCCGGGTCAACTCGCTGGCGATGAAGCTGCTCTGCCTGACCGCTCCCGGCGTCGCCGACGTCTACCAGGGGACCGAGCTCTGGGACCTGAGCCTGGTCGACCCCGACAACCGGCGTCCGGTCGACTTCGGCCATCGCGACCGGCTGCTGGCGGAGCTGGACGCGCTCGGCGACGGTGCCGCGGAGGCGGCGTGGGCTCGCCGCGGCGAGGGCCTGCCCAAACTGCTGGTGGTCAGCCGGGCGCTGCGCCTCAGGGCGGCGCGGCCCGAGGCGTACGACGGCGGCGCCTATCGCGCGCTGCCCGTGGCCGGCGAGCGGGCGGCCCACGCCGTCGCGTTCTGCCGGGCCGAGGCGGCCGCGACGATCGTGCCCCGCCTCGCGGCCGGCCTCCTGCGCGCCGGAGGCTGGGCGGACACGAGCGTCGAGCTCCCGGCCGGCGGGTGGGTCGACCGGCTGAGCGGGCGCGGCTGGCCGGGCGGCCCCGTGGCGCTGGCGGACGTGCTGGGAACCTTCCCGGTCGCACTGCTGGAGCGGCTGGCGTAGTGGAGCACTAGGAGGCCTGCCGAAAATGTCGACGGATCTGCGACGCCCATGCACCCCATCTCGCGGCCGGGCTTCTGCGGTCCTCGCTCACCCATTGACGAATGGGCTCGCTGCGGTCCTCGGCGCCCGACCACGATCTGGGGCACCTGGCCGCCGGATATCTCGCCGTCATTTCCGGCCGGCCTCCTAGGGTGCGCTTCCGGGTCTGGGCGCCCCGGGCTCGACGCGTGGAGCTGTACCTCGCCGGCGAGCGGCGGGACATGGCGGCCGCCGGCGGCGGATGGTGGGAGCGAGACGCGGGGGCGGCGCCCGGCGCCCGGTACGGCTACTGCCTGGACGGCGGGGACCCGCTTCCCGATCCGCGCTCCCGCTCGCAGCCGGATGGCGTGCACGGGCTCTCCTGCGTCATCGACCACTCGGCGTTCCGCTGGACCGACGCCGCGTGGCGCGGCCGGCGCCTCGCCGACGCCGTGGTCTACGAGCTGCACGCCGGCACGTTCACGCCCGGCGGCACCTTCGCATCGGCCATCGAGCGGCTGGACCACCTGGTCGAGTTGGGCGTCGACACGGTCGAGCTGATGCCGGTGGCCGAGTTCTCGGGCGAACGGGGCTGGGGCTACGACGGCGTCGACCTCTGGGCGCCCCACCACGCGTACGGGGGGCCGGCCGGTCTCGCGGCGCTGGTCGACGCCTGCCACGCCCGCGGCCTCGCGGTGGTCCTCGACGTGGTCTACAACCACCTCGGCCCGGAGGGGAACTACCTGGAGCGCTTCGGACCCTACCTGACCGACCGCCACCGCACCCCGTGGGGCCGGGCGGTGAACTTCGACGGCCCGGGGAGCCGGCCCGTCCGCGACTTCGTCGTGGAGAACGCGCTGGCCTGGTTGGGCGACTACCACCTTGACGGCCTGCGGCTGGACGCCGTCCACGCGATCGTGGACTCGTCGTCGCCGCACATCCTGGAGGAGCTGTCCGCGCGGGTGCACGAGCTCGACCCGCCGCGGTTCGTGGTCGCGGAGAAGCCGGCCGTCGACCCGGCGCTGCTCGCGATGGGACTGGACGGGCAGTGGGCCGACGACCTCCATCACTCGCTCCACGTGCTGCTGACCGGCGAGCGGAAGAGCTACTACGCGCGCTACGGGTCCGTCGCCGACCTGGTCGCGGCGCTGCGCGAGCCGGCGCGGCTCGGCGTCGACCTGGCGCGGCTGGTGGGCTTCGCCCAGAACCACGACCAGGTCGGCAACCGGGCGCTGGGCGAGCGGCTCTCGCAGCTCGTCGACCCCGGCCGGCTGCGGCTCGCGGCGGCCGCCGTCCTGACCTCCCCGATGGTGCCGCTGCTGTTCATGGGCGAGGAGTGGGGTGCCGGAACGCCCTTCCTCTTCTTCTCCGACCACCGCGACCCGAGGGTCGCCCGCGCCACCAGCCGTGGCCGGGTCCACGAGTTCCAGGCCTTCGGCTGGCGGCCGGAGGACGTGCCCGACCCGCAGGACCGGACCACGTTCGAGCGCTCCCGGCTCGACTGGTCGGAGCTCGGCCGGGAGCCGCACCGCGGCCTCCTCCGCTGGTACCGGGGGCTGCTCGCGCTCCGTCGGGGCACGCCGGAGCTGCGGGCGGGCGGACCGCTGGCGATCGAGCACGACGAGGCCGGTCGAACGGTGGTGCTGAGCCGCGGGCCGATTCGCGTGTCGTGTGACTTCCGGACCGGCGGGGTGGCTGTGGAAAAGCTTGGGAAACCGCTGGATTGGGAATAAATGTTCCCATGGCCAAAGGCGACTACGTGGAGGTCCTGGTGGACGCGGGCGGCGGCACCGCGCGGGAGTACCGGATCCGGGCGGCGAGGGCAGGCCGGCGCGTCGAGGTGAAGACCTCGCGCACGGCGGTCGAGGTCAACGAGCTGACCCGCAACGGCCGCATCGTCCGGAGCGCGCGCTTCATGGCGCCCCGGGTCCTGGCGGTCGTGGAGTACCCGGCGGACGAGCGGGAGGCGGCGGCCTAGCGACCCTGGCCGACCCCCGTCGTCCCGACCCCGCCGGCTACTCCAGCTTGTTGTCGAGCGACAGCAGCCACGCGTCGCAGCCGGCGCTCAGGCGGGGCTGGCCGTCGCGCCAGATGTAGCCGGCGTTGCCGTCGCGGCGCCGGAGCTCGGCCTGCGCCCACGCGAGCACCGGCGGGGTGGCGCGACGCTCCACGAACGCGACGGTGACCGTCTGGTCGATGACGAACGGGTCGACGCCGGTCAGGCTCCGGAACCGCCAGCCCGTGGGCTGGTAGGCCATGTACCGCACCTTCGAGTGGTGCAGGTTGGTCGCCCACACGAGCATGCGCTCGCCGGCGGGCAGCTCCCGGTACAGCGCCGCGAGGTTGCCCGCCTGCACCGAGTCGCGCCAGTTGCTGAACAACGGGCTGCGGGTCCTGGTGCGGAGCCTGACAGGGACGGCCTTGCGATCGGCGTCGTAGCCCGTCAGGCGGAAGCCCAGCCGGCGCGCGGTGGCCAGGAGCTGGGCCATGTCCGGCTGCTCCAGCACCTCCGGCGCGGGCGGCTCGCCGCCCGGCGGGCCCAGGGCCTCCACCGCGAACACGCGCGCGCCGCCGGCCCACGCGACCTGGAGGATCAGCCGGCCGATCCGCCGGTTGCGCACGCACCGGCGTCCCCCGCTCTGAGCCTCGTTGATCATCACCACCCGCGAGCGCCGGAAGCCCTCACGGCCGAGCTGTTCGGGCGTCAGCCACGTGATCTCGCTCGCCCGGGGCCAGCGGGCAGGCCCGCCCGAGAGCTCGATCGCCATCCCGTCCCGATCGTATCGCCTCCAGCGCCGCCGGCTCGCACCTGGTCAAGCGACGATCGCCGTATTGACAGTCGCGAGACGTTGACAGCCTTTCACGGACCGATATTGACAGATGGCGGCAGCATCGACCGCTGTTGCCCAATCTGTCAGCCGCCGCCCTCGAGCCGGAGGAACGGCTCGCGGCCTCCTCCGCGGTTCACCAGCTCCGCCGCGTCGAACGACCGCCTGCAGATCGCGATCAGGTCGATCCGGTCGGGAAGTGAGGACGGCACCACGACGTCCAGCTCCACGGCGGCGCCGCGCGGCAGCCGGACCGGGGTGCGCGCGTCGCCGCCGATCGGAACGGCGGCGATCGTGAGCAGCTCCTCGTCCGCGCCCGGGCGAGGCGCCAGGCCGGGGATCGCCCGGTCCAGGCTTCCGTCGAGCAGGACCGGCAGCGCCGCCTGGAGCCCATCCGGCGTGGCGAGCGCCCGCTCGATGGAGACCTGCAGCCAGCGCTGGAGGCGCCGGTGGACCTCGTCGGCCGGCGCGCTCGCCAGCTCGGCGCCGAGGTGGCGATCCCGGGCGGCCTCGCGCGCGAAGGCCTCCAGCAGCTCGCCGGGCTGCGCCGGGCCCAGGCGCCGCGCCAGCGCCTCCCCGTCCTCGTCCGTCAGCCGGAGGCCCATCACGTCCTCGCACTCGGCGCGTGCCGACGCTGCGTCGCGGCTCCCGGCCGCCCGCAGCGCGATCCCGGCGTAGCTCGCGGCCTGCTCGCGGCGGTCGGCGATCCGATCGGCGAGCTCCCGGTCGAGCCAGTCGCGCAGCGCGCCGGTGACCTCCTCCGCCTTCGCCGCGACGCGCTGCCGCACCCAGCGGGCCGCCTTCGCCTTCAGGCGGCGCTGCTCGCGCCGGCCCCGCCGCTCGCGGTGCCGCCGCCACGCTCCCGGCAGCATCGTGGCGGCGGCAGAGAGCAGCGCCGACAGCAGGAGGAGTGGGATCGGGACGTTCTGGTCGCCGCTGAGCACGCTGTGCAGGAACCGCGGCCACTGCGACGGAGGCAGTGCGTCGTTGAGCGCGAGGCTGGCGATGACCAGCGCCACCGAGGCGGCGACGACGAGCGAGACGACCATCGCCGGCCGCAGCCACGGCGCCCAGGACAGCCGCACGCCCGCGAGCACGTCCTCGGCCAGGTCGACGTCCGCTGGCGCCGGCCGAAGCAGCTCCTCGAGGCGTACGCCGCGAACGGCCGGCCCGCCGTGGCCGCGCGCCAGCGCGTCCCGCATGCGCTCGTAGCCCGACCACGCGAAGGGGAGCCCCCGCGTCAGGTCGTGCGTGACGTACGCCTCGTCGAGCTGCTCCGCCCAGTGCGCCTGCACCTCCTGGACGGTCCGCTGGGCCAGCTCCGCCATCTCGAAGATGGCGCTGCCGGCGGCGTCGAGCGAGGCCTGCAGGCCCTCGTCGTCGAGGTCGTCGGGCAGGTCGGCCAGCCACCTGGCGAGCGGCCGGCCGATGCGCGCCAGCCCGGCCTCGATCCGCTCCGGCCGGAGGAGCATCGTGAGCTCCCAGTCGGTCATCCGGCGCCCTCGATCTCCACCCGGTTGGCGCGCTCGCGAGCGTCCATGCCGAGCAGGTGAACGGCCAGCCAGGCGGCCATCAGCGTCCGGCGGAGCTCGATCGGGGCGACGCCGACGAGCTGGAAGACCCGTGAGCCGCTCGCCGCCGGCAGGGCCGACCGCACGGCCTGGCCGGTCGGCCCCGCCTCCGCGAGGACGCGGAGGATCTCGGCGCCGTCGTGGACCTGGCGCCGCAGGCTCGGCCGCACGAACTGGGGATGGCCGACGACGACGATGTGCTCCGCGATCGGCGGATGGAGCTGGCCGCCGCCGGGCAGCCGGTTCGACGCGAGCGCGTTCAGCAGCCCCTCGGCGCGGGGATGGACGAGCCCCGGCCCGCCCTGCTCCGGCGGCCGGAGCACGAGGAGCACGTAGCGGACGATCACCACGCCGTACCCGGCCTGCTCCGTCTTCAGCTGCTGGCCCACGAGCAGGACCGCCGGCAGCAGGTCCGCGCCGCCCATCTCGCCGATGGTGCCGACGACGAAGAGGCGCACCACGCGGACGTGGTCCCGCGGGCGCTCGCTCTGTCCGGTGAGGGACTGGAGGTCGCGGCGGATACGCGTGGTGATGGCCGCCCGGGCGTCGTGGATGGTCATCTGCTCGCCCGCCGGCGCCACGGCGTCGAGCGGGATCACCATGCGGGACGGCTCCCCGCTGTGGGCGGGGTCGGTCGTGAGGTGGAGGTGCGCGACCGGCCTCGCTCCGGCGTCACGCCAGACGCGTCGACGATCTGGCGGCCGTACTGGTCCAGGCTCATCAGCAGCTCGATCTGCGAAGCCGGCCAGTCACCCGGGCGCCGCACGTCAGCTCCCTCCAGGCGCCACCGCTGGACCCGGCCTCGGTGCCATGTCCGCGCCGCCGAGCTCGGCGATGCCGCTGCCGCAGGCTCGGAGCACGGCCGCCTCCGAGGCGGCGGGCCCCGTTCCGACCGACAGCACGCGCCAGCCCCGCTCCGACATCAGCGTCCGGATCGCGACCTCGGGCTGCCGTCCCCAGGCGGCGCCGCATCCCGGGTCGGGGTCGGGACCGACCACCAGCACCGCCGTCCGCCGCCCCTCGGGGCGATATGGCTCCTTCCAGTACGCGCGGTCGCCGACCAGGAGGTCGAAGACCTCGCGCAGGGCGTCCTCCCAGGCCGTCCACTCGCCGTCGAGGAGCGCGGCGTCGTGCTGGTCGTCGCGGATGCGCGCGAGGTCGGCGTGGAAGCCGTCGCCCGCGGCGGTGAATCCCACCACCGCCAGCCTGGCGCCGGGCTGCAGCGACGTGGCCGCGTGCCGGACCAGCCGGGCGCCGTCGAGGGCCGCGTCCAGGTCGCCCAGCACGAGGACGACGTCGAGGTCGGCCGTCCCCGGGCACCGCCGCCCGGCGCAGGCGAGGTCGAGCGGTGGGTCCGAGCCGATGGACGCTGCCGGGCTGGGGTTGGCCATGGCTGACACGACTCTAGCACGAAACTAGCCAAAATAGACCCTGGTTGACAGTATGGATCGATCAGGGCACTCTATTGACAGGCGGAGCACGAGAAGTCAATGGAATCCAAGCCGGCGGTATCTGGCAGAGTAGGGGTTGACATGGCGCTGGGTCAGCACATCAAGGACCTCCGGATCCAGCAGGGGCTGAGCCAGGGAGCGCTCGCCCTGCGCGTCAAGATCGACGTCACGTACCTCTCGAAGCTGGAGAACGGGAGGAGGCGAGCGAGCGACGACGTCGTGCGGTCGCTGGCGGACGCGCTGGGCGTCGACGCCGCGTCCCTCTTCGTGCTCGCCCGCATCCCGGCCGAGCTCCAGAGGACGCTGCAGGCCGTGCTCCCGGGCGACGTCAGGAGCGTGATGTCCGGCGTGCCCCGGTACCGCACCCGGCTCGTCGGCCGCGTCGACGACCGGGAGCGGCTCCACGAGATGCTCAACGCCGACGGCGCCCTCGTCGTCGTGACGGGCCCGCCCGGCGGCGGCAAGACCCGTCTCGCCGCAGAGGTGGCGCGGGACCTGCAGGCGGACGGCCGCCCGATCGTCTGGGTGCCGGTCCGGGAGCACGAGTCGGACCACGTCGGGGCGCTGGCCGGTCTCGCGCAGCGGACGCCCGGAAGTGTCCTGGTGCTCGACGACGCCGACCGCGACCTGGACACGTCGATCGCCGCCGCCCAGCAGACGGCGGCCACCGGCACCAGGGTGGTGGCCACGACCCGTCAGCCGTTCGGGATCGAGGGCGAGCAGCTCCTGCCCCTGGCCCGCCTGCCGGTTCCGGACCGGCACCAGCGTCCGACCCGCGGCGAGGGGCCCCCGACCGACCTCCGCCGGCTGCACGAGCAGGAGTCGGTGCGGCTGTTCCTGGACCGGGCCTCGCTGGTGGCGCCGAGCTTCCAGCTCGACCGGTCGAACGCCCCCGTGGTGTTCGACGTCTGCCGCTGGCTGGACGGTCTGCCGCTGGCCATCGAGCTGGCCGCGCTGCGACTGCGCCTGGTGACGGTCGCCGACCTCGCGGCCAGCATGAGCAGCCTCCTCGGATGGCTGACCGCCAGGACGCTCGACGGTCCGGACCGGCACACGAGCCTCGAGGCCGCGATCGGCTGGAGCTTCGACCGGCTCGACGACCGGCAGCGCACCGTCGCCGCCAGGCTCAGCCTGTTCGAGTCGCCGTTCCGGATCGACGACGCCGCCCGGGTCGCGGCCGACGAGGCGCTTCCCGAGGAGTTCGTGGCGGCCACCGTCATGGAGCTGGTCGACCGCTCCCTGCTGGCGCTGAACGAGGACGCCGACGGGCGCGGCGCCTACCGCTGGCTCCGCCCGATCCGCCAGTACACCCGGCTGCGCCTGGACCAGGCGGCGGACCGTGCCCAGGTCGTCGGCCGCTACCGCTCCTGGCTGCAGCAGGTCGTGGAGTCGCTCCAGCGCGACCGGCCGCGGTCGGAGGCCGAGTGGGCGCGCCTGGCCGAGCTGAGCCCGGAGCTGATGTCGACGGTCTACCGGCTGCCCGCCGAAGAGCAGTCCGCCGCCATGGCCCAGATGACCGACGCCCTGACGGTCTCGGTGCAGTTCGGCAACCTGGCCCAGCACGTGAGCTGGCTCAAGCACGAGCTCGACGACGCGAAGCTGGACGTGGTCCGCGAGGCGGGCAGCCTCGCCCGCATCCGCGGCGAGTACGACGAGGCGCGCCGGAACTTCGACCAGGCGTACAGGATCGCTCTCAGTGCCGGCGACCTGCTCGGCCAGGCCAACGCCTCGCTGGACCTGGCGGAGAACGCCGCCGACCGCGGCGCGCACGACGAGGCGAATGGTCTCGTCGATCGAGCGGACAACCTGTACGAGAAGGTGAACCACCCGCGCGGGCGGATCGAGGTGCTGAACCTGCGCGGCAAGCTCCGGATCGAGGCCCGGAAGGGAACGGACGCCCAGCTCCTGGACGCCACGAGGCGGTTCCAGGACGCCCTGGACCGGTCCCGCGCGATCGAGGACAGCCGGCTGGAGGCGTACTCGCTGCACAACCTCGGCGTGGGCGACCTCCTCCTGCGCCGGATCACGAGCGCGCGCGCCCACCTGGAGCAGAGCCTGAAGCTGCGGGAGGGCATGCGGAACCGGCGCGGCCAGGCGCGCGTCATCGAGGCCTTCGCGCTGGTCGAGTCCGAGGTCCAGAACCACCGGACGGCCGTGCAGCTCCTGGGCGCCGTGCAGCAGTACCGCCAGAGCAGCGGCGTCATGGGGGTGCCGCCGTGGTGGCGCGAGAAGCTGGACGCCGTCGTGCGCGAGGCGCGCTTCGCCCTGGCGCGCTCGCCCGAGACGGTCGACCAGCTCCTCGATCGCGGTCGTGCGATGACGCTGGACGAGGCCGGTCAGGTGGCGACCGTGACCGCGTCGGAGGTGTTCGACGGCGCGCTGGGCGACGCGGCCATCCGGCCGCTGCGGCGGTACGTGCCGCCGCACATCGAGAGCGGCCAGCTCGCGCGGATGGTGGCGGACGCCGGCCGCGCGCAGCCGGAGACGGAGCTGGATGCCGCCGTCCACGAGCTGGTCGCGTCCCGGGGCGGCTCCATCGACGCCCACCGGCGGCTGCTCCGGACCAGGCTGCTCGCGCTGGCGGATCCCATCGACGCCGTGACGTCCGACCTGCTCTGCTTCGCGACGGACCCCCGCCAGTACCGCGGCGTGATCGTCCCCGTCTTCAGCGGCGGCCGGGCGCTGGCGCTGGCGCTGGACCGCTTCCCGGAGTGGGAGTCGCAGCCGGTCGTCGAGATCCTGCTCGAGCAGCTCAGCCTGGTCAAGGGCGAGACCGTGGTTGTCAACCCCTGGACACCGGACGAGTACCGTGTGTCCACCGGTGTGGACTACGTGCCGGCAGCCGAGGTCGAGTCCACCTCCACCAGGGCGCCGGCGTCCCGCAGCTTGTCGACGAGCCGCTCGTAGCTCCGGTCCAGGTGTCCCGCGTCCGTGATTCGGGTGGTGCCGGGCACGCCCAGCGCGGCCACCACCGCCGCCGCCGCCGCCCGCGAGTCGGTGGGCACCAGCGGGTTCGCGGCCGGGCGCAGCCGGCTGCGGAAGAGCGTGACCGTGTTCTCCGTGACGGTCGCCATCGCGTCCATCTGGTGGAGCAGCCCCACGTAGGCGAAACGGTTGGTCCAGACGTGGTCGGTGATGCGGCTCACCCCGGCCGCGCCCAGCAGCGGCACGGCGACGATGGGGTGGGCGTCCGTGCTGAACCCGTTGCACTCGACCACCAGCTCTCGCGGCCGCAGCTCGCCGGGGCCGCGCACCACGAGCTCGTCGCCTTCCCAGTGGAGCGGCACGCCCATCTCGGAGAGGAGCTGGAGCTCCGCCTCGATGGCGCGCCGCGTCCGCGGGCCCGTGATGCCCGTGAGCCGCAGCTCGCCGCCCACGTGCGCCGCGCAGGCGATGAACGTGACGATCTCGGTGCTGTCGCTGATCAGCTCGTGCGCCGGACGGGAGTTCCGGTGCCCCGGCCGCACGGTCCAGGTGTCGCCGTCGCGTTCGATCGACGCCCCGCAGGCCTGGAGGAAGTCGCAGAGCTCGCGGGTCGCCTCCCGGTCGACGGGATGGCGGAGCCGGGTCGTGCCGTCGGCCGCCGCCGCCAGGATCAGCGCGGTCTTGGTGGCGCTGGACGCCCGCGGACCGCGCAGCCGCTCGCTGTGGGTCGAGAACTCCATCAGGTCGATCGAGCACCCGCGCAGCCGCCTGGCGCTGGCGTGGAGTCCGCCCGAGGTCTGGACCGTGGCCCCGAACCGGCGGAGCACGGCCGCCACCTGGTCGGTCGGCCGGCTGCCGCCCTCCTCGACCGGCCCGATGCGGTCGCCGCCGGCGCCGGCGAACGTCACCTCACCGAACCGGGCCAGCAGGGCGGGCACCAGGTAGAGCGACCCGTGGATGCGGCCGCTGAGGCGGAACGGGACGGGCGCGCTGCGCATCGAGCCCGGGTCCAGCTCCCAGACGCCGCCGGCCAGGTCGCCGGCCGCGCCCATCCGCGCGAGGATGCGCCGGAGGACCACGCTCTCCGTCATGGTCGGGACGTTCCGGATGGTGACCCGCCGGTCAAGGGCCACGGCCGCAGCGACGAGGAGGGTCAGCGCGTGCTTGTAGCCCGAGATCGGCACCCGGCCGCGCAGGGAATGTCCACCCTGCACGACCAGAGATCGGGGAGCCAGCGACAGATGGTCACCCTGCATGCACCGGTTCGTACGAGGCCGCCGAGACGGCGCCGTCGAGGTCGGCCGGTGCGCCATGCGACCCGGACCGTACGAGCAGGACTGCTATGACGTTGTGACGACCACCCGAGATTGCTGTCGCCATGCTGCACACCCATGGTCCCGAGCCATCGGAGAGTGCCTCACCCTATCATGCGCCGGCGGTACCGGCAAGGCGGCGCCGCGGTCAGGAGCGCGGTCGAGCGACGAGGACCAGGTAGTTGGGGACCCGCCCGGCCCGGCTCAGTCGCTGGTGCCTGTCCACGTCGGCCTGGCTCGGGCACGGTTCCAGGAGGGCGTGGACGGCGAACCCGGCCCCTGCCAGCATCGCCCTGTACGCGCTCAGGGGCCGGTTCCACCGGATGGTCGGCCACTCCTCGCCGGCGGTCGTCCACCAGACCCGGTAGGACCGGGTCGGGTAGTAGGCGCCGGCGTGCAGGTAGAGCGGTTCGTCAGCCAGCGGTGCCGGCTCGCCGTCGCTCGTGTGGGTCGCCGGGTGCGGGATGGAGCACACGAGGCGGCCGTCGTCCGCGAGCACGTGGCGGGCGGCCGACAGCGCCGCCTCGGGGTCGGGCATGCTGTGCAGCGACATGCACGCGGCCACCAGGTCGAACCTCCAGGATCGGCCGTCGACGTCGCCGGCGTCCATCACGCGGTAGTCGACCCGGGCCGTCGGGAGGCTGCGGGCCTCCGTGATCATGGCATCCGAGAGGTCGACGGCCACGACGTGGGCACCACGGCCGGCGAGCTGCCGGCTGCACCAGCCCTCCCCGCAGCCGACGTCGAGCACCCGGAGGCCCCGGACGTCGCCGCAGGCGTCCATCATCGCCGGGCCGTGCACCAGGTCGCGATGGACGTCGAGCCCGCTGCGGACGAAGTAGGACCAGCGTCGTGCGACCTCGGACCACGCGGCGCGGACGTCATCGGTGGTGCACTCGGGGACGATCGGCTCGGCAACCCTCGCGGCTCGCATGCGGGCCATCGTAGCCAAAGGTTGCGGGGCCGGTCAACGTTGCGAGGTCGCGCGCGTCTGTTGCCATATCGGTCATTGGCGTTGACAGGTATCGCTCCAGGAGGCCACTCCCGGTGTCAGTTCGAGCAGACACCGGTCGGGTGGTCGGCGGGCTGGTAGCGGACGCGGACGTCGGGCTTGATCGTCCCGGCGCGGTCGGCCAGCAGCACCCAGACATAGCCCGAGCAGCCCTCCGCCTCGGCGAACGTCGTGTCGACGGAGGTCGCCGCGTCGAATGCCTGGTAGCCGCCGGTCACGCAGCGCACGGCGAAGCCACAGCCGTCGAACTGCGTCCACTGGTGGAACGTGAACACGTAGCTGCGGACGGGGACGTCCGCGGTGAAGGTGAGCAGCAGCTGGAACGTGTCGGGCACGCTGCCCACGCGGACCTGGTCGGGTCCGATCGTGCACGGGCCCGCGCACGCGTTCCACATGGCCAGGG
>Ga0066903_100002471_pt1 | contig 14512 bp, 10 predicted proteins | sample PanSoiMetaGPlot1_FD_67491 | JGI IMG/M metagenome (GOLD analysis project Ga0066903, IMG submission 67491) | Tropical forest soil microbial communities from Panama analyzed to predict greenhouse gas emissions - Panama Soil - Plot 1 (version 2) | ecosystem: Environmental > Terrestrial > Soil >...
GCGCCCATCTGGAAGGTCGGAAAGCCGCCGACCGTGACGGCGCGATCGAGCGACCACTTCACGTCCTTGGCGGTGACCGGCGCGCCGTCCTGGAATTTGGCGTTGCGCTTGAGCTTGAAGGTGACCGACATGTCGCCGATGCTCATGTCATCGGCCAATTCCATCTTGAATTTGTCGCGATCGTAATAGGGCGTGCCGTCGACAGTCTTCATCTCGTGACTGATCAGGCGGTCGTAGCAATTCCACGCGACCTCGTAGCCGGGGACATTGGTACCCACGCCGTGGATGTCGATGTTGTTGGGGCCGCTTTCGGAGACGATCAGCAGCGTCTCCTGACGCGACTGCGCCTTCGCGGGCGACCAGATCGCTGGCGCTGAGACGGCGCTGCCGGCCGCGAGCGCGGTCATCGATTTGAGAAAGTCACGGCGCTTCATGGTGGGCTCCCCGGGTTCCTGAACGTTCAGGCCTCAAGTCGCCTTCCGCAAATGCCGTGCCAGCAGCGGAACGGACCCAGAGTGATTCATAACTCTATGAAACAGCGCTGTAATTTCGCTTTGCTCGAAGGGGTATCAAATTCCGGCGCAGCGCCATCCCCAATCTCGTTGCTTAATCAATAGGCAGCGCCTTATGGAGGCGATGGCCTCGATCTTGCTCGGTGGCTTGGGCAACTGAAAGAGGCCGTGCATGGCAATCGCGACTATTCAAGCCGAGCCGGTGGCGCAGTCGATCGATTTCGACCGAGCAGCGCTCATTATCATCGACATGCAGCGCGACTTTCTGGAGCCCGGTGGGTTTGGTGCGGCTCTTGGCAACAATGTCGCGCACCTGCAGGTTGCGGTGGAGCCCTGCCGCGCTGTGCTGGCTGCCGCCCGCAAAGCGGGGATGCTTGTCATCCACACGCGCGAAGGGCATCGGCCGGACCTGTCCGATGCCCCACCATTGAAGGTCAATCGCGGCGATCCGGCGTTGCGCATTGGCGCACTTGGGCCCATGGGCCGGATCCTGATCCGCGGCGAGCCGGGCCACGACATCATCCCGGAGCTTTATCCGATCGCAGGCGAGCCCGTCATCGACAAGCCGGGAAAGGGGGCGTTCTGCCAGACTGATCTCGAGCTCATGCTGCGCAATCGCGGCATCGAGACCCTCCTGGTGTGCGGGGTGACCACCGAAGTCTGCGTCAACACCACCGTGCGCGAGGCCAATGATCGTGGCTTCCGCTGCATCGTGCTGTCGGACTGTTGCGCCTCGTACTTCCCGGTCTTTCACGAAGCCGGGCTGGCAATGATCAAGGCTCAGGGCGGGATTTTTGGATGGGTGTCGGGATCGCGTTCTTTGCTCAAAGTATTGGCAGCTTAGTCCCGAGAGAGTTGGACTTCGGACGCGAGTGGAGCGTGTCGAATTTCAGCAGCTGACTTTGATTGCGAAGCACCTTTCTGCACTGAAAATGCACTTTCTGCGACTTCAATTTGATCATTAACCAAGGCTTCCCTGGTCAGCCTTCACGCGGCGGCGCGTTCGATCACGCAGCAAATATTTTTGTGACTGACCGAAAAGGCCGCGTTTGACCGTGAATTTGTTGCATCCGGCACACACCCCTCCAGTGCTTATGACAGATCAATGACTTTGGCACGTGCCTTGCGAAGGTTCCGGTGTGATCGCGACAAGTCGCGAACGCTTCCGAGACCGGCAACGGTTCTTGAACGTGACAGTCATGCTCAAAATCTGGGCGAGAAGCGCCCAGCACATGGCCAGTCCGCCTCAAGAACGATCAGGAACGCCACGGATCGGAAGCGCGGGGGTAAGGCGTTTCTTGGGACTGCAAGGAGAAGTAGGGATGGGGTTCAATCGACATGCTGGCGCGCTCTTGGCGGGCGCTGCGGGCTTAGGGGTCTCGTTGGGGGTGACTGCGTCGTACGCAGCCGACATGCCGGTGAAGGCGCCGCCGGCAGCGCCGGTCACGTCCGACGTGCATGGGTTCTTCGATATCTCGTTCAAGAACGACTACATCACGCCGCGCGGCCTGCTGGTCACCAACACAGGCCTGACCACGCAGGTGCTCTCGGGGCTCGCGCTTGACCTCTACAAGGACAAGGGCGGCTTCATCAATTCGGTCAGCGTCTACGGCTACGTCTGGAACGACCTCTGGAGCGAGCAGGGCCATAAGCAGGTCGGCTCGTGGAACGAATTCGACTGGGCCGTCGGCATGACCGTGAAGTTCGCGCAGAACTGGAAGTTCGGCGTGGAGTACGTGGAGTTTCTGAGCCCGCCCGGCAACTTCAGCATCGAGCGAAATTTCGAGTTCACGCTCGCCTATGACGACAGCTGGATGGGCCTGCCGATCACGGTCAATCCCTACGTGAAACTCTTCTACAACGCCTCGGGCTCGTCGACGGTCGTGGTCGGCAAGACTGGCGGCAGCTACGACGTCGAGCTCGGCATCGTGCCCACCGTGAGCCTGCTGAAGTCGACGGGCGTTCCGCTGACTGTGTCGGCTCCCACCTGGGTGACCGTGGGTCCGGCGAGCTACTGGAACGCAGGCAACAACCTTTGCGATGTCTCGCTCTGCAGCCATGACAATGCAGGTGTGTTCTCGACCGGCCTCACCGGCAAGCTCGCGCTCAACTGGATCCCGTCGCGGCTCGGCTCCTGGTACGCCAAGGCCGGCTTCCAGTACTACCACATCATCAATGACAACCTGCTGCTGGCGCAAGAGCGCGTTGGGACGGCGACCTCGGTTGCCACCGCCCACAAGGACGTCACGGTCGGCTTCGCCGGCGTCGGCTTCAGCTTCTAACCAAACCCCGCGTGGAGGCGGATGGCACGTTCTTGCTCGCAAAACCTCCCGAACAAGATTCGTGACATCCGCCTCCGGCGCGCCTGATCAAAGCTCAACTCAAGTCTGCCCGCGACGCGGGAGCATCGCGGCAGCCATCCTGGCGGGAGCGTGCGATGACAATGGCGACAGACAGAGCCCTGCGTCCAACCATCTGGACAGCCGGTGACTGGAACGCCTTCTTCGGGTTCGGCACCAACATCCTCGTCAACATGCTGGTTCTGACCGGCCTCTTGCGCTTCGTGCTCAAGATGCCGGACCAGCTGGTGTTCGGCCGCATCCTGCCGGCGCTCGGGCTCATGATGTGCCTGAGCACTTTCTATTACGCCTTCCTGGCCTATCGGCTGGCGCTGCGGACTGGCCGCACTGATGTCTGCGCGCTGCCCTCGGGCGTGAGCGTGCCGCACATGTTCGTGGTCACCTTCGTGATCATGTTGCCGATCACGCTCAAGACCAATGACCCGATCAAGGGCTGGGAGGCTGGGCTCGTCTGGGTGTTCTTTCAAAGTTTCATCCTGATGATCGGCGGCTTCATCGCGCCGTACATTCGCAAGATCACGCCGCGCGCCGCGCTGCTCGGCACGCTGGCCGGCGTCTCGATTACCTTCATCTCGATGCGGCCGGCACTTGAAATGTACATGACGCCGATCATCGGCATCGTCTGCTTCGCCATCATCATGGTGAGCTGGTTCGGCGGCTACAAATATCCGAAGGGAATTCCGGCCGGTCTGGTGGCGATCGCGGCCGGCATGCTGATCGCCTGGGGCTCGAACCTGTTCGGCCTCGGTTATGGTGGCCTGAGCCTCTCAAAGCTCACTGGTGCGTTCGCTAATTTCGGCTTCTCCGTACCGGTCCCCGCCGTCGATCACGTGTTCTCGGGTTTCGAGTTCCTCGGCATCATTCTGGTCACCGCCATTCCGTTCGGCATCTATGACCTGGTCGAGGCCATGGACAATGTCGAGAGCGCGGAGGCGGCTGGTGATGGGTTTCCGACCACGCAGGTGCTGACCGCCGACGGCGTCGTGAGCCTGATCGGCTGCCTGATGGGCAATCCGTTCATCAACGCGGTCTATATCGGCCATCCGGGCTGGAAGGCGATGGGCGGTCGCATCGGTTATTCGGCGGCGACCGGCCTGATGGTGATCGTGCTGTCGTGGTTCGGAGTGATTGCGCTGCTGCTGTCGCTTGTGCCGGTGGTCGCGATCTCGCCGATCCTGCTCTACATCGGCATGTTGATCGGCGCGCAGGCGTTCCAGGAGACGCCCAAGAGCCATGCGCCCGCGATCGTGCTGGCGCTGGTGCCGCACCTTGCGGCCTGGTGCAAGACGTTGATGGACGGCGCTTTAACGGCGGCTGGGACAAGTGCAGCCGCTATCGGCTTCGACAAGCTCGGCCAGGTTGGCGTGCTCTATCACGGGCTTGAGGTGCTTGGCGGTGGCGCGATCCTCACGGGTCTCATCCTCGGTGCCGTGGGCGCATTCATCGTCGAGAAGAAATTCCAGGAAGCCGCGGCCTTCGCGGCAGCCGGTGCGGTGCTGACCTTCTTCGGCTTCATGCACGGCGAGTCGGTCGGCATTGCGGTGACACCCTCGGTCGCGATCGCCTACGCGCTCGTGGCTGGCTTCCTGTTCGTGCTCAGCCGCGCGCCGGAGACGGCGACAGCCTCGGTGCCGCCGCTGCCCGGCAAGAGCATGGCGGCAACGCCCGCGGAGTGATTTCGCGCTGCCGGAGAGATGGTGAACGGCGGCGGCCTGCGGAACGGCGTGGAACAGACCCCCTCCACGCCGTTTCGTCTTGCCCGGCTTACACGCCTCTGACGCAGAAAGACTATGTGTGCGGCCGGCCGGCAAGTCCCCGCCGCATCAGGCGCGCGAGCCGATCGCAAAATTGCTTGGCGTCCAGCGGACGATCACCTTCGAGGACGCGCGCCTCGTCAAGCAGGAGATGCGCCACATCCTCCTTGAGCTCACGATCGCCATCGCTCAGGCCGGCGACCGCGAGGACGATGTCGTGCCGCGCATTGACCTCAAGGACGGGCTTGGTTCCAGTCGTGAGGCGGCCCGAGCCGGCCAGCATTTTCTCCAGCTGGCGATCAGGCCCTTCTTCGGGCGCGACCAAACACGCGACGCTGTCAGTCAACCGGTCTGACGGACGTACATCCGACACCGCGTCACCAAGGGCTCCTTTGATGAAGGCGATGAGGTCCGTGACGCTCTTGTCGGCCTCCGGAGCAGGGGCCTTGCCGGGGTCGAGCAGTGGGATGAGCGCCAGATCGGCTGATCCTTGCGTGACGGACTTGAACGGCTTGCCGTCGAAGGACGCGCCTGTCATGACCCAGAAGCTGTCGATCGGGTCGGCCAGCAGCAGGACCTCCACGCCGCGGGCGCGGAAGCCTTCGAGATGTGGTGAGGCTTCCAGCCGGGCGAGATCATCACCTGTGATGAAATAGATTGCGGTCTGGTTCTGCTTGAGTGAGGCAACGCAATCCTTCAGGCTGCGCCACGAGTCGGCTGACGTCGACGTCTTGAAGCGGCTCAGCGCCAGAAGAGCATCGCGGCGCTCGAAGTCCTCATAGATCCCTTCCTTGAGAACGACGCCGAAATTGTCCCAGATTTTTGCATAAGCGTCCGGTTCCTTGTCGGCAAGTTTTTCGATCTCGGTGAGAATGCGGCTGGTCACCCCCTTGCCGATGGCGGTGAGGATCGGGCTTTGCTGGATCATCTCACGCGAGATGTTGAGCGGCAGGTCGGCGGAATCGACGAGCCCACGGACAAAGCGCAAATAGCGCGGCAGAATCTCGGCGTCGTCGGTGATGAACACGCGCTTGACGTAGAGCTTCATGCGGCCCTTGCGGTCGGGATCGAACAGATCGAATGGCCGTGTACCGGGGATGAAAGCGAGCGTCGCATATTCCTGGCGCCCTTCGGCGCGGAAGTGAACCGTGAGCGCCGGCTCGTCGAGCTGTCCGGCAATGCTGCGATAGAAGTCGGTGTAGTCGGCAGCCGAGATATCGGACTTCGGCTTGGTCCAGAGCGCGGCGCCATCGGCGATCTGAGCCGGCTCGGCGCCGGGCTTCTCGACAATCGAAATCGGTACGGGCACATGCCCGGACTGAGTCTTGACGACCCGTTCGAGCGTATAGCGTTGGGTATAGTCGCCGGCATCCTCCATCAGATGGAGCAGCACGCGGGTGCCTCGCACCGGCGCGTCGGCCAGCGGAACCCCCGTTATCGAAAAGGTTCCCTTGCCGTCCGATGTCCAGCGGAACGCTTCCTCGCTGCCGGCACGGCGCGAGGTCACATCGACCCGGTCGGCCACCATGAAGGCCGAGTAGAATCCGACGCCAAACTGGCCGATGAAGGAGGCGTCCTCGCGGTTCTTGTCGCGATCTTTGCCCTCCTGGATGCGGTCCAGAAAGGCTTTAGTGCCAGAGCGTGCGATCGTGCCAAGAGCCTCGATCAGCTCGTCGTGACTCATGCCGATGCCATTGTCCTCGACAGTGAGCTGGCGCTTGTCGGGATCGATACTGATGGTGATCCGTGGCGACGGGTCCTCGCCAAGCAGAGCCGGATTGGCGATCGCCTCGTATCGGAGCCGCTCGCAGGCATCGGCGGCGTTCGAGATCAACTCGCGCAGGAACACCTCTTTCTCGGAATAGACCGAGTGCACCATCATGTGCAGGAGTTTGGCGACGTCCGCTTCGAACGGCCGGCTTTCGCCTTTTGCTTCATCGGATATGGTCATCAATCAAAATTCCCTGGCAGATGCGGTGAGAGGGCAGGGCGCGTGGACGGGTCCCATGTGAACTTCGTGTCCCATGTGAACGTCCGAATGACGGCCCCGGCCCAGGGAAGATAGGCAATGCCGGCCCAATGTGCCACGTCGGGACCTTGATTGCGCCCAAGGGCGTTAACGGGCCAGCTCTTCCGGGTCGCCCAGAACATCGCTACCATTTGCGTCAAGATCGAGCATCATCCCGGCCTTCGGGCTGATCACTAAAGTCAAAATATCTGCGAGGAAACAACATGACCAATCGGGATCAGGGCATCGGACGCCGGGCATTTCTCGGGGTGACGGCGGCGGGCATGGCATCGGCGGTCGCACCGCGCACCGCACTCGCGCAAGCGTCTGCCGCCGCAGCGCCGGCGGTGCAACCAGCCGCCGTCACGGCGCTCACAAGTGAGCATTTGCTCGGCAGCGCGGTCAACTATGCCTATGCGGTGAAGGCCGGGCCTCTGGTCTTCCTCAACGGACATGAGGGTTACGATTTCGCGGCTGGCATCGTGCAGGCGGTCGGCGGGGCTGCGGGCTTTCCCACCTATGGCAAGCCGGGCTTGCGCCGCGAGGCCGATTTCATCTTCGAGCGGATGGGGCAGAACCTGAGAACGCTCGGCACCGACTTCGCGCACAGCGTCCGCCTCGACCAATATTATACGGAAGCCAACGCGGTCCGCGCCTATCACCTCGCGCGCTTCGCCGCGCTCGGCAAATATGTGCCGCCGAGCACGTCGATCATTACCGATCGCTGTTTCGGCAGCAGGAGCACGATGACGACGTCCCTCATTGCGGTGGCGTCCGATCCGCAATGGGAGCTCAAGCCGGTCTATCCGCCGGGTGCGCGCGTTTCGCCGACCTCAGGTTATGCCCCCGCTGTGGTGGTGAACGATTTCGTCTTTGCGGCGGGGACAGGACCGGATGAGAAGGATGTGCTCGACACCGATCCACCGCAGGGACCGCACCGCCGCTGGGGATCGGCGCTGCCGATCCGGCGGCAGACCGAATCCACCCTGAACCGGATCGAGCCCATCCTGAAAGCGTCGGGCACGAGCCTCGCCAATTGCCTCAAGGCGCAGGTTCACATTGCCGGCGTGGAGAACTTCCCGGACTTTATCGACGTCTGGAATGAGCGGGTCGGCAACACGCCCGTCGCGCTGACGGTGATTCCGGCGAAGGGATTTGCATCACTCGAGATGATGGTTGAGATCAACTTCATCCTTCTCAAGGATGGGGCGCAGCGCAAGAAAGAGATCGTGCCTGCCGACATTCCTCAGATGGCGGCCTACTCGCCGGCGGTGCGCGCAGGCGAGTTTGTATTCAGCCCTGGCCTGCTGCCGCTGACGCGGGAGGGACAAGTCGCCGGCCTCAACCAGGGCGACGATTTCCCGGGACTGTGCCTTCGAAGCCAGTTGCAGGCCAACACGCTTTTCGACCATGCCGAGGCGATCGCGAAGGCGGCCGGCACCAGCATGCGCAATGTCTGCCGTATCGATTATCGTGTGAGCGATATCGGCGAGTTCGCGGGCGTTGCGTTGGCCTGGGCGGGTCGCTATGGCAGAGCGCCGCATCCATTCGTCTGTGTGGTCACACCCAAGCTGCCCGCGCCCGGCGCAACGGTGATGGCTGACTTCTGGTTCTATGCCGGCTGACGACCGCGTTGCTCGGCAGGGCGGATCGCACCGCCTTGAGCTCAGCGGAAGCGATAGTCGGACGCGATCGTTTGGTCGCTGCCCTTGGTTGCGCTGACCTGGTTGAAAATCGCCGAAAGCACGATGCAGAGAATGACATTCGACGCCAGCGCATAGAGCGCGGCGTAGCCGGGCACTGTGAGCCCGTCGAGCTGAAGCGGGAAGACCGCGGATTGGAAGCCGGTCGTGCCCGCCATCCAGGTGCCGACCACCAGGCCCGCCGCCCACCCGATCAAGAGCGCCCATGGATTGAACCAGCGCGTGTAGAGCCCAAAGATCACGGCCGGAATGGTCTGGCTGATCCAGATGCCGCCAAGAAGCTGCAGCTGAATCGCATATTGCAGCGGCAGAAAGATGATGAAGACGAGCGCCCCCACTTTGACCACGAGTGAGACTATCTTTGCATTCTGGGTTTCCTGCGCGGGTGTACAGGCCGGATGGATGAAGGGGACATAGATGTTGCGTGTAAACAGATTCGAGGCCGCGATCGACATGATCGCGGCGGGCACCAGGCCGCCGATGCCGATGGCCGCGAATGCCACGCCCGCGAACCAGTCTGGGAAGGAATGCAGAATGAGCGCCGGAATGGCGAAGTTCGATTTGTACTGCTCGAACTGAGGTGCGAATTCCGGGAGCGATGCGACGCCAGCCGCAAGTGCCATGAAGCCAGTGAGGGCCAGAAGTCCAAGCAGGAAAGAGTACGCCGGAAGGTACGCGGCGTTACGACGAATAACCCGCGCGCTGCTCGAGCTGAGCACGGCAGTCATCGTGTGGGGATAGAGAAACAGCGCAAAAGCGGAACCAAGAGCCAGTGTTGCGTAGGCAGAATACTGTCCAAGGGTTCCCGGACCTGGCGTCGGCAGCAGAAGTTTCTCCGGCGGGATTGCGGCAAACAAGTTTCCATAGCCGCCGAGCTGGTACGGAACGACAACCACGAGCGCCAGAACGGTAATGTAGATCAGCGTGTCCTTCACCACGGCGATGATCGCGGGCGCACGCAGGCCGCTTGTATAGGTGAACGCGGCAAGAATCACGAAGGCGATGATCAACGGAATGTCGCCGGCGAGGCCACCGCCGGTGCCCACGCCCATGGCGCCGATCACGACCTGCAGTCCGAGCAGTTGCAGCGCAATGTAGGGCATGGTCGCCACGATGCCGGTCACCGCCACCGCGAGCGCGATCCAGCGATTGCCGTAGCGGCCTTGGACGAAGTCGGCGGCGGTGATGTAGTTGTGCTTGTGCGCGACCGCCCACATGCGTGGAAGAATGAGAAAGACCAGCGGGTAGACAATGATCGTGTAGGGAAGGGCGAAGAAGCCGATGGCGCCTGCCCCGAACACCAGTGCCGGCACGGCGATGAAGGTGTAGGCGGTGTACACATCGCCGCCCAGCAAGAACCACGTGATGATGGTCCCGAGCCGGCGTCCCGCCAATCCCCATTCGTGCAATTCGGTCAGATCGCCCCGCCGCCAATGGGCTGCGACGAAGCCTAGAACAGTGACCAGGCCGAACAGCAGCACGAAGACAATGATTGCGGTCCAGTTCACGGCTGTTCCCCCAACCGGGTGTCCTGCTTCGGCTTATTCCTGCGTGTCCATTTCGCGCGTGCGGGCGCCGACAATGATAATGATTAACGAGGTGAGAAAGACCCAAAGGAACTGGTACCAATAGAAGAAGGGAATGCTGAAGAGGACGGGGTCAATCCGGTTATAGAACGGCACCCACAGCAGAGCCACGAACGGAATCAAGAGCAGGAGCAACCACCAACGGTGTGTGGAAGTTGGCGTCGAGCGTCCGGGCGTTGTGGACATGAGCGAACTCCAACTATTTAAAGCTCAGCCTGAACCAAGTGTTGCCGGACCAAGTGTTGTCGCATGCCCACTTTGGTGCGGCGCATGGACGCTTCCAGCGGTACAGCACTCTGGCGGCGACCTCGGCTTGCAACGCTGTTAGAATCCATAGGAATGAACGCTTAACTGGACTGCCGGGTTCCCTCACCGAGCAAATCTGATCAGCAGGGCCACCAACGAGAGTGGCCAATTCCTGGCTTTGCCAATTCCTGGCTTTGCCAATTCCTGTCTTTGCCAATTCCTGTCTTTGCCAAGCCTTTCGCATATTCCCGCAAGCTGATAGCGTGCTTGTCGATCGTCGGATCAACAAAATAAACTTTTCTTTACAGGGAGGTCGTCCATGAAGATCGCAATGTTCTCAGCCCTATTGCTCGTCTCGCCGCTTGCCGTAGGGGCGGCCACCGCGCAGCCGCTTCCGTTCAACGAAGCGGGCGTGACCAATGGCCACTGGCACCTCAATTCAAAGGACGTTGCGGTCAATGAGAAAATCTTCGTTGGCATGGGCGGCAAGGCATTCCAGGCGGGCGGCCGTCACCGGGTGCTGTTTCCTGGCGTCATGATCATCCTGGACGGCGCCCCGGGATCGCCGCCGCCAACCGGCCCGACGCAAGGCTCGGTGGTCAACCACGTCGGCTTCATCGTCAACAATGTGCAGGAGCGCGTCGCCCAGTGGAAGGCAGCCGGTGTGCCGGTAGAGCCCGGCAACAATGGCCGGCTCGATCAGGCCTATGTCAACACACCGGACGGCGTCCGCATCGAGATCCTGGAAAACAAGAACCAGACGATGCCGATCCAGAGCGAGCACGTTCACTTCTTCCTGCCTCAAGCTGTGATTCCGGAGAGCCAGGTGTGGTACGGAAAAATCTTTGGCGCCAAGGCGAATACCCGCAACAATGCGCCGGTGGCCGACATCCCCGGAGTCCAACTGCGCTTCAACAAGGCCGATAGTGCGCAAGCCCCGACCAAAGGCCGCGTGCTTGATCACATCGGCTTCGACGTGAAGGACCTTAAAGCCTTCGTCAAGATGCTGGAAGCCAACAACATCAAGCTCGACCGACCTTACTCGGTCAATGATTTTGGCATCGGAATTGCGTTCATCACCGACCCATGGGGGACCTACATCGAGATCAACGAGCGCCCGCCGGCTCGTTAGAGATCAGGTCGCGTAGCGAAGTAACGCACAGCTGAGGTGGTGCGGCGCGAGTCCGATAGGGGGCTCGCGCGAGGCCAATTCAGGAAAACAACAGCGACTTGATCACGACCGGCACGACGCCGGGCGGGTCCAGCATCTCTCCGATATCGACAAAATCGAGTTCGCGTAATTGCACCCCGTCAATCGACACCAGGGCGCCATCCAGGCGAAGCTCGTTGGTGAGAATGCGGCCGAGCCCGCGCGCAATATCGCCATCGATCATTAAAACGAGGACTTGCTCCCGATGGCCACCTGGGGCCGCGAAGGCCATGATGGCACGCGCCATGGCGGCCAGCCGGGGATATTCCGGCGCGCCGGCCCAGGAAAACGCCAAGGCGATGCGCGAATTCGGATCAAGATCGAGCAGCGATGCTCTCCGTGCGAACTCCGCCGTCACCTGATCGACGTCAATCTCGCCGGCCAAATCAAGGCTCAGGTGAACGACAGGGACATTCCGTATCGGCAGTACGGCCGAACTTGATAGATAGATGGTCTTGCCGCTCACCTGCACAGTAAATTGCGAAGCGCCGATCACTGTCGCGCGAATACGCTCCCGTGGCTCAATGACCGGAATTGCGATGCGTTCACGCAGCTGAGAAACAATCTCCGCCGCCAGCAACCGGGCTATGTCGCCATAGTCGGCCGTCTCATGGCCAAAGATGTATTCCGAGACGCCGCCTGAAAAAGAAAGGAAGGTTGGCGGGATCGTCCGGGCGAGCGGCTCGGTGAGCGCAAGCTCGCGCCCGAGGGCATCCAACGGCGAGCCCGTGATTTGGTCGACAGCAAGCGTAGCCAGTCGACGCGCAATGGCTTGGCGGGTTGCGGCATCGTTGAGTTGCTCGGGCCCGATGGACAGGCCAAGCTCGCGTGCGACGCTGTGTGCGGAATTATCAACGCGGGTCCATGATCCCGACACGTCTTGCGCAACAAGTCGGCCCCCGACAGCAAAGGCCGCAACGCTGATGATTTCGCCCCGATCGATGAGCGCCAGCTTGGTCGTGCCGCCGCCGATGTCGACATGGAGCCCACAGGCGTTCCGCTGCCGGGACAGCGCTGCCGCCCCGGAGCCATGGGCCGCCAGCATGCATTCGAGCTTGTGACCGGCCGTGGCACAGACAAATTTTCCGGATTCTGCCGCAAAAAGCTCGTTGATCGCGCGGGCATTTCTGCGCTTGATGGCCTCGCCGGTGAGTATCACTGCGCCGCTGTCGACGTCGCTGCGGCGCAGCCCAGCGTCATGGTAGGCGTGCTGCACGAAGTGCTCGATTGCACCGGCATCGATAAGGCCGTCCGGCTGGAACGGGGTCAACATGATAGGTGATCGCCAGATCACCTGTCGGTCAATCACCACAAAACGGCTCGACAGACCGAGCGATTGCCGGCTCAGAGTGACGCGCGCAAACAGCAGGTGCGTCGTCGAGCTGCCGATGTCGATGCCTACCGTCGTGAGCTCAAGAGTATCCTGCTCCCAAATAGCGCGTGCGATCGCTTCACGATCGGCCTCGGAGAGATCGTCGTGCTCGTGTTCCAGCTCGAAGTCGTGCATCGTTGTGGCTTGCCAGGATTTTGCGAGGATCAGGTTGCGGGTCCGATGGATTTCGGCGTTTGAATGACTCCTGACAGCGCTTCGGGCGGCAGCGCGAGAATGTCGTGCTCGTTGAAGATGTCGCCCATTTCAGACGTCACGCCGCTCTTGCGAATGGCGTCGAGCCACTTGCGGTGGATGCGCGGATCCTGGTCCTCATATTCGATCTGGCGGCCGCCCTGTTGCACTGATACGGCACCGCCGCCTTCCGAGCTCTTGCGGCGAAGCGCAATGAACGGATATCGCCGACTGCCCAAGCTGCACGCGAGATAGCGGGCCGGTTTTGAACATGTATTGAAGTGCTGGTGGAACATCCAGAAAGGCGGCGTATACATGAAGCCGTGCTTCCAGGGAAACTCCTTGAATTCAGAATCGCCCTCGTACCAGAGAAGCGAATATCCTTCGCCATCGACGGCGTGCACATGCGTGCCGGCCGCATGGCGATGCGCCTTTTTGTACTTGCCAGTGGGAATCTGCGAGACGTGAGCGTGCATGGTCCCATCGGCAAGAACAAAGCTGACGTTCATCGAGCCCTTTCCCCGTGCCTCGAGCTCGTACAACTTGAAGCTCGTCAGGTCGTGGACAAAATTCGTCTCCCAGACGTTGCGAACCCCTTTGCTGAGGCTTGTCGCATAGGTGCGGTGATCGCCATCGCCCTCAAAATGTTTGGCGATGCCCGCCCGATCGGGAAAGGCAAACGGGTTGTCAAAGATGAAATCGAGATTGTGGTAGAGATTGAGAGTGATCGGGCCATCGTGCGTGCAGGACAGGCGGACCGGTTCCAATCCGGAATTGTTGAAGATCTGATACTGGCAGTTCAACGGGATGGCAAACAACGCGCGCGGCCCCCACTCGAAGCTGCGTGTGTCGCCGTTCGGCAGCCAGACTGTTGTCGAACCGTTGCCGACAAGAACATAGAAAAAGGCCTCATAGAGATGCCGCACGGGACGGGTCTTGCGGCCGGCCGCGACCTCGATCACGTAATTGCTCATGAAGTCGCCCGCGCCGTGCGTGAAGGCAAAGCAGCCGCGGGCGTCATAGCGGTCCCAGGGGCCGGTCTCCAGGGCAATCAAATCATGACCGAAGTCGAGGTGGATCGGAATGCCTTCACCTTGGGCCCATTCGCGATAGGGATCGAGCAGGAATGGCCTAGGCTCGGGCGAAGAATTCTGTGCAGTTCCAGACATATGGCTCGGTTGCTCCAGATCAAGCGAGGGACCTATCGGCGAAATTGCCGAAGTCTCTTACGCCTTCAGCGGGTCTGATCTCAACGGGGGGACATCATAAAGCGGGCGCCCCTGCAGGTTCCGGGTGATAGGCGTCTCTTGCCGCCAGCGCGCTGATATGGTCCATTCTCTGTAGTCGTGCAAAGGTCAGGACTTCCATGCCGCGCTATTACTTCAACCTCAAGAACAGCGAGGGAACGCTTCTTGACCACGAGGGCACCGAGCTTCCGGACCAGGAAGCGGCGCGCGCGCACGCGCGTCAAGTCATGCTGGAGCTGCTGCGCAACGCAGATACGCGGACCCGCACGTGGCGGCTTATCGTAAGTGACCACAATCAGCTGCCTTGCTTCGAGTGTCTCTT
>Ga0066903_100002472_pt1 | contig 14511 bp, 10 predicted proteins | sample PanSoiMetaGPlot1_FD_67491 | JGI IMG/M metagenome (GOLD analysis project Ga0066903, IMG submission 67491) | Tropical forest soil microbial communities from Panama analyzed to predict greenhouse gas emissions - Panama Soil - Plot 1 (version 2) | ecosystem: Environmental > Terrestrial > Soil >...
TAAATATCATATGCTATTTAGCAGAACATGAGAGATTCGACTCAGCAAACGCTATTCGTGCTCTCGGAGGAAGGGATGAAAGAGGTGATGTGGAAAAAACCCTCGAAGGACCGCCGTTATTTCATCGGCGGCTCGGACGTCCGGATCATCGTGGGCGATGACGAAGCCGCCCTCCGGCTTTGGCGCGAGAAGCGCGGCGAGATCGAACCGCAGGACCTGTCCAGCAATCTCCCCGGCGCCAGGTCGCAATCGACGGCCGAACGGTGACAATGGCCGGATGGACAGCAAGCCGCCCAGCCTGGCCGTGCGGACACCACTTCCGCGGCCAGAAAAACCCGCAGCCACCATCAGCAATACTAAAGCGCGGACGGCTGTTCGCTTTGACATGGCGGCCTCGGCGCATCTCCGCGATGTCATGGTTGGCGAATTGAACCAAATCGGCAGCGAGGGTGAGGCCGCCAAATGGGCGCATGCACGAAAAGAACAAGCTTAACGCGACAGATGCCAAGCACGTCGAGGAAGCGTTTCATGCCAAGGTGTTGAGCTTTCCTATCCATCAGGCCGAGGGCGCGCATCCATCAAAAAATGAAGCGCAAAACTTGTCGACAACAGATGGACGTAGGCGGAAAACAAAGTCCGAGATGCCATCGCCATCAGTCGATAAATCCGTCCTGAGCCATGCCGAGCCGCGCCGCATTCGCGATCGCGATCATGTGCGGTTTGTCGCCCGACAAACCTGCCTGATCTGCGGGCGTAAGCCCTGTGACCCCCATCATCTGCGGTTTGCACAAAGCCGGGGCTTCGGGCGCAAGGTCAGTGACGAGTTCACCGTTCCGCTATGCCGGGGACATCATCGCGAGCTCCATCGCCACGGTGACGAAGCGGCCTGGTGGCAGAAGCTCCGCATCGATCCGACCGGCGCGGCACGCGCGCTGTGGCTCGAAACGCATCCACTCTCGCCGTTGGAGGCCGCCATAACAGACGAAGAGGCGACGACGCCACCGGTGACCATGTAATTCGTAATGGTTTATCATTCGAACGAGGCAATCCGGTTTGGCAAGGCTTACGCAGCCGCTGGTCCGTCCGGTTCGCACTATTCGAGGGAGACTGGAGTGGGCACAGCTATTCGCGTCAGTGGGATGATGCGCGAGGCCTCCCGGCTCGCCGCGGCCGGCGAGCTCGGAAATTCGGATGCCATTCGACTCTTGCAGATTCCTCACAGCAGGGAAGAGGTTCGAGACGTGCTTCACGCGTTCGAGCAGCAACTGTCCCGAGAAGCGAAGAGCAAGCTGACCTTGGATGCGTTCGTGCCGCTACCGCCCGATGTCGATAATCAGCGGTACGAACCGCTCTTCGATAAGTACATTATTACAGGCAAGGCCTATACAACCGCCAGCGGCGCAGTCGTGCCGAATGAGCTTCAGTACTACAATGGTAAAATGGTGCACCTCTATGGCGAGTGCACTAACGTTCCTCTGGTAAATGCCACATTGGCGGGCAGTGGCTACAGACCGATTACCCTGAAGTACGCTGATGGCAGGCAGGCGGCTGTCGCGCAGCTCTGGTCGAATGAGTTCACCGACACCTCGATCCGGCCGTACGCCGCCATGTTCATCGTAGTTGCTGCCGTGCCCGACAACGCTCCCGAAAGCCAGGCATCCATCTGGGTGGACTCCAATGGCGCATCCAGCGTGCTGGTGATGCTCGACGGATCGTTCGACCCTGCAACGGTGGTGTACGAGAACAAGGCTCGGATGTACATGTTCCGCCTCCTCGACACAACCAAGGTTGCGATCGACGTTGGCCGCGAGCGCATGGGTACCGACAAACGGCCCGGAACCGTCAACATGACCCACAACGGGGGCCGGCTCCGCTTGTCGATCAAAGACCAGGACAGACGTGGCGTCGTCCAGGGGGACCTGGAGCTCACCAGAGACCCCACGGCATACGGGTCCGCGGTCGCACGGGCGGCCGAAACAGCTGGCATTACGCTGCAGGCGCTTCCGCGCGGCACCGAATGCGTCTACCCGGCGGTCGCGCGCATCGGCCACGGGGCAATCGTTTGCTGGCAGTGGCGAAGCGATGTCGCCCCCCGGCTCCAGCCGGTGATGCCTGGGACTGTGCTCTTCAACCCGAGCTCGGAAGAAGGTCGGACCCTTGTCGCGTGGGGCTTCACGCCCAAAGTGCTGGGCTTTTTCCCCAAGGTGCGGGGAGTGATCACGGGCTTGGTGGATCAGATGCCGCGTGATGTTCGCGACAGTTCGGTCGCGCGCGGGAGTTTGGCGAACGCTGACTTGCGCCGGCGTCCAAGGGCATCCGGAGAAGCTATCACCGCCCAATCTCGCTGGGCTTGGGATACGAGCTTCGTCGGATCATTGAGGGCGGTGCTCCGCAAAGAACTGGTCGGTGCAATGTCCGACGGCCTACGAGTCAATTGGCACATCACGGAAGGGACCTTCGTTGGGCCGGGCCTCGATGCAGTCGTGCTACCCGGCGCGGCGGACTTTATGCATATCCGCCCGGATGGCATTGCGATCGTCAACGTCCAGGCGTGCTTCGAGACGCGCGAACATGTTCGCGTGTATAGCTCATACGGCGGCGTCTCCGACTTTGGCCCTGACGGCTACGCTCGGGCGCTGCGCGACGATTACGATCGGCTTCTTCCGGTTGTGGTAACACCAACGTACGAGACCGCGGACCCTCGGCTGGAATGGCTCAACCGGGCCCAATGCATCGGCGTGGGCAGGGTGGACATGACCGCGCTTCGCATTGAGCTTGACGTATACGTGATCCGCGTGGGGGAGCGAGCACATCAGGCGTCCAGCGACGAGAATAGAATGATGCGACAACCTGAGTCGATGCCAGACAGCCTCTACAGGCGACTGGGGCGGTATGACGTGATTGCGGCGGTCGCCGACGATTTTCTAGCGTGGGGCTGGGCCGACAAGCAGTTGAGCCGGTTCTTTACCGGCCATAGCGAAGGGAGCTTCAAAGAACTCCGCCAGCACCTCGTCAATCTCCTGTGTGAGTTGACTGGGGGGTCGTGCGTCTACACCGGACGCGACATGAAGTCGTCCCACAAAGGGCTCCGCATCACCGAATCTGATTGGAAGATCGCTGATGACTTGTTCGTTGCAGCCCTCAAAAAACACAAGGTGGGGAGCCAAGAACAATTGGAGTTTATGCAGATCATTAGAGGCATGAAGAGCCAGATCATTGAGCTTCCTTGAACGGTGCGCTAATTCCAGCGCTCCCGCGGGCGGGCCGCGACGCGGAGCAAATAGGTGTGTGGCCATGCGAACTCAGATCCGATCAGGCAACAATCAGCTACCAACGCTCTCTCGCTACCGGCTTTCGCCAGGTTGCATGACGCCCCTTTTTTACGCTCGCCCGATTGTGTAGGGTTGCAAACTCTCGACCGGTGGGAGACCGTGCCGAAATCGTAGCGAGGAGCAATCGCGTCGTCGGCTAGCAAACCTTAGCTGCCTTTTTTGCTTTGCACATGACGAATTCAATGAACAGAAGAGGGTTCTTGAATGGAGCGGCATGGGAGCCGAGGCAACCGGTCACTCGGGCGCTGAGTCTTTCGCGCTTCGTGCCGGATTTTGTCGGTGCTAAAGCGAGTCAAACCGGAGCACCCCAAAGCGCTTCGCGTTTGGGGTACCCCTCGGCGCAGCAGGCGCAATCTTCGGCACCCTCCCTGATGACCGATCCCAGCGATCTTGTCGCGCGCGCACTCCAAATCCTCGCCGAGGAAAACGACGCATGGCAGGCGCGTCAGGGCGTCAATCTCGCGCCATGGAGCATCCGGTGAAGTGCCGGTCGTGCGGATTCGTCAATAAAACGGGTGCACGTTTTTGCGAAAGCTGCGGCAAAGCCCTCAGCGATGCAGCTGGCGGATTGCCAGCGTCTTCGAGCGCGCCGGCAACAACCACTTCCCTGCAGCTTCAAACGGAAGAGGCCCTCGGAGGTCAGGCAGCGCCCATGGTTTCGATGCAGCGCGCACGGGATGGCTCGGAGCTGCGGTGGGGCGAGGCGGACACACCGGTGCCGCGTGCGGTCGTTTCTCCGGGAGCCCCAGCCTCGATCACGGTATCGGTTGCCCCAGTGCGGCCGGGTCACGCCGTCACGATCGAGTACCGGGTTAACGGCGGCTCCGTCCGCCAAGCAATGGGGCTGTCCGAGCCCCGCGTTCAGGGTACGAACGGCCGTGTGTTTCGGGCGGTTTTACCGGGCCAATCCGGCGGAACGGTGGAGTTCTTGCCGGTACTCCGCTTTGCCGGTCAGCCGATCTCTCCGCGCCTCGGGGAGTCGGCGGAGTGTGCCCGCTATCAGGTCGGTCGCGGCGGGGCATCGGTCGACACCGCGGACCTACCGGCGGCCGAGGCACGCTGGGACTGGGACGCCACGTTCCTCTGGACCGGCACGGTCGCCATCCGCAAGGAGACGATAGGTGCCATGCCCGATGGACTGCGGATCACCTTACAGGTGACGCAGGGGCGATTCGTTGGGCCGCGTTTTGAGGGGATCGTCCTGCCTGGCGGGGCCAGCTGGCTGCGCATCCGGGAGGACGGCGTTGCGATAGTCAGCGTGACGGAGTGTTTGCAGACGCGGACTGGGGCGCGGATCGACTGCCTGTATGGCGGTATCTTTGACCTCGGTGCAGCGGGCTACGCGCGTGCCATGCGTGACGAGTTCGATCAACTGCCGCCGTTCGTTGTTGCTCCGACCTACGCGACCGCTGACAAAGAGTTCACGTGGCTCAATCGCGCGCAGTGCCTCGGAGTGGGCCGGGTGGACATGAAGACGCTGCAGATTGAGTACGACGTTTACGTAATCCACGTAGGGCAGCGCAAAAAAAAGCAGAGTAAGAACCAGGCCATGGGCTAAGGGACCGCAGAAGGAAGTTGGCCAGTCTTTTGATACCGTTGCCGCAAGCGCGAGCACCTTCCTTTGAAGTGGACCAGTGACATGTTGAAACCAGGGAAATCCGACAACGAGACGGCGGCGCAGCCGCCCGTACTCCAGGAAAAACGGCTAAATCGCAGCGCGAGCCAAAAGCTTCTCACTCGAAGGATCCCAAACATTTTGCGAAGGAATGGGGCGAGAAAATTGAGCTGACGTTGGAGGCACGCATAAGGGCACTTGCAGAGTATATCATCCCGTACTTCAATGAGGTAAAACGCGAAATCGCTTCAAGGGATTTTTCATTTGGCGTTTCAGAACTAAACAGAAACCCGTTCGCGTGCGTTTCCGACTCGGAGATGGGCGAATAGCTGAAATTTCAGTGACCTCGGCAGGTCTCATGCTACAAAGATCCGATCAACCCAAAGAAAAGTCACCAAGATCGGTGTCGAAGATCGGGCTCAGACAGATCACTAAATTGATTACCGCATTTATGGAGCGCGGAAGCTGAACTGGCCTCGGGAGAGGCGGACTAAACTATCATCGCCTTTTTGCTGTGCTCGAAAACCACTACGAGGGTGAAGAGATGCCAAACGACCCGCAAGTACAGTGCGACCCACAAGTACCGTGGACAGACGAGCAGTGGGCCCGTGTCAATCAGGTAATTCAAGAGGAAGCGAGCCGCGCACGAGTGGCAGCGACCTTCCTGCCGTTGATCGGGCCGCTGCCTGGGAATACCGACTTCGTGCGTGCGGAAATTATCCCTGCCGGTGCGCCGCTAACCATACAGGACATGGACACGATCAAGCTTGCGACCCTGCAGGTGATGGTGCGCGTGCGTGGTGCGCAGATGGCCGATCCGGAGATGACCAGCGTGCTGGCTTTATTCCGGCGCGCCGCCAACGTGCTGGCTCGTCTTGAGGATGCGGTGGTCTTCAGGGGATTAGTGCCAGACCCAGCAAACCCCGGCGGGTTTGCGCCCCCTATAGCAGTCGGCCCACCGCCACCTGGAAGGGTTTGGCAAATTACCAACGGCGAGGAGATGGATGGACTTTGGGCGCCGCGACGCCCGTTTGTTTATATTCCTTTGTGGCCGTCCACAGGCAGAGACACGCGGTTGGTGCGCGGGATAGCCGAAGCCATTGGCCGCCTGGAGGCGGGAGGCCACTTCGGACCGTTCGCGGTGGCGCTTGACCAGCAGTTGTTTCTTATCGCGGAGACCCCATCCCCGGCGCTTGTGCAGCCGCAAGATCGCATCATCCCGTTCCTGGGAGGCGGTCCGCTGCTCCGTTCGTCCACACTAGATACCCCCCCCGTCATAATGTCCGGCGTGGTAGTGGCACTCGGCGGCTCGCCAGTCGAGCTCGTCGTCGCCACGGACGTGTGCCTCCAATTCCTGCAGGTCACCACCGACCCGGCCTTCGTCTTCCGTGTGTTCGAGAAGATGGCGCTCCGCATCAAGGAGCCGATAGCAATCATGCAGCTGCAAATGTGGTAAAGGCGGCATGGGTCAATACTAAACATCGATCACCGCGAATTGACTTCCGGTGATTACGGCGCGCATGACCAAAGACAATGCTCCGAGGCTAGTTCACTTACATGGCGGCCGCTATGTAACCTCGGTAGTAACCTCATAGGAGCAAATACCAATGACCGATATAGTGATCAGCGAGGAAAAGCTGTGCAAGGTCAATTCAATCCAGGAGGACCAGGCCAAGAAAATAGTTGAGTCGTCCACACGGGCGACGGTCAACGGGAAGCGAGCCAAGGTGACACGAGATCAAAATTCAATAACCGTGTCGGTGGATGATCTCGTTGACGGTCCGCGGATCATTGAATTAACCACAGACAAGGGCGAGATCGTTGCTTTTTTTGGATATGATTCGGACAGTGACGCGCTCCTTCCGAAAAAGGAGCAAGATCAAATCGAGCCCTACAGCGGAATCGTAAAGGCCATCAACGACGAAGCCATCAAAATCAAAGAGGGATTCGACGAGGTCGCCCACGCCATCATCGATAAGAAAAAGGCGACTCGCTAATCGGGGAGTTTCAACTGGCATGGCGCCGGTGACGCATGCCTAGTAGAGTTATCGTCCTGGGCGGCGGTGTCGCAGGGATGAGTGCGGCGCATGAACTCATCGAGCGCGGCTTCGACGTGCTCGTTTTCGAACGCCGCGACATTGCAGGAGGCAAGGCGCGCAGCGTTCCGGTGAGCGACCTAGGTGAGCGCACCAGCGGACACCAGCTCGCCGATAGCGACGCGAATTTGGTGGGGCACCGCTTGCCTGGCGAGCATGGATTCCGGTTCTTTCCGGGATTCTACAAGCATGTGATCGATACCATGCGCCGCATTCCGTCGTTCGACGGACGCAGCGTAGCGAGCCATCTGATGCCGACGACGCGCATCGGCATCACGCAATACGGCAAGGCCAACTTTCAGATACCTGCGATCTTTCCACGGACACCGAACGACGCCAGCACCGTTCTACGCGACATACTCCTCGCATTTGGACCAGTCACAGACCTCACGCCCGATGATTTAGCGTTCTTCGGCGCACGCATTTGGCAGATACTCACTTCGTGCCAGGAGCGCCGGCTCGCAGAATACGAGCGCAGCAGCTGGTGGGAGTTCGTCGGTGCCGAGCAGCACTCGAAATCCTATCAGAAGTTCCTCGCGGACGGTATAACGCGTTCCCTAGTGGCCGCTAAGGCGCTCAAGGCCAGCACACGCACGATAGGCGACATATTCGTCCAGCTGATGCTCACGATCCTCGATCCAACCGGGGGATCGACCGATCGTGTTCTCGATGGTCCGACGAACAGCGTTTGGATCGATCCGTGGCGCCGTTATCTCGAATCGCGGGGCGTACGCTATTTCACCGAGGCGGAGGTCGAGGAGATCCTTTGCGATGAGGGCCGGATCGCTGGAATCGCCGTGCGCCAACAGGGCAAGCGCACGGTAGTGTCTGGCGACCACTACCTCGCTGCGTTACCCATCGAGCGCATCGCTTTGCTATTAAACGGCCCGCTGCTCGCTGCCGCTCCCCCGCTCGCCAATCTGCGGACGCTAGCCGGGAATGTGGAGTGGATGAACGGCGTGCAGTTCTATCTCCACCGCAACGTCCCATTTACGCACGGGCACGTGATTCACATCGACACCGAGTGGGCCCTGACAAGTATTTCGCAGCTCCAGTTCTGGCGCGATGTGCCGTCCGAGCTGTTCGGCGACAGCGACGTGCGCGGCGTCCTTTCGATTGATGTCTCCGACTGGACGGCCCCCGGAGCAGACGGACGCCCCGCAATCCAGTGTTCGCGAGAAGAAGTGATAGGCGAAGTGTGGCGGCAGCTCAAACAATCGATCGACGCCGACGGCGAGCTGCTCCGCGACCAAGACCTGCATTCGTGGTTTCTTGACCCGGATATTGAAAGCGATCCGGTGCACGGCGGCCTTCTGCGCAACCTGGAGCCGCTGCTGGTAAACCTGATCGATACCTGGGCGCTACGCCCCGAGGCGACGACTGCCATTCCAAATCTGTTTTTGGCGTCGGACTATGTACGCACCTACACTGACCTCGCCACTATGGAGGGTGCTAATGAGGCCGCGCGGCGGGCTGTGAATGGCATCCTCGATGCCGTAAAGTTTGACGGAGCTCGCTGTGATCTGTGGTCGTTGCACGAGCCTGAGATTCTTGCGCCATGGCGGCTGCACGATGCTACCCGATACGCGGCCGGCCTACCATGGGACGATTCACTGATGCAGGTCGCGGCCCATGCGATCCGTGGTGCTTCACCGCTGCTCGAACAGGCGCGCCCATTACTCGAAACGGTCACGCCATTCGTGAATTTCGTGGCCGATGCGCTCGACGCGGCGGATGGCCTTGTCCAGAACGTCGATGAGTTGCGCCCCACTGATCCAGCGGCCAAACCTGGCGCGGCCTACGTGCCAAAGCCGATTTATGACTCAGAAGGCACTGTCCACGCGCCGCCAAATGCTGTTGATGATGCGGGTCCAATCGGATTCCTGGACCGATTAGGGTGGTACCGTGACATGCTCGCCGACACGCTCGCGGCCGGTGTGCCAATATGGGAGCCGCAGCGGCACTTGTACGGTCTGGTGAAGGACTTCATTGGCCGCTCCGGCAAAGGCCTGCGACCAGCGTTGTGTATAGCGACCACGCGGGCGCTAGGTGGTCGCGGCGAGGATGCCTTGCCTGCGGCGGCCGGTTTAGAAATGCTCCACAACGCTTTTCTTGTACACGATGACATCGAAGATGGCAGCCTATGGCGGCGCGGCGTCGCTACAATGCATCGCCGTGCTGGAGTGCCTGTTGCCGTAAACACCGGCGACACCATGAACGCCCTCGCGATGCGGCTATTTCGCAAGGCCGGCGAAAGCCTGGGACCGTTAGCGGCGATGCGCATCTTCGATGAAGTCGATCATCTGATCAGCGAGACATTGGAGGGGCAGGCTGTCGAACTTGGCTGGGTGCGCGACAATGATCTCACAGTCAGGGTGGACGACTATCTGCGGCTCGTGCTTAAAAAGACCGCTTGGTACAGTTTCATTCACCCCATGCGAATCGGGGCGCTCGTCGCTAACGGTGACGATCAGAATCTCAGTCGATTTAATCGGTTCGGCTATCTGCTTGGGCTGGCTTTCCAGATCACCGACGATGTTCTTAATTTAACAGGCGATCTTGAGCGTTACGGCAAGGAAATCGATGGCGATCTGTGGGAGGGAAAACGGACCATAGCACTTACGCAAGCATTCGCTCACGCCAATCAAGTTGATCGGGCTTGGATTAGCGGCTTCTTGGCGCGACCACGCGAGCGCCGCCTTCCGCGCGAAATCCTACGACTCCATCAGATTCTCGCGAGCAGCGGGAGCATCCAGTGGGCGCAACAGTCGGCTACGGCGTTCGCAGAGGCAGCAGCGCACGAATTCCGTTGCTCGGCTTTTGCCGGTGTGCCCGAAAGTCCAGACCTTGAATGGCTGCGAGCCTCCATACACTTTGTAGTACAACGCAAGGCGTAGCCCGCGCTAAAAGATGGGCGCTCGGCAAAGAGTGCGGGTGGAAAGTGAGCCCTCGGGTTTGCGCCTCAACCTCGACTGCCAGAGGCTACCATGCGCATCTTGGTGGTTTGGTGTACTGAGTTCCTAAAGCTCCTGGGAGGTCGGCGACTCCATCCTCTAAATGCTGAATGTCCGATCTGCCATCAAATGGTGCGTCTGCACTACAATAGAGGTGGCCGGCGACATTTACTTGCGCACGCTCGTGCATGCTCGCGAGCCTTGTATGAAGGGTCTCGTTACAGCGCGCACTATACTGCAAGGGTCAAGTGTGGCGGTTCAGACGTTCTAGTCAGATTCGATCCTCGCCCGAACGAAAATCAGCACTTCAAACCGCCGAACTCCCTTGAGTTCTAACCCGCACTGGAGCGCCGCCTCCTACTCCCGTACGATATACGACGATGTAGGACATCGCGCCACACGCCGGCCGATAAAGGCCATGACTCAAGGGTGCTGCAGGCCTAAAGCTGCCGGGATTATTGGGCCGGTACTGCGCCAGCGGCATCATACATCGTCATTATAAGCTACTATTTCGCGCTATAAGCTTCATTATAAGCTACTATTCGCGCGATAAGTACATAGTCTGGTCGGGAGACCGCAGTGCAGGAGATTGCGGACTGGCTTGAAAAGCTCGGCATGTCCCAATACGCCGAGCGATTCGCCGAGCACAATATTGACGTGTCGATCCTTGGCGATTTGAGCGATCAGGATCTCAAGGAGCTTGGCGTTACGATCGGCCATCGGCGAAAAATTCTCGCCGCCATTCGCGAGCTCGCCGGCGCTGTTCCCGCGGCGCCCGAGACCGCTATCTTGGTCCCGGACCTGAAAGACGCCGCGGAGCGCCGCCAAATCACAGTATTGTTCTCGGACCTGGTTGGCTCGACCGAACTCTCGGGCCGCATGGACCCGGAGGACCTTCGTGAGGTCATATCAACCTACAGCAGCTGCGTCGCTAAGACGGTGCACCGCTTCGGCGGGTTCGTGGCCAAGTATATGGGCGACGGTGCCCTAATATATTTCGGCTATCCGCACGCGCATGAGGACGACGCCGAGCGAGCGGTTCGGGCAGGGCTGGAGCTAACGAGGGCGGTGGCTGGGCTTGATGCGCGCGTGCCGTTACAAGCGCGCGTCGGAATTGCAACCGGCCTGGTCGTTGTCGGTCACCTGATCGGATCGGGGGAGGCCGAGCAGCGCGGCGTCGTTGGCGAGACGCCAAACCTAGCCGCGCGCCTACAGGGGATCGCTGAGCCCGGCGCGGTCGTCATTGACGAGGGCACACGAAGGCTTCTCGGCAATCTATTTGAACTCAGCGACCCTGGAACAATGGACCTTAAGGGCGTTGCCCGGCCCGTGCCAGTCTGGGTGGTTCTGCGGACGAATCCTGTCGCGAGCCGCTTCGAAGCGCTACACCCCGGTAGCCTAACGCCGCTTGTCGGCCGGGAAGAAGAGATTGAACTGCTATTGCGGCGCTGGTCGAAGGCGAAGGCAGGCGAAGGTCAGGTGGCACTCCTTTCCGGCGAGGCGGGGATCGGTAAATCGCGGCTTACTGCCGCGCTGCTCCAAGAAGTGGCCCAGGAACCGCACACGCGATTGCGGTGTTTTTGCTCTGCACGACACGCGGACAGCGCGTTTTATCCGATCATCGATTCGATGGAACGCGCCGCGGGATTGGCCTACACCGACACCCTGCAAACGAAGCTCGACAAGCTCGACGCGTTGCTGACACGGACCGCGACTCCGATCGAGCATGCAGAGCTGCTCGCTTCTATGCTGACGCTTCGCAACGATGGACGATACCGGGGGCTCAACCTATCCGCGGCGCAGCGCCGCGACGGAACGCTAGACGCGGTCGCCATGCAGATCGAGGCGTTAGCAGGCTTAAACCCGGTGCTGATGATCTTCGAGGATGCGCATTGGGCCGACCCCACGAGCCTGGAAGCTTTGTATCGGATAGTGAACCGGATCGCTACTCGTCGCGTGCTGCTGATCATGACCTTCCGGCCAGAATTCGACGCGCCGTGGGTTGGACGGCCTTATGTCACCACCCTCATCATCAATCGACTGGCAGAGCACGAGGCGGGCGCCATGATCGACCGCGTCGTCGGCGACAGGCAGCTATCGGCGAGCATTCGGCAGGACATCATCGAGCGTACCGACGGTGTCCCCTTGTTCGTCGAGGAGATGACCAAGGCGGTGCTGGAAGCAGGGAGCGAGATTGCCGCCGCGCGCGCGATTGCCGCGGTTCCATCCCCGGCACACGCGGTCCCCGCGAGCCTCTATGCCTCGCTCATGGCACGGCTCGACCGCCTTGGCGGCCCGGTCAAGGAGCTGGCTCAGATCGCAGCGGCAATCGGCCGCGAGTTTTCCCATGACTTGCTCGCCTCGGTGGTCCGCCAGCCGGAGGCACCGCTGAGCTCGGCATTAGACCGTCTTATCGCGGCCGGCTTGTTGTTCCGACAAGGCATGCCCCCGCATGCGACATATCAGTTCAAGCATGCCCTCGTGCAGGACGCGGCTTACGGGACGCTGCTGCGTGAGACGCGACGCGCACTTCACGCTCGCATCGCTGAAACCCTTGAGAGCCAATTCGCCGACATTGTGGAGCGTCACCCCGAGGTCTTGGCGCGGCACTATACCGAGGCGAGTCTAATCGAGAAGGCCGCACACTTTTGGGGCAAAGCCGGACGGCGGTCGCTCGAGTTGCTCGCCCTCGCGGAAGCCGTTGCCTACCTGCAAGAGGGGTTGGCCATCGTCGGCCAGCTCCCCGCTTCTGCCGACCGCGATGATCTCGAACTCGCGCTCCGGGAGCCGTTACACTCGGCGTGGCTTCGGTGGCGCGGCTGGCCGTGGCCGGAGGTGGGGGTGAACGCGAAAGCCATTCTTGATTTGGCCCAACGACAGGACCGATCCCGGAGTCTGCTGGTCGGGCTGTGGGGAATGTGGGTCAATACGGTCACGCAAGGCCGGATTGCAGAGACTCCTTATTGGGCTCAACGCCTCCTCACGGAGGGAAACGAGAGTAAGAACGTCGATCTGCAGATCTTGGGGCACCGCGCCAGCGGGTTCTCCCACTTCTACCTCGGTGAACTCAGCGAGGCGCTCGAGCGGCGCGAGAAGGTTCTCGCCCTCTACGATCCTCTGCGAGCTGCGCGATTGAGGGAGCTGACGGGAGGTGATGCCAGAACCGCGGTTGACGTCTTCTCGCCTCAGGCGATTTGGATGCTGGGCTACCCGGACCGGGCTGCGCAAATGAGCGACCAGAAGGATGCTCATGCTCGCCAGCTGGGGCATCCGTTCGACATCGGTTGGGCTTTGACATGGGGAGCGTACGTCTTCGACTACCGGTACGAGCCCGATCGGATGTTGGCTCGCGTCCAAGAGGCCCATCGCGTAGCACGTGAACAAAGCATTAGTGAACAAGGCATCCCCGTGCTCTACGAGGTGCTTGTCCCGATGGGCGAAGGCCTCGCAATGCTGCGCGAGGGCCAACTGCTCGAGGCGATCTCCTTGCTGGAGCGTGGCATCGAAGGTTGGCGCGCGAGAGGCGGCTATCTCAATCTTCCGTACCTGAAAAGTGCGCTCGCCGAAGCGCTATCGCGCCAAGGCAACATTGAGGCCGGCCTTTGCTTGTTGGACGAGTGCCTGGCCCAGATCGAGAGGCCGGGATGGCACGAGCGGGTGTGGCTCGCCGAAATCCTGCGGCTCAAGGGTTGGGTGCTTATGCGCCAAGGCCAGCGCACAGAGGCCGAGGCGCAGCTTCGGGCGTCAATCGAATGTGCGCGCCGGCAACAAGCCAAATCCTGGGAGTTGCGCAGTTCGACGACGCTCGCCGAGTTGTTGATCGAGTGCGGTCAGCGCGACGGCGCACGCCAGCTGCTCGCGCCTATCTACGAGTGGTTCACTGAAGGCTTCGAAACCCACGACCTCAAAGCGGCCCGTGCGCTGCTGGAAGACATAGGCCGATCCGTGACCCGTTCAGACGACCTCGATCGTGTGAGCGCACGCACGTAATCCACGCCCATCGCGACGAAAGGCGGCCCGCGCCAAAAGCGATTGGGTAGCAACTTTTGTGAAAATCCCCCGATCGATCGTACTGACATCGATCGAATCGCGTTGGTGCGCATCAGCCACTGATCCGGTAGCTCCAGCGATGTATCTACCGTCCCCTCACGCGGAATTTAAAATTTTTATAGGGGTTGAAGCGTTGCGGATTGACCGTGAACTGCGTCATGGGTGCCAATTTCTTTCATGACCGAAATTAAAATCGTGGCCACAGGATGGGATGGGCGTCTAACTGACTACCTGCGGATGCGTCTTGACGATCGTGTTGGTAAGTTTGCCATTTACACGGGCCACTTTACGAATGTGACTGTCGAGAATAGGCGTTCCGTATTCATCAAGCTCGTACTGGGCCGATCAGGCCGTGGGTGGGCGGACCTCGTGCATGGCTTTGAGGAATACGGACGCGTCGTCAGTGTTTCCGCCGTCCGACGGTGTAATCCGGGATCGTGCTTGTATACGGCTGGTATACGGCG
>Ga0066903_100002473_pt1 | contig 14508 bp, 11 predicted proteins | sample PanSoiMetaGPlot1_FD_67491 | JGI IMG/M metagenome (GOLD analysis project Ga0066903, IMG submission 67491) | Tropical forest soil microbial communities from Panama analyzed to predict greenhouse gas emissions - Panama Soil - Plot 1 (version 2) | ecosystem: Environmental > Terrestrial > Soil >...
ACCTGGACATCCGCACCCTTTTTCTCGTACTTGACGTTGTGAAGATTGAAAACCGGCAGCGCGGTTCCTTCCACCCAGCTGCGCACAAACCAGTCCAAGGATTTGTGCCCCTCATACCAGAGAGGTTTGGGCAGATCCTCTTCAAAGATGGCAAACAATTCACGCGTGCTGATGGACTTGCCGGCATACCGCTCGCGGACTTTTCGCAGCGCGCTCACGAAGGGCTCGTTGGGATCGAACGGAGGTAGCGGTTCGCGGGCAGAATTGCGCGGCTGCGTGTTGAGCAGCATGTTGCGTACCATGTGAAACAACCACGTACCCCGCCCGTAGCTGATGGCTTCGTACCCCTTGGGAAAGTGAGAGGAACTTAACCGTAAGCCGAGCGTGACCGGCCCGGCGTCGCGCAACGCTTCGCCATTCTTGTCTTTTTCGGCGAGTTCCTCACGATAGCGTTCCAGAACCGCTCGGACATCGGTGGGGCGATCCTTCTCAAGCGTCATCAGGGCGCAGTAATTGGCGAGAGCTTCCACAATCCATTGATCGCGGTAACTGCGCCAGCCCACAAGATCACCCCACCATTGATGTGCTGTTTCGTGCGGAAGTGTGATTCCGGCCAATGCGCTGTCCAATGGACTGCCGCTGAGGTCTTCCGCCTGGTCGTGCGTCAGAAAAGCGAAACTGGAAAGAAAGACCAGGCCCGGCCATCCCTGGCTGGTTCGTCCAGGCATCTGCGTGAGTTCCAGGGAACTGTAAGGGTAAGGTCCAAAGCGCGCAGAATAGAACTCGACCGCGCGAGCTCCCGAGTTGGCCACAGCCTGCGCGTTCCGTGCCGGCGACGGCACCCTTGGCTGCACGAGGATGGGATCCATACCCATGCGTGGATTGGGGGAACTCGGTGGTTTGACCGCGACCGCAGTCGAAGGCCTGGGGAACGCTTTCTCCATGGCGCGGCCCGCGTACGCTCTGACGATCACGTCGCCCGCTTTCGCGCTGGCCATCTCGTACTTTCCCAGGTTGAATCCGGCGAGAACGCTCGGGCGCTCGGTGACCCAATGGGATGTCTGCTCGTCGACCTCGAGTGCAGTCGGGGAGTGCTCCTCTCCCGCAACCCTCTTCCCGGTTGCGACCAGCGTCCAGCCGGACGGATAGCGAAACACGAGATCAAAGTTCGCCATCGCGAGTCCGCGATTCGGATACCAGGTACCCCGCGCGCCCACATACAAGAGTCCCCCGCCAGCCTCGGAAAGAACATCGCCGCCATACACGAACCGTAAGTTGACCCTCTGCCCTTCGCGCAGCGCCTCGGGAAAAACCACTGCGACCAGATCATTGCCTCTTCTCGAAAGCTGGCTACCATCGATCGCCGGATTGTTAATGAACTCCACCGCGTTCCCGTCGGCTTCGACCTGCTTCACCTGCAGGAAACGCGAGAGTTCAAAGTAGATGGTGCGCTCCCCTCCGCGATGCACGTCCATTTGCAGCGATGCTTCGGCCGCAAGCGTCGTCGGCGGCGTGACTTGGGCACGGATCTTGTAATCCGAAACGGTGACATCCTCATTTCGCGTGATGGGTGCCCGATCCTTTTCCGCCGAACCACTTTGGGGAGTGAATGACGTCCAGAGATCGTAGAAGGTCTGTCCCTCGACGGTTCTCGTTTGGCCTGCCCAGATTTCTTCGACTCCCTTCGTATCGAAGTAAGCGTCAAACGTCCCCAATTTGTTCCCTTGGACCCGTGCATGCAGCATCCGGTCCGAGGGATCTGTACCCCAGGGACCGGCGGATTCGTTTGCGCCTGACGCGGGTAAGAACCGGGAAAACGTGCTGAGCAGTCTCAGCGCATCCTGGTCGGCCAGATTCCTCGCCGTTTGGTTCATGTGCGCTACAAATTCAGGACCGCTTGTCGCCGGACGCAGGTAAGGCTGGAGTTCGGCAAAGGTGTCGTCGTTGAACCGAAGATAGGCTGAACCGAAGCGTTCCTCGAGAATCGCCATTCCAGTGAAGAGCATCATCGACGCCCGTTCCCCCTGGTTCGGCGGCGTGAGCAGCAGTTCGCCGTCGCCCTCGAACAGTGCGCCGGTGACTCTTCCGGCAACGTCCGCGGTGAAAGCGATTTCGCCGTCGTCCAGAAGTATGTGGAGCGAAGGACGATCAATGGAGACGCCGCGGATGTGGAAGATGCGCGTTCGATCGAGCCCGACGCTTTGCAATTGAAGATAAAGCTGCTCCCCCGGTTTGGCGGTCCTCTGAATTTGTACGGGTTCGGAAACCGGAGCGACGGATTGCGCGTGGCCGCCCGTGGCGAATCGAAGCAGGCCAATGAACGCGAGGTGAATGATTCGAGCTTTCCGGGTTACTTGGGTCACCTACTGAGAGCTCCCTGCCCATTGCTAGAATGCGCCTGAGTGCGCACCCCTATCATTTTCTCACTAGTGGCGCTGCTCCTGCTGAGTGCGAGCGCGGGGGTGAGCGCATTTGCCGACGTCATTCACCTAAAAAATGGCCGGAAAATCTGGGCCGACCACGTCCGCGAGAACGGCACTCACGTCGAATACGAAGTCGGCGAAGACTCGTACAAGATCTCCAAAGCATCCGTCGAAAGCATCGAGACGGGCGGGATTGCCCCGGTTTCCGCGTCGGCCCCGTCCGGAGAGGGCGTCGCACAGGATTTGCCTGCCTTCCTTCCCCAAGACAGCCTGGCGGGCCACGATGACCTCGCCACAAAGATCGTGCACGACGGCAAAGTTGACCTCGATGCTCTGACGATCATCGAGAAAGAAAATCGACCCGAGCTGTCCGCCACGGCGTACTTCCTGGCGGGAAAGCACGAGTTTGAGCACGGCAATTTGCCCCAGGCCCGCCGGCATTTCGAAAGCGCCCTGCGCTTCCAGCCAGACAACTCCACCATTCTCGATTACTACGCGATGGCTCTGGTGCGTTCCGGCAACGCAGCCGCGGCTCTGTCCTACGCCGAACGCTCTGCGCGCGCCAAACCAAATTCAGCCGACGCATACACGGTGCTCGGTTACGTGCAGTTCTCCGCCGACCGCACGAAAGACGCCATGCGCTCCTGGAAGCGTTCGCTCGAGTTGCGTCCCGACACGGTCGTCCAGCAATACCTTGCCAAGGCCCAAAGAGAAGCCACCACGGAGGCGGAGTTTTCTCAAAAAGAAAGCAGCCACTTCACCCTCCGCTATGAAGGGAAGCAGAGCTCCGATCAACTGCGACGGGAATTGGTGGCAACACTCGAATCGGAATACGACGACCTTGTGCGCCAACTGGGCGTAGCCCCGCGCGCCAGCATCCCTGTCATTCTGTACACGGAACAGGCATTTTTCGACGTGACCCAAGCACCTTCGTGGTCGGGCGCGGTCAACGATGGCAAACTGCGTATTCCGATCAGCGGAGTATCCTCGGTGACGTCGGACTTGGCGCGGGTGCTGAAGCACGAACTCGCGCACTCGTTTGTGAATCAGGCCGCCAACGGACGCTGCCCCACCTGGCTCAACGAGGGTGTTGCCCAGGCGGTGGAGGGCAAATCGTTGGCCTCGGATGGACGCCGCATCGGGCAGCTGTTCCGTGCGCAGCACGCCATTCCGTACAACATGCTCGAAGGCAGTTTCATGCGTTTCAACAATGTTGAGGCCGTGGTGGCCTACGACGAGTCGCTCGCGGCCGTGGAGTACATCAACGCAACCTACGGGATGAGCGACGTCGAGCGCATCCTCGAACGCATTGGCCAGGGCAGCTCGGCCGAAGCCGCCCTACGCTCCACGATCCACTCCGACTACGGGCAACTGGAGTCGGAAGTCGGCCATTTCTTGGGCTCGAAGTACGGAGAATAGGTTCCGCGGGCCTACGCTCATTTCATCTAGGCAAGCCCTTGCGACTGTGCTAACGTCAGCCCTTTCTGGGGCGTTTTATGAGGGGCCTGCTGCTTCGTCGCAATCGGAAAATCCCGGTGGTCATCGAGCCGGTCGCTTCCGCTTTCCCGATGATCAGAAACGCGGATCTCGCGGCTGCCTTTGCGGGCGAACGCCGCGCCGGCGACTTTTACGACTCCATCCGGGTCAGCCCGTCCCGCGTACTGTTTGGTTTGCTCGACGTGGCCGGACGTCGGGAACAGAACCAGGGCATTCTCTCGGCCGCGCAGACCGTCTTCCGTGACATGGGTACCAAGCTTCTGGCCGAGCCCGACGCCAATGAGGCCGATGCCATGACCGAGCTTTGCACCGCGCTGAACCGCACCATCATGGATGTCGCCGGCGGAGTTCATTCCTGCCCGGCGTTTGCCGGCTGTTACAACGAGGACAGTGGGATTCTGTGTTACTTCAATTCCGGACACACTCCCGCACTGGTCCGCCATGCCAACGACATTTCCGAATTGGGTGCAACCGGCCTGCCACTGGGTTTGTTCTCGCTCTCGACCTCGGAAGCGCGAGTCATCGCCATGGAGCCTGGTTCGGCGCTGGCTTTGGTGTCCCGCGGGGTGATTGAGACCGAATGTAAGCGCCAGGAATTTGGTCTCACCGGCGTCGAATCTGCCCTGAAGAACGCCAGCCTCACGGGCGCCCATGCCGTTTGCCGCTCCATCCTTGACGACGTCCAGCGCTTTGCCTGTGCCGCCCCCCCGCAAAACGACATTACCGCCCTCGCCCTGGTTCGGAACGCCTCCGCTTAGCCATCTAGGCAAGGTCCTTGCGCATGTCCAAACGGGCTGGATCAGGCCCTAGGCCCGGGTTTACAATCTGGTCAAGCTCCTGGTTCTGATCGAGTCCCGGAGAAAGCCCGAGACTTTCTGGTGGTATCCCGAATGGCGAAGAAAAAGTCTGTCTGTGTGTGCACCTTCCTTGCCCTCTTGCCCGTGTTCCTGAATGCCGACACGGTGGTTGAAGAGATTATTGCGCGCGTCAATAACTCAATCATTACCCGTTCCGACTTTGAGCGCAGCAAAACCCAACTCAAGGATGAAGCGAAACAGCAGGATCCGAACGCACCAGAGAAGGAGTATGCCGACAAGGAAAAGGACGTGTTGCGGGACCTGATCGACCAGCAGTTGCTGATCGACAAGGGCAAGGACTTGGGCCTCACTGCGGATACCGAACTGATCAAGAAACTCGACGAAATGCGCAAGCAGATGAATCTTGAGTCGCTGGACGATCTCGAAAAGGCCGCGCAGGCCCAGGGCGTGTCCTATGAAGATTTCAAGCAGAATCTGCGGAATCAGATCATCACCCAGCAAGTCATTGGCCGCGAAGTCGGCGGGCACCTGAGCATCTCCAAGGAAGAAGAGCAGAAGTTTTACGACGAACACAAAAGCGAAATGGAGCAACCGGAACAGATCCGGTTGAGCGAGATCCTGGTTTCGACATCGAAGCCGTCGTCCATCACGCCCATCAATGATCCGGCTGCGCCGCCCGCCGCAACCGACGGCAAGCCCGCGGACGTGACTGCGCCACTCGCCCCCGCCGTCGACGACGCCGCCGCCGCCGAGGCGAAAGCCCTGGCGCTGAAAGATCAAATACAGAAGGGCGCTTCCTTTGAGGACGTTGCCAAAAAGAATTCTGATGGCCCCACCGCCGGGCAGGGTGGTGACTTGCAATACTTCAAGCGCGGCACGCTTTCCAAAGAACTGGAAGACCGTACGTTTGCCATGAAAGCCGGCGAGATCACCGATCCGATTCGCACCAAGCAAGGTTGGGTCATCCTGAAGGTGACCGAGCATACAGCGGCCGGCGTCCCGACCTTGAAGCAGGTGGAACCGCGAATCCAGGACGCCCTGTACTATCAGAAACTTCAGCCCGCGTTGCGCGCCTATCTCAAGAAACTGCGCGAAGAAGCTTTCATCGATGTACGGCAGGGCTATGCCGACACCGGAGCAAGCCCGAACCAGACCAAACCGGTCGAAACACCGAGCAAGGAAGCCGGAGCTAAGAACTTAAAGAAGAAGAAAAAGCTGGGCATTTTCAAGTAGACTCGATCGAACTCCAAAAGTTTTCTGGCGCTCGGGACGCACCGACATTCTTCATGAAACAGTTCTTCATCTGCGACTGCAGCATTCAGGAAAATAAAGTCATCACCTCGAGCTTCGTGGTGGTGTCGAAGCAGGTCAAGCCGAAGAAAACCGGCGACCCCTACCTCGCGCTCACGCTCGGCGACCGCACGGGACAAATCGAAGCCAAGATGTGGGACAACGTCGAAGATGCCCTCGATGCCTTCGAACAGGATGACTTCCTCAAAGTCAAAGGCCTGGTCAACAAGTACAAGAATCGCTTCCAGCTAACCATTCATAAGCTGCGCCGGCTGGGCGATGCGGAGATTGACTACTCCGATTACCTGCCCAAAACCACCAAGAATATCGACGAACTCTGGCAAACGCTGACTGACTTCGTTGCCGGCTTCCAGAATGAGCATCTGAGGCGACTGGTTCAGGGATTTATGGCCGATCCCGAAATCGCGCAGGCGTATCGTAACGCGCCGGCGGCAAAAACCCTTCACCACGCTTACATTGGCGGACTGTTGGATCACGTCGTATCGCTATTCCGCGCTTGTGATCTGATCTGTCGCAACTACCCGCAGGTGAACCGGGATTTGGTCTTGGCGGGTGCCTTCCTGCACGACATCGGGAAGATTCACGAACTTACCTATCAGCGTTCGTTTTCCTATACCACGCGCGGGCAGTTGCTCGGGCACATGATCATCGAACTCGAAATGCTGCAGGCCAAGCTTTCGCTGGTTCCGGATTTTCCGCCGGAGCTCAAAACCCTGCTCGAGCACCTCATCATCAGTCATCACGGGGAATATGAGTTCGGATCACCGAAGCTGCCGATGTTCCCGGAGGCATTGCTGCTGCATTACATGGACGATCTCGACTCAAAGATGGAAAGTATGCGAGCGCTGTTCGAACGAGAAGGAGATCAGGAAAATCCCTGGACCAGCTACAGCCCATCGCTCGGGCGCCCTCTTTTGCATACGGAAAAGTTTCTCGCTCCCAAGCCGGCGCCCCCGCCTCCCGTCTCTTCGGCTGAAGGCGAGACGCTGCCTCTGCACTTGCAAGCGCTCGAGGAATGCGATCCCACATCGGCCGCAGGAGAAGAGCCGGTGAAAAGGTAACCTCGCCTCCTCCAAGCTTGCACCACGACCGCGTTTCACGGAATCCGCGGTCAGCGTCACACTGGAGTCTTCGTTGCAGGGGGAAATTTAGTATCGGATCATGGAACAGCAACCTTCCCGGAGGCTGCGCTCTCCGGGAATGATTTTTGCGCTGGCAGCCCGATCCCTTGGACTCCATATGCTCGATTTCTCAAAAGCGGAACTTCTCACGTTCGACTGCTACGGCACCCTGATCGACTGGGAAAGCGGAATCTTCTCCGCCCTCAAGCCCACGCTGGCCGCGCACCGCAAATCCATCTCCGATGCCGAACTGCTGGCCCTGTATGGCGAGTTGGAAGCAAACATCGAAGGTGGGGTGTATTTGCCATACCGCGAGGTTCTGCGATCCGTGGTGCGTGCCTTCGGCGAGCGCCTTCAATTTCAGCCGACTCAGGATGAAATCGATGCCTTGCCAGACTCGGTTCCACGCTGGCAGCCCTGGCCTGACACCGTGGCCAGCTTAAAGCGACTCGCAAGAAAGTTTCGGCTCGCGATCATTTCCAACATCGATGACGACATCTTTGCGCAGACGAAGCAGTGGCTGCCCGTGGAGTTCGAGAGTGTAACAACCGCGCAGCAGGCGCGCTGTTACAAGCCAGGTGCCGAGATTTTCAAGATGGCGCTGAAGAAAGCTTCTGTCCCCGCGGACAAGATCGTGCACGTCGGGCAGAGCGTCTATCACGACGTGCTGCCGGCGCAGTCCTTCCACCTCGCAACCGTGTGGGTAAATCGGCCTTCGCCCCGGGCGGGCGTGGGAGCGGTGATCGAGGCTAGCGGAAAGCCCGACCTTGAAGTCCCGGACATTGCAACGCTGGCAGGACGCGCAGGTTGCTGATGGCGACGGTCAGAAACCAACCGGCATTTTCACGATCTTCTTGCGGATCGCGCAGTGCACCAGTTCAGCCTTGTTATGAATGTCAAGCTTGCGCATGAGATTGAATTTGTGCGCTTCCACGGTCTTCAGGCTGAGTCCGAGCATCCCGGCGATTTTCCGCACGGTGTGGCCTTCTGCCAGCAGCTTCATAATTTCTGTCTCGCGCGGCGTCAGCGAGGTTCGCGAGGGCCGGGGCCTGTCTTGGGCGAACTTGCCGTTATCGAGTAACCCGCCCAACACCTCCGGGCTCACGAATTTCCCGCCTTTGTGAACGTCGCGCAGCACGCTGGCGAGCTTGTCGGAGGGAGTGTCTTTGAGCAGGTAACCCGCCGCACCGGCTTGCAAGCCTTGCATCACGTAGTCTTGGCTCTCGTGCATGGTGAGGAAGATCACCCGAGTCTGCGGAAAATCCGCTTGAATCACTCGCGTTGCGTCGAACGACGAAAATCCAGGCATGCCGATGTCCATCAGCACGATATCGGGGCGCAGTTCCATCACACACCGCAGCGCTTCCGCAGCATCGCCGGCTTCGCCGACAATTTCCACATCACGCTCATCCTGAAGGAGTCGGCGAATTCCCTGGCGCACCAACACGTGATCGTCTGCGATGAGACATCGAATTTTTGATTTTGGTTTCAGCGCAGCCGTGGTTGTTTCGTCGAGATACACCATGCCTCCAGAGCCAGAGATTTTCGGGATTGATCACGAACGTGGCAGGACCACAACCTAGCGACGACGCCGTGGCTGAAGTGAATTTTACCGTCACCGTGCCACAAATGTCACGGCAGAAAACGCGGATTCATGCCTGGCGTTGCCGATCGGACAGCCCTTCATCAGTTAAAATCAACTGCTTATGTTGCGCTACTTCACTTCCGGAGAATCCCACGGCGAAGCTCTGGTCGCATTTCTGTCGGGATTGCCCGCCGGACTGCGGGTTGACATGGAATTCGTTGACCGGGACCTCTGGCGGCGGCAGCAGGGATACGGCCGCGGCGGCCGTATGAAAATTGAGACCGACAAGGCGCACATTCTGTCGGGCGTGCATCACGGCAGCACCATTGGCTCGCCTATCGCCATCCTGCTGGAAAACCGGGATTGGAAGAACTGGCAGGAGTCGTTGCCGGTCGCCGAGGGGGATCCGGCCAAACACAAGGCGGTGAAGTCGCCCCGCCCCGGACATGCCGATCTCGCGGGCGCGCTGAAGTACAACTTCTCCGAGGCACGGTACGTTCTCGAACGGGCCTCGGCACGCGAATCGGCAGCGCGCGTGGCCGTCGGTGCCTTGGCGAAGCTTTTTCTCGGAGAGTTGCGGATCGAGGTTCTCAGCCACGTCATTTCCGTGGGAGCGGTTTCGCTGGTCGACGAAGTTCCCTGGAGTGAGATCAAGAGGGTCAGCGAGAAGACGGAGGTCTTGTTGAGCTGCGCCGACGGCTCCGCCGAACAGCGCATGAAAGAAGAAGTGGACAAGGTTCTCAAATCCGGAGACTCGCTGGGCGGCGTCTTCGAAGTGGTGGCTCACAACGTTCCGCCCGGTCTGGGAACGTACGCGCAGTGGGACGAGCGTCTGGATGCGCTGCTCGCGGCCGCGGTGATGTCGCTGCAGGCCGTGAAGGCCGTGGAAATTGGCTCTGGCATCAGCGCAGCTTCGGCGCCGGGGTCGAAAGTGCATGACGAAATCGGTTACCAAGCCCGTGAGCGCTACACGAAATTCAGCCGCGCCCACAATCACGCGGGCGGAATCGAAGGCGGGGTTTCCAACGGCGAGGAAATCCGCGTGCGCGGTTACCTGAAGCCGATTTCCACTTTGCGCCGTCCCCTGGGATCAGTAGACTTCTCCACGCGCGAACCCGTGAAAGCCGCGTACGAGCGCTCGGATGTCTGCGTTGTGCCGGCGGCAGGCGTAGCCGCGGAATCCATGGTCGCTCTGACCCTGGCGCGGGCCGCGCTTGAAAAATTCGGCGGCGACTCCATGCTGGAGACGAAGCGCAATTTTGCAGGCTATCTCGATCAGTTGAAGAAGTTCTGAACAGCCAAGGGATGATCTACACCATTGTGAAATATGGCGACCCGGTCCTGGAAAAGAAGGCCGAACCGGTCACCGTCTTCGACGATACGTTGAAGAAATTGGTCGATGACATGTTCGAGTCGATGTACGCCGCTCACGGCGTGGGATTGGCCGCACCGCAGATCGGAATTTCCAGGCGGCTCGCCGTCATCGACGTGACCTTCAAGGAAGATCCGGATGCCCGGCTGGTTCTCGCCAATCCCGAGATCCTTCACACCGAGGGCCGTCACTCCCAGAACGAAGGCTGCCTCAGCATTCCCGATTTCCGCGAAAATGTAACCCGTCCCCGCAAGGTTACGATCCGCGCCCAAGATGTGAATGGCAAGGTCTACGAAAAGACCGGAGAGGAACTGTTGGCGCGCGCGTTCCTTCACGAAACCGACCACCTCAACGGCAAGCTGTATATGAGCCATCTCAGCGCCCTGAAGCGGGACCTGATGAAGCGCAAGATTCGCAAGCTGATGAAGGCCGGCGAATGGTGAGCCCCGCGTCCATCCCTGCGCCCACCGATGTGCCCAACCGTCCGCCACTCCTGTCGACGGTCAGCCTCGCATGAATCTTGTCTTTGCAGGAACGCCGCACTTCGCCGTGCCCACGCTGGAAAAGCTGGTGGAAGCCGGGTTTCCCGTCCGCCTGGTCATCACCCAGCCCGACCGTGCGCGCGGACGAGGCATGGAATTGGCCGCATCACCCGTGAAAGAGACCGCTCAACACCTTGGGCTTCGCGTCGTGCAGCCCGAGACGATCAAAGAGAATTCCGACTTCCGGGGAGAGCTCAGTGAGATCCGCCCCGATGCCATCATCGTGGTCGGCTATGGCCGCATCATTCCCCAGTGGATGATCGAGCTTCCCGTTCTTGGCAACTTGAACCTGCACGCATCGCTGTTACCCAAGTATCGAGGAGCTGCACCGGTCCAGTGGGCCGTCGCGCGCGGGGAAGCGATGACCGGCGTGACCACCATGCGAATTGACGCCGGCCTCGATACCGGCGACATCCTGCTGCAAGCCGAGTCGCCGATCTCTCCGGAAGACACAGCCGAGACCCTGGCACCAAAGCTGGCCGCCGTGGGTGCCGATCTCATGATCGAGACGTTGCGAGGCTTGCGCGAAGGTTCGATTGCCGCGCGACACCAGAACCACGATCAGGCGACCCTGGCGCCGATCCTGAAGAAGGAAGACGGCGAGATCGACTTCCATCGCAGTGCAATCGAAACCTGGAATCGTCTGCGTGGATTTCAACCCTGGCCCGGGGCGTTTACTCGCTTCCGCGGGAAAAACCTTCACGTGTGGGCGGCGCGCCCGGTGAATACGGACGTTCCCATGGCTACGATCCGCATGGTGGGGCATTTGCCGATGGTCGGATGTTCGTCGGGCACGGCGCTGGAACTCATCGAAGTTCAGGTCGAAGGCAAGAGGAGAATGAGCGCGCAGGACTTCGTAAACGGCTACCGACCCTACGATGGCGAACCCCTCGGCCCGGTTCCCTCCGAAGATTGAACGGATTGCGAACACCGATGCCTGTTTCTCCAGCCCGCGCCGCAGCCTTTGATGTGCTGCTCCGTGTGGAAAAGCAGGATGCCTATGCGTCCGAGCTTCTGCACTCCGCGCGCTCGGACAAACTGAGCACGCTCGATCAGGCACTGACCACCGAACTCGTGATGGGCGTGCTGCGTTGGCGTTCCGCCCTGGATGAAGCCATCGCTTCTGTCTCCGCCCAAAATCTGGCGCGGCTCGATCGGGAAGTCCTCACCTCCCTGCGTATGGGCGCCTACCAACTGGGATGGCTCGAGCGTGTGCCGGCGCATGCTGCGATCCACGAGAGCGTCGAATTGGTAAAGCGTGCGCGTAAAAGGTCGGCGGCGCCCTTTGCCAACGCCATCCTGCGCAGACTTGCAGATCATCCGGATCGCATGCACGGCCAGGACCCGCCTTGGCCGGCGGCCCCCCATCCTCAGTCGGTTGCCAAAACGTCCGCCCATCCACTCTGGCTGGTCGAGCGCTGGGCGCAGCAGTTCGGAATGGAAACCGCCGCCCAGATCTGCGCGTTTGATCAGGTGCCGCCGGTCACCTCGATCCGCCTGCGAGATCCAGCCGCCGAGAACGATCTGCTGAAGGAGGGCATCGAACTCGATCCCGGAGCTCTGCTTGCGAACGCTCGTCGCGTTGCGGCAGGCGACGTCACCAAGACGAAGCCGTACGCTGACGGTCGAATCGCCATTCAGGATGAGGCCTCGCAGCTGGTTGCGGCCCTTGTGGGGAAAGGAAATCGGATTCTCGATTGCTGCGCCGCACCCGGCGGCAAGACCTGGTCGATTGCGGATCGCAATCCCAACGCAAGCATCGTCGCAGTAGAACTCCACGGGCGTCGCGCTCAACTCCTCCGCCAGCGTGTTTCGGCGCAGAACGTCCACGTAATCACCGGTGACATCCGCAAGTTGCCAGCCGAAGACCTCTTCGACCGCGTTTTGGCCGACGTTCCCTGCTCCGGTACCGGGACGATGGCGCGCAATCCAGAGATCAAGTGGCGGTTGCGAGAACAGGATCTGTCCGAGCTGCATGCGCGTCAGGTGGAGATTCTCGGTGCCGCCGCACGCCACCTCTGTCCCGGCGGAAGCCTGCTGTATTCCACCTGCTCGCTTGAGAGCGAGGAGAATGAAGCGGTGGTCGACGAGGTTTTGGCGGCGGACTCCGCACTGTGCTCCGAGGACGTCACCTCAGAACTGGATCGTCTTCGCCAGGCAAACGAGCTGAGTGCAGATTCCTGTGTCGATTCCGTGATCCGCGGATCCCGCCTGCGCACCCTTCCCGGAACACAACCGACAGACGGATTTTTTGCGGCGATCCTGCGGAGGGCCTGAACGGCTCAGGCCGGCCCCTTCCCCATGCCCCATCGAGCGCAAAACCGCTAACGCACCTCAAAGTGAATCGTAGCTCCCGCGTTCACGCGCATTCCGGCCGTGGGCGTCTGGGACACGATGATGCTGGCCGGAGACGGCTGCGGAGGTGTGAGCAGCGTGATGCTGGGGTTGTCCGTTGGAGTCGCTGCCACCGTGACGTTTCCGACATGAAAGCCGGCGTCGAGCACCGCAAGATTGACTGTGCCCAATGTCTGCCCGATGAAGCTAGGCATCACGAATGCCGGGGTCTGCGACGGACTCGTGACCAGAAGGCTCAAACGCGGAACCGAAACTCCACTCGCGTTCGGCGGCGGATTCTGCGCAAGAACCTGGTCAGCATTCATCCCCGGCATTTGCAGATAAGCGATCGAGCCGATGTCGAGTCCGCGCCGCCGCACATTCAAGTCGGCGGCGCGTCCACTCTCGCCGAGCACATCCGGAATGGCAACGCGCTGGGGCCCGAGACTCTGTGCGACGCGTACTTGCCACCCGCGCCGCACTTTCGTTCCCGCCACCGGCATCTGCGAAATAATTTTCCCTTCCGGCACGTCCACGCTGTAATACTGGCGCTCGATTGCCAACGTGAGGCCGGCTCCGGAAATCGCCTTCTCCGCTTCTCCCGGCACAAGTCCGATCACCTTGGGTACAGCAACCTCGCTGCCGTGAATCGCGAACCGCATGGCAAGCAATGCCGATGCCATCGCAACCACCAGCAACGCCAGCGCCATGAAGGCAAGACGAAGGAAGGATTTCATCTGAGCGTGATTATAAGCGTGTGTGCGTCGGGCAAGCTTCCCGGCGAGCCTGTGAATCCGGCCACGGTTACCCGGTTACCAAAGACCTTGACCGCATGGGCCTTTCGGCAAACGCGCACAGCACTCCTGAGACAGATGCATAAAAGCGGGTTAAGGGTAAGTTAGTCGCTAGAGGGACGCCTCGCCAAGCGGGGCGTCGCTTACTCCTCGCGTCAAGGCAGTGACTATGGCCAATACGAGTTCCCCCACCGTGCTTCGGCGCAGTTCGAGAGTGCCGATCAACCTTCCCGTTCTCGTTACCAGCCTGGAACCAGGCACCCGCTTTTCGGAAGTTTGCGAAACCCTGGTCGTCAATGCGCACGGCTGCGCGATGCGCTCGCCCGTGAAGCTGGACGCGGGAGTACTCCTGCATTTTCATAGCAAGGAAGGCCGCGAAACCACGGCGAAGGTCATCACCTGCCAGCCGCTCGAGTCCGACCGCACCAGCTGGCGGTTGGCCGCTCGCCTCGACCGCCCTGAGAATTTCTGGGGTCTCACGAGCTGTCCTCCCGATTGGGCGCAGCTTCCGGCTCCGGCTGCTCCAACGAAGTCGAAGGTGCCGCAGCAACTCTCGGCCCGCAGCGTCCAGATCGTCGAGTCCGGAGCTTCACTCTCTCCATCGCTGAAGATGATGTTCGAGAGCATTCAGAAACAGGTTTCCGACGATCATCTGCGAGCCATGATTCTCGACCTGGTCCAACCGCTTCACGCCGAACTCGCCGATCTCCG
>Ga0066903_100002475_pt1 | contig 14507 bp, 8 predicted proteins | sample PanSoiMetaGPlot1_FD_67491 | JGI IMG/M metagenome (GOLD analysis project Ga0066903, IMG submission 67491) | Tropical forest soil microbial communities from Panama analyzed to predict greenhouse gas emissions - Panama Soil - Plot 1 (version 2) | ecosystem: Environmental > Terrestrial > Soil >...
CACGGGTTCGGGTCAGGATTATGTGGTCACCGCATCGGGCATGCACGGTGTCGGCACCATTGTGGCCAGCATCCCCGCCGGCGCCGCCCAGGATGCGGCCGGCAACGACAGCACGGCTTCAACCAGCACCGACAACAGCGTTGGCTTCGACGACGTCAACCCGACCGTAACGATCAATCAGGGTTCCGGGCAGGTCGATCCGACGTCGATCGCGTCTGTCGTGTTCGACATCCACTTCAGCAAGCCAATGTCCGGGTTCACACCGTCGGACGTGGTGCTCACCGGCACGGCCGGCGGCTCGCTCGTCAAGGCGCTCAGCGGCAGCGGCGCCGATTACACGTTGACCGTCACCGGCATTACCAGTCCCGGCACGGTCATCGCCAACATTCCGGCGAATGTCGCGCAGGACGTCGCCGGCAACGGCAACCAGGCATCGACCAGCACGGACAACTCGGTACTGTTCGACACCATCGGCTCGCTGCAGTTCAGTGCCCCGACGTTCACGGTGGCCGAGAACGGCGTGAACGCGACGATCAGCGTGACGCGCACTGGCGGCAGTGCCAATGCGGTGAGTGTGCAGTTTGCCACGGTCACCGGCGGCACAGCAACTGACGGCGCCGACTACACGAGCACGAGCGGCACGCTGAACTGGGCCAACGGCGATACGGCGACCAAGACGTTTACCGTTCTCGTCTCCGACGACAATCAGTTCGAGTCGACCGAAACGGTGAACCTGGCGTTGTCGACGCCGACAGGCGGAGCTGTTTTGGGCAGTCAATCTACGGCAGTTCTCGACATCACCGACTACGAGGAAGGCACGTTCACCTTCAGCCTCCAGAATTATTCGGGCTCCGAGGGCGGAACGGTCGGGATCGTCGTCCAGCGGAGCAGCGGCAGCGACGGACCAGTGGACATTGACTTGATCTCGGCGCTCGGCAACGCGGAAGCGAGCGATATCGCCTTCGCAATCGGCACGACCACTGTCCACTTCAACGATGGCGAGACGACACGGACAATCAACATCCCGATCAACAACGACCCTCTCAGTGAGGGATTCGAGACGGTCAACTTCAGCCTGTCCAATGCGAGTAAGGGCATCATCCCCCTCGGAACGTCGACAGTGCTGACGATCAACCCCAGTAACCCGATCATTTTCTACTCGACCAACAAGTTCCCCCAGAAGTTCTTGGACGTCGACCAGGATGTAATCACCGTTAACACGGTTGCTGTTCCCGTATTAAACGTGTACGGAACCGACGAGGCGCTTCCGCTGGCGGCGGGCAATGTGCTGCATGCACCGATCTCGCTCCTGGAACTGGTTGGCACCGTTCCGCTCAAGTCGAGCTTGTCGGTTGCCGTGGCCAAGGCCCCTAAGACCTTGGCGAACCCGAACCCCACCGGCGACGGGATCGCTACCATCGGCGGGATCACCGGATCAGGTCTCAAGAGTGTTTCGGCCAGCAAGGTGACTCTGGACGGTGACTTCGGCCCCGGCTTGAACTTCAACAGTTATGTGGGAACGATCAGGCTTGGCGATGTGATCAACGGGGCGGACATCGTCACCACTAATATTGGTGCCGGGCCCAAGTCGAAGGTGAAGGTGACCCTGGGCGTGGTGGGTGACGGGACGGACATCACCATCCCGACTCCTCTCAGCACGTTCTCAGCCACTTCGTTCGGCGACGGAACCATCACCGTGCCGAGCGCTACCTCGATCACGATGAAGGGCCGGCGTGCGAACGCCACGATCGCCGATCCGGGCGATCCAGGCAACTTCGGTGGCGACATCGTCATGAGCGGTGCGCTCGCCCCCGCGGCCACGCTTGGTACCCTCAAGGTGGCCGGCTCGCTGCTGGCGACTTCGAGCATCGATGTGAATGGCAAGCTGACGACGGCGGTGATCGGCACGGCGAACGGCGTCGTGGACGAGTTCCAGGGCGATCTGTCTGCCGGCAGCATCGCCACGTTCATTGTCAACGGAAAAATGTCAGGCGACCTTACCCTCAGTGGAGCGGTGCCGGTCGGCACCAATCCCGTTGGACCCACACTGAAGACGCTCAAGGTCACCGACTCCGTGTCGGCTGCATCCGCGATTGTTGTGAATGGAAGCTCCGTCGCGGCGCCGGGTAAGATCAACAGCGTGACCGTTGGTACCGCGACGAAGTCGAACTTCTTCCACGGCAGCCTTACCGCGGACCTCGTTGGCACATTCACCGTCAATGGCGATATGTCAGGCGACGTGACCGTCAGAGGCCCGGGGATACCCAACCCCACGACAGTGGTCCTGACCAGCTTCAAGGTGAAGGGCAACGTCCTGGACAGCGAGATCAAGGTGAACGGAAATGTGGGAACGGTCTCGGCGTTGACCTTCAAGGACAGCCTGTTCTTCGCAGGCTACGATGGCCTGACCGATGGCAGCACCGTCGGCGGCTTCTCAACTGCCGCGACGGTGAACTCCTTCAAGGTGACTGGCGTCAAGGGAGGCGTTGACGAGTTCGCGAACAGCTACGTGATCGCGACCAACTTCAAGAACGTGACGCTCCACAGTGTGGACAAGACCAACGGTGGCACGCCGATCGGCATTCAGGCCCCGCAGTTCGGTATCGTCGCTGATGGAAAGGTTACGACTTTGAAGATCGGAACGGCCGTCTTCTACACGGCGACGGCCGACCCAGGAAACCTGGGCAAGGTCGACGGCGACTTTGCAGTGAAGATCGTCTAAGCAATGTCTCAACGATGAAAAGGCCCGCCGATCCTCGCGGAGCGGCGGGCCTTTTTCAATTTGTTCGGGCCCGCGAGGAGCCTGGAGCAGACTTCTAGAGATTTTTGAAGGAGGAAGCATCGACTGGTGTCTCGAGGGCCGACATCCCTCTCCGGCGAGAGACCGACATCCACTCATCGTTCGACAGTGCGGCTTGATTTGAACGCGTTGGAAGCCCGCGACAAGTTCAGCTGGTCGTGACGTGTCACGTCACGTCACGGGGCCGGTGCGCGTGTCGAAACCCAGGCCGTGTGACAGGAGGCGCGAGCTCAGCTTCCCGTGGCCTGGGAGACCTTGGCGGCGATGCTCTAGAAAGTGTTGCTGGTGTTCTCGACCAGAGTGGTGATCGCGGCGAGACAAATCACGATGGATCAGGGCCAACATCACCGCGTACTCGACGGCCGCCGGGCCATCTTGCCTCTTCAGCAACTCCACTCGCTTTTTGTTATCGTTCGCATGACTGTCCCCGCTTGCGGGCGATCAGGCGAGACGATCAGACGGGCGGGCGGCCGAGCAGCCGCCCGCCCAGCGAGATCACGACCCGCCGACAGCCGGGGCGGCCTTGTCGGCGACGCTGGAGAACGTGTTGTTCGCGTTCGATCCGAGCGTGGTGATGGCGGCGATGCAGACCACAATGATGAGGGCGAGCATGACGGCGTACTCGACCGCGGTCGGGCCGTCCTCTTTCTTGAGGAAAGCGATTAGCTTCTTCGTCAGGGCGTGCATGAGAGTATCTCCGTGTTGGTGAGTGGCCCGCAAATAGCCAGCGGGGGGCAACGGTATTCCATAGAACGCGGACTGCGCGCATGTCGGTGGATTTCAGGACATAGTTTTCTCATGAAATTGGAGTCGGGGTCGGAAACATCGGGCCGCCCTTCACAGTTTTCGTCTCGGACGCGAGGACTTCGCGCGCCGCCAAAAGCGACTTACGCAGATTCGGTCGCGAACCACTCTTCGTCACCAATGCCTTTTGCGAGCGCGTTCGTAAAACCCCTCAATGTCCCAGCGCTTTCGCGTCGTCATCACCGATTTCATAACCGGCGATCTGGCGCCGGAGCGACAGGTGCTCGGCGAGATGGCCGAACTCGTCGCACTTGATGCCACGTCCGAACAGGACCTGGTCGGGCAAGTCGAGGACGCCGCAGCGCTCATGCTCTACCACAACATCGCGATCACACGCCGCACGATCGAACAGCTGCGGAGCTGCAAGCTGATCGTGCGATGCGGGGTCGGGTACGACAATGTGGATCGCGAATTTGCCCGGTCGCGAGGCATCGCCGTCGCCAATGTTCCCGATTACGGCACCGAGGAGGTCGCGGACAGCGCCATCGGCCTGACGCTGACGTTGACCAGGGGGATTCATCTCCTCAACTCGATGTACCGCGGCGGAGCGGAGGGCTGGACGTATCGGTCGGCGGCGCCGATCCATCGACTGCGTGGCCGCGTCTTCGGTGTCGTCGGGCTCGGCCGTATTGGCTCCGCTACGGCGCTCAGGGCCAGGTCGCTCGGCATGGACGTGGTCTTCTACGATCCGTACAAGCCGGACGGCTACGATAAGGCACTTGGGATCCGCCGCGCCGAAACGCTCGGTGAATTGCTGAAAAGCGTGTTTGTGTTGAGCATGCACACGCCACTGACGTCCGAAACTCGCGAGATGATTAACGCCCAGACCATCGGCCGGATGCCGCGCGGGTCGTTCCTCGTCAACACCTCTCGTGGGGCCGTTGTCGAGACGAGCGCGATCCCCCCGGCGATCGCCTCGGGTCAACTGGCTGGCGCCGGAATTGACGTGCTGGCGATTGAGCCACCACCGGCCGACGATGCGCTCCTCCGCGCGTGGCGGGACCCGAGCCATCCAGCCTACCATCGAGTCATCGTGAACCCGCACTCCGCCTTCTACGCGGAGGAGGGGCTGCTCGACATGCGCCTCAAAGGCGCCCAGACCGTGCGGAATGCGCTGCTCGGTCAGCCGTTGCGAAACGTGGTGAATTGACGACGGAGACTGCGATGCCAGAGCCCGCGAAGACCCAATGGATCGTCGATGTCGGTGACGCCAACTTCGAGCGCGAAGTGCTCCAACGTTCCCGACAAGTGCCGGTGGTCGTGGATTTCTGGGCGGAGTGGTGCGGCCCGTGCCGACAGCTCGGCCCACTCCTGGAAAAGGCCGCGGCAGACCGCAAGGGCGCGTTCATCCTGGCCAAAGTGAATGTCGACGAGGCGGCGCGGCTGGCGCAGTACTTCCGTATCGAGAGCATCCCCGCAGTCCTGGCATTCAAAGATGGCCAGCCCATTAACGGCTTCGTCGGGCTGCTCCCGGAGAACGAACTCAAGCAGTTCCTGGATGACCTGGCCGGCCCGGCGGCCGGCGACCCGCTCGTGAAGGCCGCGGCGCTCGAAGAGAAGGACCCCGCGGCGGCCGAGAAGATCTATCGCGAGGCCCTCGCGACCGATGACGCGAATCACCCGGCCCGGCTTGGGCTTGCCCGCGTGCTCGTCGCAACAATGCGCGACGATGAAGTGCTCAAACTGCTCGAGTCCGTCCCGGACGCGGGCGAGATCGGGGCGGAAGCGGTCCGTCTGCGCCGAACGATCGAGATGCGCAAAGCAGCGGCCACGGCCGGCGACGAAGTCGGAGTCCGGGAGAAGATCGCGAAAGATCCGAACAATGCGCAGTTTTGGCTGGAGCTTGGCAACGTGCTGGCGACCAAAGAACGCTATGAGCAGGCGCTCGAAGCGCTTCTGAAGGCCGCCGAGTTGGATCGCGAGCTGGGTCGGGGGCCGGTACGCGAACTGATGGTCAAGGTTTTCGAAATCATCGGCGTCCGGAGCGAATTGGCCGACAAGTATCGGGACAAATTGCGGGCGATGCTTTACTGACAGTCACTCCGCGCGATCGTTGAGCACGTCGCCAATACTCCGATCCAGCACCGCCAGCATTTCGTCGAGCTCACCTTCGGTCAGGTTGAGCGCGGGCCCAAACGCGAGCCAATGGGGGTCGAACCGGCAGAGTAATCCGTTGGCGAGCGCGCGCCGGCCGACGCGGACGCCGAAGCCCGGATTCGCCGGGAAGCGTTCCTTCGTCTGCCGGTCCTTCACGAATTCGATTCCCTGAAGCAGTCCCTTTCCGCGGATGTCTCCAATCACGCCGTGTTTCTCTGCGATTCGCTGGAAGCCGGCACGCAGGCGCTCACCTTGCTTGCGGACGTTGGCGCACAGGTCATCGTCGAGGATCTCGCGCAGGACCGCGATCCCCGCGGCGCAGGAGACCGGGTTTCCCTCGAACGTGTGACCTTCGACGAATCCGGGGTTCGTTTCCGCAGGCCCCCAGAAGGCATCCGCGATCGGCTTACGACAAATCATGGCCGAAAGGGGCGCATATCCGCCGCTTAGCCCTTTGGCGGTGCAGATCACGTCCGGAAGCACGCCGAAAGTTTCGGCCGCGAACAGGTGCCCCGTGCGGCCCATGCCAGTGATGATTTCGTCGAAAATTAAGAGGACGTTGTGTCGTGTGCAAACGTCGCGCAGGATGCGCAGATACTCGGGTGGCGGATCGATGATGCCCCCCGTGTGACCGATCGGCTCGACCATCACGGCCGCGACCGTGGCCGGATCCTCCATTTCAATCACATCGTTGACGATCGTGGCGCAGGTAATCTCACACGACGGATAGGTCTTTCCAAACGGGCAACGGTAGCACGTCGGCGGAAAGACGTGCAGGAACCCCGGGGCGAGTGGTTCGTTGACCGTCTTGCGTCCCTTTAGCCCGGACGCGGAGAGTGCCCCTAGAGTCGAGCCGTGCCACGCCAGGTATCGGCTGATGACCTTGTATTTGCCCGGGTTACCCGTGAGCCGGTGGTATTGTCGCGCGAGCTTGATCGCAGCCTCGGTCACCTCCGAGCCGGCGCACTCGAACTTGACGGTGCTCAAGTCGCCCGGCGCGACTTCCGCGATCATGTTCGCCAGTTGCACAGCCACCGGATTGGTCCCGTGCATCGGCGGGGAGAAGTGAAGCGTGTCGAGCTGTTTCTTGATCGCGTCGATCACTCGGCGGTTGTTGTGGCCGACCGAGACAGTGTAGATGCCGGACAGCGCGTCCCAGTAACGCTTGCCGTGAACGTCCCAGTAGAAGACTCCGTCCGCCTTCGCCATGAGCAGGGGGTTCTTCGACCACTCGGCCATCTGGTCGCGGACGAAGATCTGGCGGAGAAATTGCTCCTCCGAGGTTTGCGCGTCGCCGATCAATTTGAGCATGGCTAGCGGTCTGTCTTGGTGGCGTCGTAGATTTCACACTCCGGCAGGGCTTCCTTGAGCCGTGCTTGTCCCTCCTTGGTCGTCTTCGTTCGAGTCAAAGTTACTTGCGCAAGGTCTTTGAATCCTTTGATATGTTCGAGTCCCGCATCGGTAATCGCTGTCTGGTTCAGGATCAGAAGCCGCAGCTTCGTCAGCGGCGCCAACTCGGCCAGTCCTTTGTCCGTGATCTTCGTCTCACCCAGATACAGGCCGGTGAGGTTCGTCAGTCCTTTCAGATGAGCGACCCCCGCGTCGGTGACGTTGTTGGCGCGTACGCCGACGTATTCCAATTGCGTCATGCCGCTGATGATCTTCAGGCCCTTGTCGGTCACGCGCGTTTCCCCCATCGGAATGCGGCGGAGGCACTTGAGACCCGTCAGGTGCTTGAGCCCTTCGTCGCCGATGTTCGAGCGATAGAGATTCAGGTCACGCAAGTTCGGCAGGTCGGCGAGGTGTGCCGCGCTTGCGTCGGTGAAACGCTTGTTGGAAATCGACAGTTCTTCGGTTTCCGGGAAGTACTTGAGAATGGGCAGTACGTTGTCGAGGTCGGCCACTTCGTCGAGATCGATGTACTCGACTCCGCCGGTCGTTTCCCGGTACGTGGCGCCCGCGAACGTCAATTGCAACAGCAATCGGTTACGCTTTCGATTCAAAATCGATCGTGCTTCGCCCGCAATACTCGACTCACTGTCCGCGAGTCGGTGCAGGTGCCGGCGGGCCGCGGCCTCCGCTTTCGCGTCGGATCCGTCCGCCATTTCACCCAGGAGGCGCAAGGCGCGATCGGCCACCTCCGTGGAACCATTTCGCGCCGCCTTGGCGAGTGGGGCCGCGGCGTCGGCGCCCGCCTGACGCAGCCCGCGCATGGCCTGGTCGCGGGTCTTGAAGCTGGAGCTGTCAAGGTCGCGAATCCAAGCCTGAATCTGATCGGCAGTTGGCGGGTCGGCCCGCACAGTCGCGACTGCAACGAGAAGCGCGGCGACGGAAACGAGGAACCGGCACATGGGCCGTCTCAGCCGTTCAGGTAGGTGACCGCCGTCAACGCGTACAACACCGCGACGCGAACCAGGTCATCGATGTCCACCCACTCGTCCACCGTGTGCTGGCCGCCGGCCCGGGGGCCGTGGGTGATTGCGGGGATGCCGGCCAGCGAGCTAAAGCTGTTCCCGTCGTCCACAAACGGCTTCGGCCCGATTGGCAGCCGGGTGCCGGTCACCGCCACGTGGCACTGCTGAAACGCGGAGACAAATGGATCCTTCTCATCGATCGCGAATGCCCCGCGAATGTGCCGCCAGTCGATCTCGGCCGTCACGCGGTGATCGCGGGCGACGCCGGCGACGACCGACCGGAACTCGGCGTCCACAGCCCGCGGATCGGTTCCTGGCAGCCACCTCCGCGTGCCTTCCAGCATACACTCCCGCGGGTATTGGTTGTAGATTTCGCCCGCGTGGATCTGGCCGATGAAGACGCTCGGCTTCCCGGCCGGGGAGTCGATGCCGTGTGCAATGCGCTCGTTCAGGTCTCCAATTGCGCAGACGAGGTCTCCCGCTGCGGCAATGACACTGGGTTCGTCGGCCGGACGCATGACCTCGTGAACTGCCGGGCCGCTGCGGCGAAGAAACACCTTCCAGGTCGCACAGCCGCGGCCGATCACCGGCAAGTTGGAGTTCAGCGGTTCGGGAATCAATACGGCGTCGCCGTGGATCCCACGGCGGACCAGGTCATCGAGTTGTTGCCCGAGCCCCCAGGGGGCCTCGTGAAGATCATGAGCGACGAAGAGAATACTCCCACGCTCGAGGAACTTGCCATCGCGCAGAACGCGCAGCGCCTCGATCGCGGCCGCGGTCCCGCCCTTCATGTCGCAGGAGCCGCTGCCGCGAAGCAGGTTGCCCTCGACCCGCGGCGGGACGAATGGCAAGTGAACCACGTCCAGGTGACCGTTGAACTGGAGACACTTCCCGGCTCGGCCCGAATCCAGCCGCACAAGCACAGCCGGCGCGGCAGCATGCCCGGCGGCTTCGCGGTGGACTGTGAATCCGTCATTGCGGAGAAGATCCGCGAGAGTATCGAGGACAGCGCCGGCATTGCCGGTGGGGGAGGGGATTGCAATGAGACGCGTGGCGGTGTCAAGCAGCCGGTCGCGGCGGACGTGTGAGCGGATGCTCTCGAGTGGGGTCGTGATGGCCATTGGGCGGCATTATAAGTCAGACTCACGCAAAGACGCACGGACTCCTTTGCGCCGTTGCGTGAGTCGATTTGGCTACTCCTCCGGCCGCTCTCGCACACTGTATTCGAGCTTCCATTTCTCTTTCCCGTCCCGGCTCTGACACGACACCTCGAGCTGCCCTACTTCCGTCACTTTGGAATGCAGATGAACCGGCACGACGCGGCCCGGCTGGCCTTCGAGCGTCGCGGACACTGGGCTTAGCTCCTTGATATCCTGCTCCCACTCCTCGACCACCGTGCCGGCCTGGTCCTCGCGACGGACGGATGACCCCAGGAAGCGGAAGACGACCTGTTCCCCAGTGACGAGGCCGAATTCCTGACCGGGGATATCCGCCTCGGTCCCTTCTTCCATCCCGAAAGGCGCGACGCAGAGCGCCTTCATCGGCCGGGACATTCCGGGCACGGCCGGCATCGCGGTCTCGACGCCGATGTAGTAGGCCCTGGCCGTTCCGCCGCGGATGCGGACTCCCTTTCCGCGACGCACGAGGCCGTAATACGCCGCTCCGCGGGCGACCGATAGATCGAGATCCGTCCCCTGCAGCGTGCGCACCGCGTCGCCCTTGGCTTCCTTCGCCCACTTGGTCAGCACGCTCGTCAAGCGTTCGCGGAGCGGGGTGGCTTTGAAGACGCCGCCGTTAAACAGGATGGCGGTTGGCAAGCCGGTCGGGGGTGCTTTCTTCTTGCGCCCCTTCGGCGGTTCGCGGTTCGCCAGGTGTTCCGCTTGCCGGGCGAGGAAGCTGGCCAGGTGCTTCGTCACCGCCGGATCGGCCGCGTACGGAAGCCCCAACTCCTGCAATCCAGTTGTTCGCTGACGCACCGGCTCGGCCGTTCGCGAGCAGTCCGGGAAGAAGCCGTCCAGGATGACGCGCTCGACTTCGGCCCGCGTCAGCTCGCCCTTGATCGTCCCTGCGATCACCTTGCTGCCGCGGCCGAGAACCGTCACCGGAGCCGAATCGACCTTCGCCCTGGCAAGGATCGTCTCCTTCGCCTGTCGGGAGCTGTGGGCGAGTTGGAGCATCTGCGCTGAGTCGAGTTTCGTCCCCTTGGCCGCGAACGCCTGCGCCGCGGTGTGTGCCAGCGCCAGGTCCATGTTGTCGCCGCCGAGCAACAGGTGATCGCCAACGGCGAGGCGGGTGAGCGACAGGTTCCCGGCCTCTTCGCCGACTTCGATCAGGGTGAAGTCGGTCGTCCCGCCGCCAACGTCGGCGACGAGGATCAAGTCGCCGACGCGCACCTGTTCGCGCCAATCATCGCCGGTGACATCCAACCACGCGTAGAAGGCGGCCTGCGGCTCTTCGAGGAGCGTCAGATTCTCGAACCCCGCGGCGCGAGCGGCCTCAACAGTCAATTCGCGGGCGACCGCGTCGAACGATGCCGGCACGGTCAGAATGATGTCCTGCTCTTCCAGCTGGTGCCCTGCGACGTCCTTGGCGATGCGGGCGTTCCACGACTCGGCAAGGTGTTTGAGAAAACGCGTGCTCGCCTCAAGCGGCGAAATCTTGCGTCCCCCCTCGGGGCCTTTCCATGGAAGGATCGGCGCGCGGCGATCGACGCCCGCGTGACAAAGCCACGACTTGCCGCTCGAGACGAGCCGCGTCGGCACCTGCGAGCCGAAGTTGCGGGCGAACTCGCCGACGCAATAATCCCGGTTCGCGTCCCACGGCAGCTTCAGGCTCCCGGTCGGTTGTTCGTTTGGGCCGGGAAGGTAGAGGAACGATGCCAGGAGCGGGCGGTCTTCCACGGCCCCGGGGTTGACTACTTGTGGGATGGGGAGGGCCTCACAGCGCGCGGAATCGCCGCGGCCGGTGTCGACATACGCCAGGGCGCTGTTGGTGGTGCCGAGGTCGATGCCGACAACGAAGCGCGAACTTGCCATTTCGATCCTCAAGGAGGCCGATCAATAACTCCCGACATTCTACGCACTTGCGAACAGCGGCCCAACGTCGGCAGTTGGCCCGGACTCGATATGACAAACGCATGACTTGCCCGCTCGCGGAGATTCCGGTGAAGGAACTCACCTACGCCCTGCTCCTGGTGGCCGGGGCCCTCATCACGATTCAGGCCTCGATCAATGCCCGCCTTGGGCAGTTGCTCGGCAACAATATGCATGCCGTCCTGGTCTCGTTCGTGGTCGGGACGGTCGCCGCGATTCTTTACTGCCTGATTGAAGGCGGCCGGGTGGCCACACTCGATTCGCTCCGCGGCGCGCCGTGGTGGGTCTGGACCGGGGGGTTGCTCGGCGTGGTCTTTGTCTGGACGACGATCGTGGCCGTGCCGCGCGTCGGCGTCTCGGTGATGTTCCCGATCGTGGTGGCTGGGCAGATGATCGCCGCAATCGTCGTCGAGCACTTCGGGTTGCTGGGCACGCCGCGGCAGCCGGCATCATTGACCCGCATCGGTGGTGTCGGACTGGTCGTCCTCGGCGTTGTCGTGCTTGGGATGACCCGGAATACGCAGCCGGTGGAGTAAGCGAGCGCCCGGCACTAAAACAAAGTCTCGTCCCCTACCCGGGCTCGTGCATGTCCGCTGCCGTCCCCCGCGTCGTTTCTCCCGGCCTCCTGGCGGGCCTCGGCGCCACCGTCTTCTTCGCGAACGCCGGGCTGTTGGTCCTGCAACTCCTCGCGGGCCGATTTCTCGCACCATTCATCGGCTCGTCGGTCGAGACCTGGACTTGTGTCATTGGCGTCTTCTTGACCGGCATCGCTCTCGGAAATCACTACGGCGGCAAGTTGGCCGATCGATTCCCGTCCACGCGCACGCTCGCCTGGCTCTTGCTCCTGGGCGCTCTGTGTTCGCTGTCGATGATCCTCTGGTGGATGATCTGCCGCGGCACGGGCTTCGACGGGATTCTCCCGCTGGGCCCGCGGATTCCGTTGCTGGCCGTCCTGTTCTGTTTGCCACCGGCGTTCGCGCTGAGTCTGATCACGCCGTTGACGATCAAGCTGATGCTTCCGGACGTGACCAGGGCTGGCCGCGTCGCGGGGCTCGTATTCGCGTTAAGTACACTCGGCTGCCTGCTTGGGAATTACGTCACCGGCTTCTGGCTGATGGCGGACTACACGCTCAACACTATCACCGTGGGCGTGGCGGTGGGGCTCTGTCTTCTGGCCGTGCCGATGTTCGTTGTGGACTACCGCTTGACGCCGGCGGCCATCGCGACCGCAGACGCCGCAACGCCCGCCGTAATTGCGGCTGCCGAGCCAGACACACTCGGGTTTCGTCGCGACATCCGCCGGGCGTTCCTGGTCGTCTTCCTCGCCAGCTTCTGCGGCATGTCGCTGGAACTCGTCGCCTCGCGCGTATTGGCCCCGGTTCTTGGCGTGTCGCTCTACTCCTGGACGGGCATCATCGGTGTCATGCTCGCGGGAACCGCGTGTGGGAACTATTTGGGCGGCGTCCTCGCCGATCGCGGATCGAATGTGGCCTTCCGGCGGTTCGCGTTGCTCATGGCGACGGCCATCGGCTTCGGGGGTGGGCCGGCCCTGGTTCGCTCGTTCCGCCTCGATGGATTCCCCGAAGAGGGCGGACCGGCCTGGTGGGCAATCCGCATTCTCGGCGCCCTTGCCGGCTACTGGCTGGCGTGGGTTGTCGTCCGCACCGGCACGGGGACGCAAGGCCAGATCATCCGGCTCGCGGGACTCGGAGCTGCCCTTGGGTTCGCCGTCGCGCATCCGGTCTCTCGGTCATTCGGCAAACTCGTCGGCCTCGGCGACCTTCATGCCAGGTTCCACGAGACCAACCAATCAATCGGCTTCGATGTCGGCTCGCTCGTCGTCCACCTGGTTGGTGCGGTGGTTGGTGCTCTCATCGCCGTTGGCATCGGCTACGACAAGGACCGGAAGGACGAGCCGGCCTCGCGAACGTCGGCGCTCGCAATGTGCCTGTTCGGCGCCTCGCTCTTCTCCGGCCTGGTCGTGCTGATGAACGGGGTGTTTCAGAACAAAGCTCTTCGTCTCGAAGAACTGCTGACCGGTTACGAGATCATCTGGAACGTCTTCGCCTGGACCTTCATGCTCTTCTTCGTGCCGATGCTCTGTCTCGGGACGATCTCTCCGCAGGTCATTCGGATGAGCATCCCGGACACGGCGCGGGCCGGGCGCACCGCGGGGACGATCTATGCCTGGTCCACCGCGGGCGCGATCGCGGGCACGTTCGCGGCAGGCTACTTGCTCATCGAATCGCTCGGCACAGCGCGCCTGCTCTTCCTGCTCGCCGTGATCCTGATGGGAATGACGTTCGTGATCGGCCGCCTCTGGACGCACACAACATTGCTCTTCGGCGGCAGCATCGTCTTCGGCATCGCCGCTGTCGGCATGTTCGCGATCGGCTACCAGTCGCAGAAGTACGACCTGGAGACGAAGTACTACTCGATTCGCGTCGAATCAGTCCCCGATGAAGAGGATCGCACGATTGAGAAATACAAGACACTCTCGTTGGACCGTCTGATCCATTCGTACGTTCGGCCGGACGACCCAACCTGGCTCGGCTACCCCCACGAAGAAGTGCAGGGGGAGATCGCGCGCTATTACCACAGCCGCGGGCCGACCAAGATCCTGGTCATTGGCGGTGGCGGCTACACGTTCCCGCGCTGGGTGGACCACTCGTTGCGGGGCGTTGGAGTGGACGTGGTCGAGATTGATCCGGGCGTAACCGAGATTGCGCACCGGAAGCTCGGGCTGCCGCGGCGAACCGCTATTCAAACTTACAACATGGACGGCCGGCAATTCGTCCGCGAGCGGGCCCGCGACGAACGCTACCGAGGACACTACCAGCTGGTCATCCAGGACGCGGTCAACGATCTGTCGGTCCCGTATCACCTGATGACCAAGGAGTACAACGACGCGGTCAAAGAGACGCTGGCCCCTGGGGGCGCGTACTTGCTGACTCTGATCGAGCCGATTGAGGAGGGCGAGTTGTGGCGCGCTGCCGTTCACACGATGCGGCAGACGTTCACGTACGTCACTCTCCTCGACCCGCACGGATTCAATCTGGACGGTCGATTTGTCTTTATCGTCTACGGCTCGGATAAGCCGTTCGATCTGGCGGAAGTGCGAGCAACCGCGGCGGAGGCCTACGCCAAGATCGGTCGCGAACATGCGCCGTTCACGCACCAGCTCAGCGAGGAGCGGCTCGAGTATCACCTGAGCACCAAGCCGGCGCTGATCCTGACTGATCAGTACGCGCCCGTCGACAACCTGATGGCCAACGTCTTCCGCGAACGGAGCAAGAAGGG
>Ga0066903_100002476_pt1 | contig 14506 bp, 20 predicted proteins | sample PanSoiMetaGPlot1_FD_67491 | JGI IMG/M metagenome (GOLD analysis project Ga0066903, IMG submission 67491) | Tropical forest soil microbial communities from Panama analyzed to predict greenhouse gas emissions - Panama Soil - Plot 1 (version 2) | ecosystem: Environmental > Terrestrial > Soil >...
GAAACCAACGGCCACACCGCGACCCGCCTCGACGAAATCCTTGATCACTACACGGACCTGATATTGTTTCTGGATCACGGTTTTGCGTTGCCAGTTCTGCCTTTGGACAACATTATCGCTCAAAAGCGGCAAGGCAAAAATCTCTTGCTATTCAAACAGGATTGGCGATGGCCTTTCATCCGTGAACAGCTGGCTGCTTTGGTGGAGGAGTGCTGCCATGACCGAGACTAATGGCCACACCGCGACCCGGTTAGGCAAGGCTCAACGCCGCCTCGAACACCTGCGCCTCAAGCAGCAGCTCGCCGAGGCACGTATCCGACTGGCCCGCGCCGAACGTCAGGCCAAGGCCGAGGAGCTGAAAACCGCGCACTGGTGGCCGCAGGACCAGAACGCCGGCCGGCAGCAGCTGCAGGAAAACCTGCGCCGCAAGCGCGACTACCAGGCCGAACTTCTCGAAGCGCAGGCGGCCGGCAAGGTTCTCAGCGAACAAGGTTACTGGGGCGACTGGGTGGGCGGCTATCAGGACATGCTGGACCGCCTGCGCTCGCCGGACGGTCTTCTCCTCTCGGCTATCTCCATCGCCGCGGATCGTCGCTACGGTGCCTGCTGGCCGTTCTTTCGGACGTGGCAGGAGCTGGCCCTCCTCCGCGGCGCCTCGCGTGTCCTGTATCAAACCAGTGCCCTTGCCAGGGGTGCCGTGCAGGGACTCACCAGTTACATCATCGGTGATGGCTTTACCTACCGTGCCGTGGCGAAGCCGGGATGCCCGCCGGGGCTGCGGCTAGCTGTGCAGGACCTCCTCGACGAGAACAGCGAATTGAACGACTGGCCGGCGCTCGAGGCCGAATGCCTGCGGCGGGACGTGCGCGATGGCGAATGGTTCCTACGCGACTTCCCACAGCAGAATGGCACGACCTGCACGCGCACGGTCGGCCCCGAGCAGTTGATCCAGCCGGCCGACAGCACCCTCGAAGAATGGTCGTTCGGCAAGAAGAACCCGGTCGGCCGTGAGCATGACGTGCAGACGACGCTGGCGTACTACGTCTGCTATGACGGGATCAACACCAACGGTGAGGAGGTTCCAGCGTCGGAGATGATCGAACATCTCTCCAATGTGGATCGGGACGTGAAGCGCGGCATCCCCGATCTCAGCTACGATACCTACGACTTCCTGAAAGTCGCCGGCCGGCTGATCGAGAACATGGGCGAGGGCAGCGCCATCCAGGCCGCCGTCTCGGAGATCCGCCAATGGGAAGGCCCTGTCACGGGCGACCAGGCCTCCGACTTCGTGGCCGCCAACACCGATTACACCGTGCCGAACCCATGGACGGGCACGCAGGAAAACGTGCGGCAAGTGCGCCCGGGTGAAGTGAGGGACATTCCCAAGGGCATGACGTATATCCCGCCGCCCTTCACGCAAGGATCGCCGGTGTTCATTCAGGTGGAGCAGGCAATCTTGCGAGCCGTGGCCGTCAACTGGAACGCCCCGGAGTGGTTGACCTCGGGCGACAGCTCGAACAACTCCTATGCCTCGTCCCTGACGGCGGAAAGCCCTTTCGTGCGGACGGGCCAGCACAAGCAAAACGTGGTCTACAAGCCGCGTTTCTTGACGGCGAAGTGGCGTGTGCTGGAGAACTACTGCAAGGCCCGCCGCGGCATCTTCGTCAAGGGCACGCTGTACGACTGGAAGGTGATTCGGCAGTACATCGACATTCAATGCGAGCCGCCGTCGATGGAAGTCCGCAACCGTGCCGACGAGGCCCAGGCCAACGCCACGCGGATCGAGGGCGGCTGGAAGTCGCGGCAGACCTGCGCGAGCGAGGAAGGACTTGATTGGGAGAACGAGAAGCGGAACATGAAAGCGTATGAAAAGGAATTCCCTGAGACGGCGCCATCGACCCAGCTGGATCTACCGAGCGGCAAGCCGGGGCCGGAAGTGCCGAAGCCGCCGCACCCCATGACGGAGGGCAAGGACGCAGCGGGACATGAGCACGACACCGGGACGGGGCAATTCACCTCGGGAGGCGGCGGTGGTGGCGGCAGCAAAGACAGCGGCAAGAAGGAGCGGCCGAAAGCCTCGGCGAAGCAGCACCTCGTGGACAAGGCCGAGGTCAACGCCTCGGGCGCCTACCGGGTGATGAATGGCTTGCTGGCACGAATGGAAAAGGGCGAGTACGATCCAGCCGACGTGAAACAAGATGTGGAAACCTATCACGAGCAGCTGATGGGAGCCAACCGCGCGGTTTACGGCAATTATTACCGTGGACTGGAGCAGCAGGCCCGCGAACAGTACGGCGACGAGGCGCTATCCTCGCCGGAATGGCAAGCGGTCAAGGGCGCCGTGGCCGGCGCCCGCGACGACATGGCGGAAAAGCTGGAAGGGATGACGCAGGTGGTGCGCTATTGGGCGCAAAGCGCGGCCGAGGGTAATCGCGTCCCCAGTCACGCCCGCGAGGAATTGCCGGACCTGCATCAGGAGGCAGTCAAGATGGGGCACGAGGGATTTCACGATATCGCTGACGCCGTCGATGCCTTCAAGGCCAGCCATAAACCAGTGCCGAAACCGCCGCATCCAAGCCACGGAGATTGAGAAGCGAATCGCTACAATAGAATCAACACCCAAGCCGAGCATCAAGGAGGGAAGAACGCCGTGGCGAAAATGAATTACGACGGAAAAAAGCTGGCGATGAAATGGTGGTTTGAGGGTCATTGCGCCCTCTGCGGTATTCAGCTTCATCAGGAGGTGCATCATTGCCGCAATCCTCTTCATCGGGGGGAGGAGAAGCCAGGCGATATTATTCCACTCTGTACCCTGTGCCATGCTTTCGTCACTTGGCGGCTTTCCGGTGCTCTGGAGCCATACCTTGCCGAAGGGCGTCAGCTCATGTCGCAACAGCGACGGGTGAGGATTCGCGTCGAGCAAATCGCAGAATGGGCCGAAAAGTACCTTCGCACCATACGCTCGCTTCTGGCGGAGGCAGACTGGAATTTGCAATACATCGAGGCAATGGAAGATGCGTGGAACGAATGGAAGGGACTGCCGAAGAAGTTCGGCCTCGATGCGCTGCAAGAGGCGGACGACCGCGAAGAGAGGGATACCTGGGGCGACGAAAGGAGGGCGGCATAATGGAATTTATCTTCAAGGACTTAAAAAAGGAACATATATCCAAAGTTCTGGATGACAGCGAGAGAACAAAGGAATTGCTCTGGTGGTCGGATCATGTTCAGACCGTTTTCGAGAGTGTTGGTTTCGGGCGGTATGGCCCTTTGCCTAAACTTGCGAAGCGACAACTGAAAGAGTTAATGTCATCGCCTTATGTTCAAGAACTGCTGAATGAGATTGTGAGTTTGCACTTCCAGCAAAGGCTGATCGAAAAGGTTCTGCACAATGAACCTATGGTCCTTAATGACGAGGAAATGCATAGCCCAGTAGAATTTGACATTGATATTGGCATACCTCATTATGGGGGGATGAAATTTCACTTCAATTTGCCGATGCCGGAGGAACCGAATCGCCCGGACCCTCATGATGTGTTCGCATTTGGGGTTATTGCGGAACCGACGTATCATGCGCAGATACGCGAGCCACAGTCCGCGGCGTTCCTTGTGATGAAGCGCAAGGCTGCCTAGCCACGGAGATTGAGCCATGTCCCCCACCCCCACTCAGCGGCGGATGCTCGCCCTCCTCGCCGACGGCCGCCCGCACACCCGGCATGAGCTGAAAGCCCTCCTCTGGGATGAGCAAAGCAGCCTCGGCGCTGTCCGTCGTCAACTTTGTGAGGCGCGCAAGGTTGTGCGGGCGCAGGGCGGCGAAATCGTTTGTGAGCTGGTCAATCGCCGCATTTGTTATCGCCAAGTCCGCCTCTTAACCTCCCGTAACATCTAGAGTTACGTCTAAAATCCATCTCTTGCTCATCTCCCCTGCCCTTTTGTATCCTTGCCGGCATGGTGCAGACCAGGGCGAAGCTGCGGACACGCTTGAACCTCTCGGAAGACATCGTGCGCGGCCTGGCCCCGCTCGGTGCCGGTGCCGCCCGCGTGGACCGTGACAGGCACGTCATAAAAGGGGTCAAGCTGTTAGGCCGCGAGTCGGTCAATGGCCGGCTCTATTCCCTGGAAGCGATTCAGGACGCCTACCAGCGGCGGATCTACGAGGGGATCGCGGTCTATGTCAATCACCCCGACAAGCCGAACGACCCGCGCGCCATCAACGAGAAATTGGGCCGCATTATCAATGTCCAGCTGATTGAGGGCGAGCTGTACGGCGATCTGGAATACCTCGAAAGCAACCGGGACGCCGCTTTGATTTGCGAGATGGCGGAGAGGATGGACAGTCAGCTGGGATGCAGTCATAACGCCGTCGGGGACGGAGAGGACGACGCCGAGGGCATCTTTCACGTCCGGCGTATTTCTGAGGCGCGATCCATCGACATCGTGACTGAGCCGGCGACCACGGCCGGCTTCTTCGAGCAGAAAAAGAGGCAAGCCATGCCTGTCAAAATCAAGCAGCTCTTCGAGAACTCCTGGAAGAAATACGCCCGCCGCGTCACAAAGCGGCCGCGGCTCGCCGGCTACATGAAAGCCCTCGTCGAGCAGGACGATGAGGATCTGATGGATCAGGATGCCGAAGGTCTCGACGAGGTGCCGACCGATTCCGACGATGCGCTATCGAGCGGCTTCGAGGCAGCCGTATCCGCTATCGTCTCGAAGTGCCTGGGTGGGGAAGAAGACCCGGCCGGCTGCATCAAGGAGATTGCCAAACTCCTCAAAGCGCACCACAAGCTCACCAACGGGGCCGACACGGCGGAAGAGGACATCGAGGAAGAGGACGAGGAGGAACCCGTGAAGAAGAAGGAAGAGGCCGAGGAGCAGCGGCAGCGTATTCAGAGGTTAGAGCGGGAAAACCTCATCCACCGCGAGTCGGCCCGGCTGGGCGTGACGCCGGACGAGGTGCTCATGGAGTCGCTCATGGACGCGCGCGACGACAAGCGCGTCAAGAAGTTGCTCGAGCGCGAGAAGGAACGCGGCGGCAAGAACGCCAACCCGCCGCGCTCCGGCGCCGGCGGCAGCGACGACGGCAAGAAAAAAGACGTGCTCGAAGGCGTGGACACGAACGAAGGATTTTTAGCGGCATTGCTGGGATAGTCCCTCGGTGCGGCGCGATAGCGCGCGGGTGTGGCGGGGCGCCGTCTCCCCTCCAGGCGGGCGGCGCTCCGTTTTCTGGAACGACCTCAAGGCGAGAGGGCGAGACGGGTACGGCGACTGGATGGATAGGCCTGTCGCCGTCCCGTCCTTACGACAATCGAGGTTAAGATGGCCGGCCAAGAAGTTCTCAGCGACAACAATTCTCTCCCCCTGCCCTTCCCGGCCTCGACGGCGGTAGCCCGCGGCGATTTGCTGTACTGGGACACGGCGAACTTTGTTTGTAAGCCGGTCGCCCTGTTGACGCCCGGCGCCAATGAGGCAGCGGACCAAACGACGATAGCCCCCCTGTTCATCGGCGTGGCGGCTGACGTGCGGCTGGCTTCTGAGGCGGACAACAAGGGTATCCGCACGGTGCGTGTGGCTGGCGTGTTCGATTTCGATTGCGTCAGCGGATACACCCCCAAGCTCGGCGACATGGTATCCGTGACGCGTGACGGCGGCGCTGCCCTGGTCAATCAGAAGGTGACGAATACCGGCGTGACGGCGACCACGGCCATCGGCAAGGTAATCGGTATTCCCACGCAGGCGCCCAATACGCAGCCGTGGAATACGGTGCAGGCCAGGGTCCGCGTCAAACTCAACGGACGGATAACAGACTTCCCCTGAGATGCATAACGGCGGCATAAATTTTCGGGACCGGCGCAAGAAAAGAGGCAACCCATGATCGGGCAACAGTCTACGCGGCAGCTTTACGAGTCCGAGGGACCGAAGGGCTTTGCCCGCAAGGTTTGCCATCTCCTCGGTGTGACCGATGAGCAGGGCCGCCGCTATCGCCATCCCTCCGGTCGGCCGGCCTGGAAGAAACCGCGCGACTCGAAAGGCAGTGAGATGGCGCCGCTCGATCCCTATTCCTTCTCCTTGAAGGATCTCGCCGAGGCGACCCTTGGGCCGCAGCACAAGGGCGAGTCCCTCATGCGCTCGCCCTTGTGGTGGCAGGTGCTCCAGCACCAGCGGGCAGCGCAGGAGGAGCACCAGCCTATCATGGAAGACACCGGCGCCGCCGCGGTCCCTGCCAGTGCCTTTGCGGACATCAACGCCTTTACCTCGGTCGTGGCCGGCTTGCTGGAGATCGAGGTGATGAAGGGCTGGGAGTATCCTGACTTCATCATGGATGACATCATGCCGGAGCGCGGCACGCGGATGTTCGACGGCCGCAAGGTCATTGGCACCGGCGAGATCGGCGACCAGGCTGAGCCGCGCTATCCCGGCAACCCGACCAAAAGGGCCGGCTTCTCCGAGCGCTGGATCATACAGCCGCGCACCGTCGAGTTGGCCCTGGCCTGCGAAGTCCTCCAGGAAACCGTCTACCTCGACTTGACGGGGGAAGTGCTCGAACGAGCGAACAACGTCGGCTACTGGGTCCACCGAAGACAGGAAATGCTCTGCATTGACCATTTCCTCGGCATCATCAACAACTACATTTACAACGGCGTCAACTACAACACGTATATCAACGCCGGCTACTTCAATAACGTCATCCCGTCGAACCCTCTGGTTTTCTGGGAGCAAATCCAGAAGGCCGAGGTAGCTTTCCGCGATATGATCGACCCGGCCACCGGCTCGCGCGTCAAGATCACGCCCGATTCGGTCTATGTCAACCAGGAACTGCTCTACACGATGCAGGCCATCGTGCGGGCCACCGAGCTGGAATATCGCGGTCCCGGCGGCATGACCAGCCAGCCGACCGGCGGGCCGCCGCCGACCGGCGGTCAGGACATCCGCAAATTCGGCAATGTGCTGCGGAATTACAAGATCTACACATCGCCACTCGTTTATCAACGAATGACGGACCCCTCGGGCTTGAATCTTGACGCGGCACACGCGGGGGCGCGCTGGTTTATCTGGGATTCGCGGACCCCTCCCTTCCATCGCTGCGTGAACTGGCCGCTGCGGATACAGCAGGCGGCGCCGAATCAGGTCGATCTGATCGACCGCGGCATTGTGCTTTTCGTCAAGGCGGATTTGCGCATGATCCCCATGACCTATGAGCCGAGGCGGATAATTGTCAACTACCTTGACGCCGGTTGATTTCAGGGGAAAGCCAATGGCCAAAGAACAAGTACATCATGGCGACCGACCGCCCCCCGGCGTCCATGACCTGACATCGCCTTCCGCCATGAGCAAGAAGGGTGCGGCCGCGCACACCGGCTTCTACAGAATTCGCGTGTTCCTGCCCACGGTCCCCGAAGCGGGCGCGCCGGATCTGGTCGTTGCTGCCCGTGATGACATTGAGGCCGAGGCGCTGTGTTACCGGCAGCTGGGCATCCGCTCGGTGAACAAGAGCGAGAACACGGTCGAAATCACCGCTGTACCGGAGAGCGACTTTATCCGTTCGCAGGCCCGCCGCCTCGGCGTGGATCTGCGGCAGCACATGGACGCCGAGGGGAAGCTGACCTGGGCGCCGCAAGGGCACAAGGCGCAGAAGACCTACTACGTCTCGGCGACGGGGGAATTGAGCGACAAGAAGCCGGAGACTGAGGGGTGATTTACGCTTGTGACGATTGCGCCAGGGAGAAAAACCTTTCCCTGCGCTGTCCTGTAGGTGACGGACCTTTTGCTTGCTGGCTGTGCGGCCGGCGCAAGGCCGTGGCCGTTTACAGCCAGGCGACGAGAGGATTGCCCGATAACGTCTCGGCGACGGGGGAACTGTCGGACAAGAAACCTGAGGAAGAGGGGTAAGCCATGCCCTTGACCTCGAAGGGCGAATCCATCCTGAAAAAAATGCAGCAAGAATACGGCGCCGAAAAAGGTAAGTCCGTATTCTACGCCAGTAAAAATGCCGGAAAAATAACCGGCGTCGAGCAGCGCCGCCGCCTGGCCCTCGAAGCGGCCCGGCTGCGTCAGCAGCTCTTCCCGCACCTTCGCCAGCCCAGGAGGTGAGCCGATGTCGCGCCTGTTCGGCAAGCTGTTCGGCCGCGGTGGTGCCCAGAAGGCGGCCGGCCCCGCGCTGCCGACCATGCATCGCGTGAACAGTAAGTCCGGCTGGGTACGCTCGGCCGGTTACGACCCGGACGGGCAAGCGCTGTACGTGCAGTTCCGGGACGCGCTCGTTCGCTACAGCGTGGACCGCAGTTACTTCTACGATCTCATGCACGCGGCGTCGGCGGGCACGTACATTCATACAAGCGGGCTGTACAAGATGCCTTATCAGCGCCTGGGGTGAACCGTGTCACAGCAAGTTCTGGACAATCTGAACGCGGCGAAAGTCCTGTACTCTCAGCTGCTAATCCTGGTCGCCACGGTCATTCAGAACCCCACGCAGGCGAATATTAACGCTGCCGTGGATGCCATCCATGCGGGAACGTGGTCAGGGATCTTGACGCCGAAACTTTCGTACTCCATCGATGGCGAATCCTATCAGTGGCAAGCCTTCTATCAAACGCTAACCTCGATGCTCAAGGACCTGAACATCCTGATCCAACAAGAAAGCATGTCCTGGTGCATCACCAGCCGCGCCCGTGCCTGAAAGGAACCCATGCCCTCGACGCCGATCACAGCTGTGGCAGGCACCACGACCATTGTGGCCGCCCAGGCCGGGCGCCGCGTTCGTGTGCTGGGCTACGTGCTGGTGGCCTCGGCAGCAGGGACGATAACGTGGCAGGATGGGGCAGCCACGGCCCTCTCTGGCGCCATGGCGCTGGCGGTCGGTCAATCTCTCGTGGCCCCGGACACGGCGCCCGTCGTCGGCAGCGAACGCGGCTGGTTTCTGACAGGCACTTCGCAATCCCTGGTGTTGAACCTCGGCACCGGCGCTGCGGCCGCGGGGCATGTCCTCTGGGATTATATCTGATGGAGGAACGCCATGCCGACCACCATCGGAATGAGTCAAGACTTCCTGGTATGGGATAACACGACCAGTGTTACTTATGAATCTGCTCGCGCTCGCGCCTCCATTGTGGATATGCCGGCTGTCTTCGACGGCTCGACTCCCGCCCCGACGCCGCCGGCCTCCACCAACGTTGTCTACCAGATCGCCACGGCCAAAAGGCGCCCGACCGATAGCACGGAAGCCTCCCCCTCCGAGGGTGCGGTCATCGACGACGCTTGCCTGTGGATCATTCCCGACGTGATGTTCCCCGCCGGCGTCGTCTCCAAGGTGGGGGATGTCATCGTCGAGAAGACCGATCAGGCCAACGAGGAGCAGCCGGGCACGCGCTGGATCGTTCGGCAAATGCAGTGGCGCAAAAACCGCTGGACGCGCTGGCTAACCTGCGTGAATGCCCGCATCATGGCGGACCTGCAAGATACGATCACCATCGAGCGGCCGAAAATCACCTACGACACGGCGGGCGTGGCCGTCAAGCAGTTTCCCTCGGACGCCGTGAACCCGGCTGGCGTGGTGCTCTACGCCAACCTGCCGGCCCGTGTGCAGCTCTTGACGAAGCCGGAAGTCGACGAGATGGGCGTACGCGGCAGCGAGGGGCGTTACGAGGTCACGGTCGCTAACGATATCAACGTGACGCGCGAGGATCGGATCAAGCTGGCCAGCGGCGTCTATCTAGACGTGCTTGACATGCGCTCCATGATGACGCTGGACGCCCTCATGGTGATCGAGTGCCGCCGCAAGGTATGACATGAGCGACGTTGTTGATGACGATACGGAGCGCGGCGTACAGCAGGCCTGGGCCACGGACACCACGACCTTGCCAGGCCTGTTTCCGCATGGGTTGGTTGTCGGCCGAATGAAGTCTCTCATTCCAGGGACGGACGTGCAGGCGGGCAAGCCGACCGCCAACCTTGATTGCCAGCTGGAAGCACGCACAGCGCTGGCATTCAACGCGGTCTGGCTGGACAAACGCAAAGTGACCATCACGGTGCGCGGCGTGCGTGCGGACGTGGTAACAGCCGTGGCGACGATTCGGGGTATCTTCAACAGCAAGCTGGGCGGTGCCGGCGGCACGCCCTTCACCTTGCCGTCGGGCGCGCCCTTCCTGGTCTGGGAGACGCGCCGGGATGCCATGCTGCAAGAGGACGAGGCGACCAAAACGGGCAAAGACGTATGGCAGGGGATTATTGAGGGCATCCTGTGGACGCAACGAACCAACTAACGATGCCGAGCACCTTTGATTTGAAGGGTTTTTTAGGTTATGTCCTTTTTGTACCGGACGGCCCCGACCGGCTGCGCCCTTTCGTCGAACACAACATGCAATTCAGGGGCGAAGCCGAGCCGATCATCGTTGTGCCTGCCTCGGACTTCCCTGTTGGATTGCTTTACTGGGATAACGACGTGCATTTATTCCGCGTTGTCACCATCCGCCCCGACGAGGCGCACTTTCGCTGAGAAGGGAGGCTAATGTGCCCGGAAGTTATTTGGCCGGCAAAGGCGGCTCGGTGACCGTGGATAGTACGCCGGTGGCTTTCCGCAGCTGGAAGGCCTCCATGAAAGTGGTCTTCCTCAAGATCAATGATTTCAACTGCCAGGGATACCAGCTGGGTATTGCCGGCTTCTTCTCGGCATCCATCACGCTCGACGGCGCCTACTTCTCCGGGGCCACCGCTCTGAGCGTGGGTTCCGTTCACTCTTTTGTGCTGGGCTATTCCTCGACGCTGTCCCTAACGATTCCGGCCATGATCACCGACATAACCCCGACTGTCGATGCGGAAAAAGAGGAAACGCTGTCCGTAACATGCGACTCCACGGGTACCTTCACGGCCGCCGTAACGTAAAGGAGGGCGGATCATGGCATCTTATCTGGCCGGCAAGGGCGGCTCGGTTTCCCTCGACGGCGGCACCACGCAAGCGGCTTTCCGTATCTGGAAAGTCAGCATGAAAATCGTCTTCCTCAAGATCAACGATTTCCCCTCAGCGGGCTATCAAACGGGCATCGGCGGTTTCCTGTCAGCGGCTATTACCCTGGAGGGCGCCTACTTCGCGGGCGGTACGCCGATCAGCGTCGGCAACACCTGTGCGCTCAAGCTCGGTTTTTCGGGCGCGCTGTTCCTGACCGTATCCGCAATGGTTACCGACGTCACACCTACCGTGGACGCCGAGAAGGAAGAAACGCTGTCCGTGTCGGCGGATTCTGTGGGATCGTTCGCGGCCGCCGTCACCTAGGAGTATTACCTTGAGTCTACTTCCTGAACTGCTGGGCGCTGAAAGCACGCCGCACTCCCTGGAGTTCCGCGGCCGACGCTATCACTTCAAGCCGGTCACGTTCGGCTTGATGGAAACGCTGGAAGTGGAGCACTTCCACCAGGCCAAGGAACGCTTGCGTGCCATGAAGGATGTCCTCGACCTGGACACCTACAACAAGAAGGCGCTTGACCTGTATGAGCAATACTCGGCCGGCGAGTTCGGCTTTCTTGCCGAGCGTGGCCAGCGCTGGGTGAAGTCCCCGGCCGGTGCCGCCTGCCTGCTCAAGCTGTCTTTGGGCATCGGCGACGAGGAGCTCATGCCGCTAATCTTGCAGCGCGGTGAGGAAATCAAGCGACTCATGGAAGTGGTCTTGAAGGAAGCAGGGCTGTCCGGCGGGCCGGCGCAGACGCCGCCGGGCCGGGAGGGCGAGCCGCGCACGGAGGAATCCTTTCGCCACGACGACGGTCATTCGGGACCGGCTGCGTGAACTATTCCACGGCTTGCTGGAAGTGCATAGCGGCTGGACTTTCGCCGACCTGCGGAGGCTGACCTTGAAGCAGGTGACGGACATCTTGCTACGGCCCCGTCCCGAGGCGCAGCGTCTGGGGGCCGGCACGGCAAGCAACGGCCCTGCGGGGCAGGCGATGACGGCGCTGCCGGGGGCAGCGACCTACGAGAAGGAAATGGCCGACCTGGACTGCGTCCGGCAGGCGCTGAGCGGGATGTTGAGCGAGGAAAGTTACCTGAGAGCGAAGGATAAAATCCGCAGTAAATACGGGAAGTCTCCCCTGGTGGAAAAAGGCTGGGATGGCAAGCCTCTTAACAGGAAGCCAGAGGATTAGAAAGAATCATGGCATCACCGAGCGGAGCGACGGCAGCACTGCAAGCGGCAGCGAACCAGTTAGCCGGAACATTAACGAACCTGTCCAGCGCCGTGGCCGCGACGACCGCATCCTTCGGCCAGGCCGCGGCCCAGGCGGGCCAGGGCGCGGCCACTATCGGCCAGTCCTTGCAGTCCGCCGCCGGCCCCCTGCTGGCCGTCGCCAATAGCCTCGGCGCCGGCCTCGGGGCGATGGCCGGCCGAATCCTGGATCTCGTGGTGCCCGGCCTGGGTACATTAGCCGAAACGCTCATCAACCTGCCGCAACGCCTGCTGGCGGCGGTCACTCCCTTTGTCGAAGCGCTCAACCCGGCTCTGCTCCTGGCCTTCAATCAGCAGATGGCCAACCTGCAAGCCACGGTTGGTACGGCCTTCCAGAATATCTTTACCATTCTGGCGCCGGTCCTAGATCAGATGGCGGCGCTGATTCAAAGCACGATGGATGCGCTGCGTCCGGTGGTCGATTCGTTGGTGCAGATGTTCGGTACGTACCTCGTGGAAGTCACCCGGAACTTCGTCACTCAGATGAAAGCGCTGATGCCGATCATCGAGGTGCTGATGAGTCTACTCCAGGCGACCATGGCCATCCTCGAGGTGAGTTTTGCCATCCTGCGGCCGATCATCGAATACCTCGGCTTCCTCCTGAAAATGATCCTGATGCCCTTGAACGTGGCAATGTCCATCTTCAATAAAGCGATGGAGGGACTTAATAAAATTCTCGACGTGGTGAGTACGGTATTTTCCACCGTCATTGACATCCTGTCCGAAATGCTCGATACCTTGTTTGAAAGTCTGGGCCTGGGATCATTATTTGATGTCTTGCAGGAAGGTATCAAGTACCTTATCACGGCCATTCTGGCGCTGGCCGGCTTCCTTTACAAGCTCCTCGGCCTGGACATCAACAAACTCATCGAGAATTTGACAGGAAAACCGCACGCCATCGCGGCACCAAAAGACGTTGCTTTCAAGGGGATTGAACAGATTACCAGGGACATCGCCGCTGCCTCTTTTATCGCGGGTGCCGGCACGGAGAAGACGCAGGAGGATTTGTTAAAGGACGGTATCGAGGTGCTGAAACTAATTCGGGATGACCGGCTGGACTTCAAGACCTGGCTGCAAGACCAGATGAATATGCTTACCAGCGCCATCATTGTTGCACTGGAGAAAGTAGGGGGAGAAAAAGCGGATAAATTCGTCCAGGATCACCCGGCGGTGGGCGGCGCGGGCCAGGCCGGTGCCGTGGGGCTGGGGGCACTGACCGCCGGGCCGCGCGCCGTGGTGGACTGGTTCCGAGGGAAATGATGCTGACGGCGGGGCAAAAGCTACAGCGGAAAGTTAAAGCGGCGCCGGCACCCCTGACAGCGCCAGTCATTGCCGATTTGCGCGAAGTGACCGACTCCAACGAGCCAGGCAGCGCCAATCTCAGCTTGAAGGGCGGCAAGGCGAAAATGTCCTACTGGTGGACCTCGACCAGTGCCGCCGACTTCGAGAACGTGGTTATCCTCATCCTCGGCTCAGCCACGGCGGACCCGAACCCCACGGCGGCAGGGGCCAGGCCGGGCATCCTCCGCAAAATGCCTATCGGCCATCCGCGCTTTCCCACCCTGTATGCCGAGACGATTACCGACTTTGCCGGCATGGGCAAGGACTTACTCAAGGAAGCGTCGGCCTTGCAAGTGGCCATCCCGAATTTCCCGCAATATGCACGATATCCTGAGTACCGCATCGATATCGAGTTCGCCAACCGCATGTACTTCATGGAACCAGATCCGGGACAACCCGGCAGCGGCTTGACGGTATCCTCGCTGACGTGGTACGACGACACCGGCACGGGTTCGGACGTAACGAAGAAGTGCTGGGACACGCAGGAGTATTACCGCTGGTTGTGGGTGGCCGGCGGCCCCAAGGAGAGCATCCTTACCGCCAAGCAAGGGCAAAATGTCCTTGACACCTATCCCTCGGGCACCTTGAAGGCGCAGGCATTCAATGACTTTCCCAGGCTGCCGATGCCGGACGGCACGGTTATCTTGCACTGGTTCGAGGTGCCCTATAGCTTTGTGCGGCCAGCCAACCCGGTGTCCGGGGCCTCCTGGTTCCAGCTTTTCCAGGGACGTGTCAACCAGTTTGATTTCGGCAACTGGAAGGCGGGCGAATTAATGTACGTCACCATCAGCCCCAAACCGTACAACTCGCCGATTCCCGACGCCTCGGGGAATATCGTGGTTCTCTGTGACATCGACATCATTTGCCTGGAGACGAAACGAATCCTTAACGATCCGGCACCGGCGGCACCGGCGGCAGGAGGGCGGCTGAGGAACTGGATCGCGGCCGGCTGGAACTTGCAG
>Ga0066903_100002477_pt1 | contig 14504 bp, 9 predicted proteins | sample PanSoiMetaGPlot1_FD_67491 | JGI IMG/M metagenome (GOLD analysis project Ga0066903, IMG submission 67491) | Tropical forest soil microbial communities from Panama analyzed to predict greenhouse gas emissions - Panama Soil - Plot 1 (version 2) | ecosystem: Environmental > Terrestrial > Soil >...
CGGCCGCTCGGTCGTGCGCGCGACCTCCTTGGTCACCTGCGCCTCCGCCTCGCCGCAGGTGCCGCGCGTGATCCAGGTTTCGACGATCAGGTGCGAGGCGTGCGGCGCGACGACCGGCAGGATCTCGTCGGTGAAGCGCGCGAGCGCCGACCGCACCTTGGCGGTCGCGCGGGTCTGGTGCAGCTCGCCGAACGCGATCACGCCGCCCGGGTCGGCGATCATCGCCTCGACGGCCGCCCGCGCCGATTGAACCTTCGCGGCCGCGGGGACGGGCCGCGCCGCCGGGATCGCGGGGGCCGGCCGCGCCATCACCGCCGCGGCCACGACCAGCCCGGCCGCGCCTACGACCATGATCGGCGGGCTCTCCTAATTGCCGCCCCCGAGCGTGATGAAGCGGATGCCGGAAGCGCCGCGGACCCGCACCAGGTGGCCGCCGTTCCGGGGCGCGGCCAGCGCCGCCGCCGCCTCGTCGGCCGTCGTGATCCGCTGTCGATCGATCTCGAGGATCACGTCGCCCTCGTGGACGCCGGCCGCCGCCGCCGCGCCGCCGGGCGCCACCTCGGCCACGACGGCGCCGCGCGCTCCGCGTTCGATGCCCATCGATTCGGCCAGCTCGGGCGTCAGCGTCTGTAGCGCCATGCCCAGCTTCTGCGCGCCCGCGCCCCCGGCCGCGCGCACGTCGACGGAGGGCAGCTCGCCCAGCTCGACCGCGAGCTTCTGCGGCTTGCCGTCCCGGACGAACCCGACGGTCACGCGCGAGCCGATCGCGCGCGACGACACGTAGTCGATCACGTCGCCCGACGCCGCCATCTGACGCCCGTCGATGTCGGTGATGACGTCGCCCGCGTGCATCCCGGCCTTGGCGGCCGGACCTCCGGGCGTCACCTGACTGACGAAGACGCCGTGATCGACGGCGGGCAGCGGGCCGCCCTTCGCGCCCGGGTGATTCGGGTCGAGACCCTCGATATCGCCCACCAGCACGCCGAGATACGCGTAGCGAACGCGCCCTTCCTTCAGCAGCGAGCCGGCCACCATCCGCACCTGATTGATCGGGATCGCGAAACCGTACGCGCCGCCTGGACCGGTGTTGATCAGCGTGTTGATGCCGACCACCTCGGCCGACAGGTTGACCAGCGGCCCGCCCGAATTGCCCGGATTGATCTTCGCGTCGGTCTGGATGTAGTGGCGCACGCGTCCGCCCGACATCTGTACGTGCCGGCCGACCTTGCCGAGACCGCTGACGATCCCGGCCGTCACCGTCTGGTCCAGCCCGAGCGGACTCCCGACCGCCAGCACCCACTCGCCGACATCCAGCTTGTCCGAATCGCCCAGCCGCGCCGCGACCAGATCGCCCGGCGGCTTGTCCAGACGGATGACGGCGACGTCGGTCTCGGCGTCGGTTCCCAAGGTCTTCGCCGTGAATTCGCGGCCGTCGTTGAAGATCACCTTCACCTTCGACGCATCCGACACGACGTGCCGGTTGGTGACGATGTCGCCGCGCGCGTCCATCACGACGCCCGATCCCGTCCCGCGCTGCGGCCCCGGGGTCTGCTCCGGCATCCCCTGCCCGAAGAAATGACGGAAGAACGGCGCCAGGTCATCGTCGTCGTCCCCCCGTTCCGATACGCGCGGGTGGTCGATCTCGACGTCGATGCGCACCACCGACGGGCTGAGCGCGCGCGCCGCCGCCGAGAAGGCCGATGACAGCACGCGCGCCTCGCTGGGCGGCTCGGTCTTCGGCGTCACCGTGCTGCCCGGCGCCAGCGACGGCGCCGGCGGCTCTGGCGCGGCGGCGCCCGGGGTGCCCCCGCCTTGTTGCGGCGTCGGCGCGCCGCGCCGACAACCCGCCGCGCCCGAGAGCGCCGCGAAGACCACGGTCAGCGAAACGATGGCGAGACGGGCAAGGCGGGATGGCACGGTGGCTATTTAGCATGTGGCGCCCTCCCGGATCACGACCAGTGGCCTTCCGGAAAAACAGGGCGGCGTTAGTTTTTCTGGGTCGAGGTTTGCGGTGGTGCGAAAGCTGTCGGGGACGGGCATGAGGCGGGGGTTGGACGCGTGGGGAGCCGGCGAGCTCTGCTCGCCGCGCACCATCGCGGGAGGGTTCGGGAACCCCTTGAGGGTTCCCGAGGTGGATGATGGACACCCTGGGCTATGACCAGGTTCCCCCGCGGAACACGAACGCCGTCCTCGGTGACAGCTACATTATCGGCCGCCGCATCGGGCGCGGGGCGATGGGCGAGGTCTACGAGGCCCAGCACGTCCGCCTCCCCGGCCAGTTCGCGGTGAAGCTGCTGCTCCCCGAGCTGCAGGGGAACCAGGACGCCTTCGCGCGCTTCTGCCGCGAGGCGGAGATCATGTCGCAGCTGCGCCACCCCCACATCGTTCAGATCTTCGACTTCAACGTGGCGCCCGATGCGCGTCCTTACTTCGTCATGGAGTACCTGCAGGGGCGCGACCTGGAGGCGCGCGTCCAGAGCGGACCGCTGCCCTTGCCGGCCGTCGCGCGCATCGTCGACGCGGTCGCGTCGGCCCTGGCCCTGGCGCACGCCCACGGGGTGGTTCACCGCGACCTCAAACCGGCGAACATCTTTCTCGCCACGGTCGACGGCCAGACGGACGAGCTGGTCAAGGTGCTGGACTTCGGCATCTCGAAGGTGCGGTCCGCGGTCGCGCAGATCTCGCAGGCCGTCGACCTTCTCGGGACACCCTCGTACATGTCGCCCGAGCAGGCGCGCGGCCACGGCGGCGCCATCGACGGACGCACCGATCAGTTCGCGCTGGGCGCCATCGCCTACCGGATGCTGACCGGTCAGGAACCGTTCCAGGGCGACGATTCGGCCGCCGTGCTGTACCAGGTCGTGCACGAGGATCCGCTGCCGCTGTCGCTGTTCTTGCCGTCAGCGTGGGATCCCGACCCGCTGCAGGCGGTCCTCGACCGCGCGCTGGCGAAGAATCCCGACGATCGCTTCGGCGGGATGATGGAGCTGGCGCGCGCGTTCGATGACGCGGCGGAGCGGACGATCGGGACGGCGCGAGAGGACGGCGGCCTGCGCGCGTCGCCCGTGCTGCGCGCGCCCCGGCTGGATGACGCCGCGCTCGACACGCCGCCGCCGGTGCGGACGCCGACGCCCGTCATCGTGTCGCCGCCGCGCAAGATCCCGACGCGCCTGCCCACCCCGCCGGCCGCCACGCCGCAGATCATCGACTGGGAGCTGCCGAGCAGCATCGACCGACCGCCCGCGACGCACCACCGCGGCGCCCTGTTCGGCCTGCTGCTGCTCGCGCTGGCGGGCACGTTGATCGTGACCGGCTGGTACCGGCGGTTGCCCGCGGTCGGCGCGGGACTGCGCCAGCGCATTCACGAGTGGACCCGGCCGCCGGGCGGAAGCGGTGAACCGCCCGCGGACGCGCCCCGTTCGCAGACGCCCGCACCCGACGACGAGCCGCGCGGTGGAGCCGCGAACGTGCAGCCGTCGCCGGCGCCGGCCGACGACACGGCCGCGACAAGAGCGGAGACGGCGCCGCCCCCGCCGAAGCCACCGGCGCACCACCGGTTGGCCGCGCGCAGTCACCGGTCGCGCGCGCCGCGGTTCGCGCCACCGCCGCCGCCTGTCGCCGGCGAGCCGGTCGTGCCCGCCGTGCCGGTGTCGCCGGGAACGACGCCGCCGCTCAATGGCCGGGCGTTCGAGATCGCGCCGCCGCCGCCGATGTCGAGCGAGCCGCGCCGCGATCTCGCGCCGGGCAACGACGATACGCTGCCGCCGTCCCAGTGACCGCGCGCCGCGCGCGGTCGACGCGCGCGCCGGGAAACTTGTAATTTCGTGACTAACCCTTAGCTTGGGCGTCGTCGCGATGACGCCCCGGATCCCCGGTTGCTGCTACCGCTTCCAGTTAAACAAGAACTTCAACTTTCGCGACGCCACCGCACTGGTCGATTACCTGGACGCGCTCGGCGTCACCGACATCTACGCGTCGCCGTTTCTGGTCGCGCGCCCCGGCAGCCTGCACGGCTACGACGTCATCGACCACGCGCGGCTCAACCCCGAGATCGGCACCGAGGGCGACCTGGACGCGCTGTCGGCCGCCCTGACGCAGCGGGGGATGGGTCTCATCATGGACGTCGTCCCCAACCACATGTGCATCGCCAGCTCGGACAACCACTGGTGGAACGACGTGCTCGAGAACGGCCGCAGCTCGCCCTACGCCGCGTTCTTCGACATCGACTGGCACCCGCCCAAGACCGAGCTGCACGAGAAGGTGCTGCTGCCCGTGCTGGGCGAGCAGTACGGCCGGGTCCTCGAGAACCAGGAGATCTCGATCGCCTACGCCGCGGGCGCGTTCTATGCGTGCTACGGGGAGGCGCGCTTCCCGATCGGCCCGCGCACGATCCTGCCGCTTCTGGAGCCGATCGTCGCCGACGTCCGCCGCAGCCACCCGTCGGATCACCCGGACGTGCTCGAGATCGAGAGCATCGTCACCGCGACCACTCACCTGCCGACCCGCTGGGACACCGAACCGGAGAAGGTCCGCGAACGGATGCGCGAAAAGGAGATCGTCAAGCGGCGTCTCGACGCGCTGGTGTCGGGCAGCGCCGCGGTCCGCGACGCGCTGGAGCGAAGCCTCGCCGCGATCAACGGCGACCGGCGCAACCCGCGCAGCTTCGACCGGCTGGAGGCGCTGCTGGCCGACCAGGCGTACCGCCTCTCCTTCTGGGGCGTCGCCGCCGAAGAGATCAACTACCGCCGCTTCTTCGACATCAACGATCTCGCCGCCATCCGCGTCGAGCTGCCGAACGTCCTCGACGCGGTCCACGAAAAGGCGTTTCAGCTGCTGCGCGCGGGCAAGGTGACCGGGTTTCGCGTCGACCACGTCGACGGTCTGATGGATCCCTCGCGGTACCTCGAAAGCCTGCAGCACGCGTGCGGGGCAGTGACCGACGCCCCCGCCGACGCGCCGGCGGCGCCGCGTCTGGAAAGACTGCAGACCTACGTGGTCGTCGAGAAGATCCTCTCCGGCGACGAGGCGCTGCCGCGCGAGTGGGCGGTGCACGGAACCACCGGCTACGAGTTCCTCAACGTGGTGAACAACCTGTTCGTCGACGCGGGCGGCGCCCGGGCGATCGAACGCCTCTACCAGCGGCTGCGCGAGGGGGGCGGCGAGTTCGACAACCTCTTCTATCTGGCCAAGCGGCTGATCCTGCGCACCGCGATGTCCAGCGAGCTGTACGTGCTGGCGCGCCGTCTTGATCGGATCTCCGAGCAGCACCGCTGGTCGCGCGACTTCACGCAGAACAGCCTGCACCTGGCCCTCGCCGAGGTGATCGCCTGCTTCCCGGCCTATCGAACGTACATCCAGGCCGGAACGACCGAGGTGAGCCCGGGCGATCGCCAGCACATCCTGCGCGCGCTGCGCGACGCCAAGCGCCGCAACCGTTCGACCAGCGAGTCGGTGTTCGACTTCATCGGCGACCTCTTGCTGCTGCGTGATCCCGAAGGGCTGTCCGACGCCGACCGCGCGGAACGACGCGAGTTCGTGCTGCGCTTGCAGCAGCTGACCGGTCCGGTGATGGCCAAGGGGCTGGAGGACACGGTCTTCTATCGCTACTACCCGCTCGCGTCGCTGAACGAGGTCGGCGGACGGCCCACCGGCGCCGGCATCGAACCGGCGCGCGTGCACGCCTGGAACGTCCGCCGCCTCGCCGACTGGCCGCACGGGCTATCCGCGACGGCGACGCACGACACCAAGCGCGGCGAGGACGTGCGCGCCCGGCTGGACGTACTGTCCGAGATGCCGCGCGAATGGCAACGCGTGCTGCGCCACTGGCAGCGCCTCAACCGGCGGCTCAAGTCGGTCGTCGACGACGTCCGCATCCCGGGCGCCAACGAGGAGTACCTCATCTACCAGACGCTGATCGGCGCGTGGCCGATGGACGCGGTGGACGCCGATCTGACGGACGCCGCCCGGGAATCGCTGCGCGCCCGCATCCAGGCCTACATGACCAAGGCCCTCCGCGAGGCCAAGGTGCACACCAGCTGGATCAACGTGAACGCGCCCTACGAGCGCGGTGTCGCGCAATTCATCGACCTCCTGCTGCAGCCGTCGAGCGGCGCCGCCTTCACGGCAGAGCTGCGGCGCTTCGTCGGCCAGCTGCTGGTCCCGGGGATCTGCAACTCGCTGGCTCAGGTGGTCCTGAAGATCACCGCCCCGGGCGTGCCCGACGTCTACCAGGGGACGGAGCTCTGGGACCTTTCCCTGGTCGACCCCGACAACCGCCGCCCGGTCGACTTCGAGGGCCGGCGCGCCCTGCTGGCCCAGCTGGACGCGCAGGCCGAGACGGGTCTCGCCGATCTCGCCGCCTCACTGTTTCGACAACCGGCGGACGGCCGCCTGAAGCTGTTCGTCAGCTCGCGCGCGCTCCGGCACCGGCGCGACAACCGCGGCCTCTACCAGCGGGGCGGCTACCTGGCGCTCGCCGCCGAAGGCGCCCGGGCCCGCAACGTTTTCGCCTTTGCCCGGGCCGGCAACGGAGAGCAGGCCGCCTCGATCACCATCGTCGGCCGCCTGCTCGCCGTCGTCGCGGCCGGCCGGACCGTGCCGGTCGGCGAGGCCTACTGGACCGACACCCGCCTACCGTTGCCGCCGTCTCTGCCCCAGGGGCGCTATCGGGACGTCTTGACGGGCTGCCTGGTCGAGCCAGACACGGCGCATGGTCCGCCCGCGCTCCGGGTATCTCATGCGTTCGCCAACTTACCGGTCGCGATTCTCGAGCCAGCCTAACCGTGCGTCGCGCCTCCGTTCTGGAGATCACGCGAAATAGCGTTCGAATTCTCGATCGCGGTGTAAACTCACGGGCCTTAGACTTGTGCGCGGAAATATCCAAGAGGACAGAAGCGTGAAGTTCGAAAGTCGTTCACACAGGGGGGAAGAAGGGGTGTCGTCCGCATGAGTCCAGTGGCCGGTTCCGATGTTCGCCACAGCAGCCATGTCTGCCTGCCGTTTGAAACCTGCGACGAGAAGCATGAAGGGACGGTGACCTTCTTCCATGAAGGTCTGTCGCGCGGCGCCCGCTGCATCTTCACGGGCACAACCGAGGATTTCGACGCGCTGGGGAGCGGCCTCGAGGCGCTCGGCATCTGCACGCGCCGGGCGACCGCCCGCGGCGCGCTGCAGTACCGCTCCGTCGAGGAGATCTACTTTCCCGACGGCCGCTTCGAGCCACCGCGATCTCTCGACTACACGGACGCCCTGATCGACGAGGCGCTCGTCGCCGGCTTCACGGGCCTCCGCCTGAGCGCGGAGCTGACGCGGATCCCGCTCCACGACGAATGGCAGAAGATCGTCTGGTACGAGGCGATGGTCAACGAGCGCTTCGCGCGCCGCCCGCTCGCGGGCCTCTGTCGCTATCCCCGGCACCTGATTCCAGCCGAGCGCGTGCGCGATCTGCTGCGCACCCACCCGGTCGCGATCGTCCGGGGCGAGGCGTGCGACAACCCGTTCTACGAACGCCCGGAGATCGTGCTGTCGGACGACAGCCGGACCCGGCTCGACTGGCAGTTCCGGCAGCTGCGCGTCCAGCAGCGCACCCGCCAGCAGCTGGAGGACATGCGCGTCTCTGCGGTCACTGCCGCCGCGGAGCTTGCGGTCGAGCTTCACAATCTCCGCTCGGGCCGCGAACGACCGACCAAACCCGATTGATTCTCTCGGGTTAGGCCCCAACACCACACGCGGTCCTTGCGCTCTGCGTGCAGCCACGATATGGCGTTGAGGGTATGCACGTCCTGGTCAACACCGGCGGGGGCGACGCTCCCGGCCTGAACGCTGTCATTCGCGCCGTCACCCTCGCCGGGCTCCGCCGCGGCTGGAAGGTGACCGGCATCCGCCGCGGGTACCACGGTCTCCTCGAACCGCCGAGCGAAGGCCTGATCGAGCTGACGCGCGACAAGGTGCGCGGCATCGCTCACCTGGGCGGCACGATCCTGGGCACCGTCAACAAGGGCCACCCGTTCGAGTTCATCACCGAGCGCGACGGCAAGAAGGTGACCGTCGACATCTCCGACGAGATCATGCGCCGGTTCCGCGAGGTCGGCGGCGACGCGCTGATCGCCATCGGCGGCGACGGCGCCTTCCGGATCGCCAGCCGGTTCATCAAGAAGGGGATGCCGATCGTCGGCGTGCCGAAGACGATCGACAACGACCTCTCGTGCACCCAGGCGACGTTCGGGTTCGACACCGCGGTCACGGTCGCGACCGAGGCGATCGATCGGCTCCACACCACCGCCGAATCGCACGAGCGGATCATGGTGGTGGAGGTCATGGGCCGCTACGCGGGCTGGATCGCGGTGCACGCCGGCGTCGCGGGCAACGCGCACGTCATCTTGTTCCCCGAGCTTCCGTACGACATCGACCGCGTCGTCGATCGTATCAAGCGGCGCTACGCGGCGGGCCGGCGCTACTGCATCGTCGTGGTCGCCGAGGGCGCGCGTCCCAAGGACGGCGGCATCAGCACCATCGGCGAGGAGCTGGGACGCGAGGTCCGGCTGGGCGGTCTGGCGGAGAAGATCGGCCACTACCTGGGCGAGGCGACCGGGTTCGAGACACGCTCGCTGGTGCTCGGTCACCTGCAGCGCGGCGGCAGTCCGACGCACCGCGACCGGCTGCTGGCGCTCCGTTTCGGGGCGGCGGCCGTGCGCATGGTCGAACAGGGCAAGTTCGGGCACATCGTGGCGTACGACCCGCCCCACATGGTACCGGTGCCGATGGAGGAAGCGATCGCCACGATGAAGACCGTGCCGCTCGATTCCGACACCGTCCAGACGGCGCGCGACCTCGGCATCTGCATCGGCGACTAGCCGCCCGCGGGCCTTTCGGGGCCCCGGAAAGACAGATATCATCCTGCGGCGCCGCCGAATTCATGAGCCCGCCGCAGGAGCACGATCCGGGTATCGAGAGCCTCGACCCCATGCCGGGTCGGGTGATCGGCGGCAACTTCCGCGTCGACAAGCTGATCGGCGCGGGGGCGATGGGCAACGTCTACAAGGCCCTTCAGCTGTCGCTCGGCAAACCGGTGGCGGTGAAGATCCTTCACCACCACCTGCACAAGGACGAACGGCTGGTCGCCCGGTTCAAGCGGGAGGCGAAGAGCGCCTCGCTGCTGAACCACCCGAACTCGATCCAGATCATCGATTCGGGCGAGGACGCCGACGGCACGCTGTACATCGCGATGGAGCTGCTGACCGGGCGCGATCTGGCGCAGGTGATCCGCGACGACTTCCCGCTGCCGCTCTTGCGCGTCGGCCGCATCATGACCCAGGTCCTGAGCGCGCTGGACGAGGCCCACGCCCAGGGGGTGATTCATCGCGACCTGAAGCCGAGCAACATCATGTTGATCGAGCGCCGCGGCGAGAAGGACTTCGTCAAGGTGTGCGACTTCGGCATCGCCAAGGCGACGCTCGGCGACGGGGCGGACGACCGGTCGGCGATGTTGACCGTCCAGGGGCTGGTCTGCGGCACCCCCGAGTACATGTCGCCCGAGCAGGCGCGCGCCGAGCCGCTGGACGGCCGCTCCGACCTGTACTCGGCGGCGGTCATCCTCTATCAGCTGGTGACCGGCGACATCCCGTTTCGCGCCGAGTCCGCCATGGGGATCATCAGCCGGCACCTGGTGGAGCCGCCCGAGCCGCCCAGCCGGCGGCGCCCCGATCTGAACATTCCGACCATCGTCGACGAGGTCGTGCTGAGCGGCATGGAGAAGACCCCCCATCTCCGCTTCGAGAGCGCCGTCGAGTTCCGTGAGGCGATCGAGAGCATGATCCGCGCGGTGTCGGGCCTGCCGGTGGCGCCGGCGGCCGGCGTGCGGGCGTCGATGCCGACCGCGCGCGACATGCCCCCGACGCCGATCGACACCGCCACCGTGCGGTCTCGCAGCGCCGCCGACCGTTTCGGGACGACCGCGGACATGACCGGGCGGCCGTCGAGCGCGCGCCAGAAGATCCTCGTGCTCGCCGGGTTTGCGATCCTGCTCTGCGGATCGGCCGCGGGCGCCATCGTCACCGCCCGCGTGCGCCGCGCCCAGATGGATGCCCAGACGCGCGGCGCGCCACCGGCCGCGGCTCCGGCGCCCGCCCCGGCGACGAGCCCGCCGAACGCCGCCGCCGCACCGCCCGCGCGCGAGCCACCGCCGGCCGTCGCGGCGCAGGAGATCCCGACCGCCCCCGCGGCGGTACCCGCCGGCCACGGCAAGAAACGCGCGCCGGGGAGCCGCCCGACCACCGTCGTCGCGGCTGCTGCCGATCCCGCAACCGGTCCGTCCGAAGTCGCCGCCGTCGCAAAGCCAGTCCCCGCTCCGGCCGACCCGGCGGGCGCGGCACCGGCCGCGGCCGCGCGCGGTCCACGCGAGGTGCTCGCCGAGGCGGAGAAGCTGCTTGGCCAGGGCGAGGTGACGGAGGCGTGCGCGCGCGGCGAGGAGGCGAGCAAGCTGGCGCCGAAATCCGCCCCCGTCCACAAGTTCCTGGGCAAGTGCTACATGCGCGCGGGCCGCACGCGCGAGGCCAACGACAACTACAAACAGTACCTGGATCTCGCGCCGAACGCGTCGGACGCCCCCTTCGTCAAGAGCATGATCAAGTGACCGCGCGCGCCCTCGCGGGCTTCCTCACGCTGGCGCTGGCGATCGGCTGCTCGGTCGACGATGCCGCGTTCGAGGCCCGCGTCTTCACCTGCGACACCGCCGCCCGCGACCCCCACTGCGGAAACGACGCCAATGGCCAGCCGATGACCTGCTTTCCCGCCAGCCAGCTCGACGGCACCGACTTCTGCACGCAGTCGTGCGGCGAGCCGATGTCGCTCCCCGCCGAGGACGCGGTCTGCGTGCAGGGCGGCGCCAAGCTCGCCTCGTGCAATCCAGACGACACCACCACGCCCAACGGACCGTGCGGCCGCACTGACCTCGGCTGCCTGCGCACCGACGTGACCATCGACGAGGGCGTCTGCGTGACGATGCAGCCGTGCTCCCAGGACAGCGACTGTCCGAACCCGGTCCGCTCGACCTGCGCGGCGACGTTCTTGACGAAGCTTTACGCCCAGAACCCGGATCTCCACTCCGATCACCTCTACTGCCTGCAAGAGGGTTGCGTCGCCGACGGTTCCAATTGCGGCGCCGGGCAGGCCTGCTTGCCCAAGCTGGTCGCGGCGGCGGCGCACCCGCCCGACATCTGCGTCCCGAACTGCGACTCGCAAGATCGCTGCCCGCCCAACCATTTCTGCTTCAGCAAGCTGTCGGGTCCAGGCAGCCCGCACATCTGCCTGCCCGGCCTGCTCGGCTTCGAGTGCGAGTCCGACATCGATTGCATGGTCGGCCGGTGCGTCAGCGACGATGACCCGGCGCTGCCGCTCCGCCTCTGCAGCGTCCCCTGCAACAACGATCCCGACTGCACGAAGTTCGACAGCGACCAGGGGAAGTTCGTCTGCCAGCAGGATCGGAACCAGTGCTCCACCCCGGACGCCTATCGCGGCGCGCGATGCTACACGGACGCGGATTGCACGCGCGACCCGGGCACCAGCTGCGTCTTCGCGAGCACGCCGACGAAGTCGACCGACCAGGGGACGTGCAGCCGTCTCTGCCCCGGCGGGGTCGGGCCCTGCACGCCGCGCGGCGGGTTCGGCCACGTCTGCCTGTCGTTCACGGTCGCGCGCGACGGAACGTCCAAGCCGGGCTGCTATCCCGGCTACTTCCCGTTCCCCTGCACCGCCGACGACAACTGCGTCGGTGAGAACGTCGCGTGCCGGAACACCGGCGGAACGCCGTCGAAGATCTGCACCGCGCTCTGCCAGACGGACGCCGACTGCGACGCCAACCGGTGGACGGCTGGGCAGGCGTTCTGCGCCAACTCGATCTGCCTGCCGAAGCTCGGGAGCAGCAGGCCGTGCCAGACCTCCAACCAGTGCCAGTCGAACGTCTGTTCGGCAGGGTCGTGCGGATGATGCGCGCGCTGACATCGCCGCGCGCACGGCGGATCGCCGTCGCCTTCCTGGCCGGCGCTACTTTCGCCGCCCTGCCCGCCCCCGCCCGGGCGGGCGAAAAGATCGCGGTGCTGGTGCTGGCGACGGCCGACAAGGACCGCGACCTGGCCGACAACCTGACCGAGGTGATCATCGCCTTCGCCGCCCGGCACGGCGGCTTCGAGATCGCCGGCAAGGAGGAGTTCCGCGCCCGCCTCGGCGTCGAGAGCGAGCAGCGCGCGCAGGCGTGCCTGGACGACATCTCGTGCCTCGGCCGCGCCGGCGTGTCGCTGGGCGTGCGCCGGATCGTCGCGGGCAGCGTCGGAACGCGGGGCAAGCGGGTCCTGTTCAACCTCAATCTCGACAACGTCCAGGATGGCCGGGTCGAGAGCCGGGTGTTCCGACTGGTCGAAGGCGGCGTCGACGATCTGATCAAGGCGGTGCAGGAGGCGTCGGTCGAGCTGTTTCGTCCCCGCGTCGAACCAGGGAAGATCCAGGTCGCATCCGATCCGCCCGGCGCGCGCGTGTCGATCGACAACGCTTACCTCGGCGTCACGCCGCTGATCTCGCCGACGCTGATCGCCGGCAAGCACGACGTGCGCGTCGAGGCGACCGATCGCTTCCCCTGGACCTCGCGGGTCGAGGTGCGCCCGAGCGAGGAGTTGCAGATCCGGCTCTCCCCCGACAACCTGCCGCGCCGGCGACGCTGGCCCGGAAGGGTCGCCACCGCGTCCACGACGGTGGCCGTGGCCGCGCTCGCCAGCGGCGGGTTCTTCGGCGTGCTGTCGCAGCTGCAACCGAGTGGTGACTCGCGCGAGGCCGCGATGCAGGACCTCGATCAGAAGCGGAGCTTCGCCCGCGCCGCGAACATCTCATTCATCGTGGGCGGCGCCGCGGCCGCGGTCGCGCTGTACCACTTCATCCGCTACCACGACGATATCTTCGGCCGTGCCGAACACTACGAAGAATCCCCTTAAAAAGTTACGGCCGGGCGACACCCCCCTCTGGACGACATGGGCGGAAGTGGTTACTTCGATCCTGTAGAGGAAACGGGGGACCGCTACCGGGTCGTAACAAACCCCGAGTAAGGGACCCCTAACTCCAGGCGCCGCGCGGGTTAAGGGAATCGGGTCCTGGCATGGGCCTTGCGGATGCCAGCGACCATGCTCAGTACCGCGCTCCGAAATCACAAGCCCGACGGCGTCTCCCCGCAGGTCCCAGGTGCGGGTCGTTCAGGACGGTCGCGCAGCCGCACTGCCGACAAGGTCTCACCGCACCTCAAGACAGTCACGCCGGACCCGGAGGCCGCGGAGAGCGGGGAGATGGGCTTGGGCGACGTCTCCGGCCTTCCGATCGGCCGGATGCCCGACGGCGAGGACGAGGCTGCCGCCGGCGCCGCGGCGCCCGCGGACAACGCGGCCGCGGTCGTCGAGCCCAGCCTCTCGGACTATTCGACCATCGGCGCTTACCTGCACGAGCTGCGCAGGTACCCGCTGATGACCCGCGAAGAGGAACACACCGTCGCGGTGCGCTTCTGCAAGCAACACGAGCCGGCGCTCGCGTCGCGCCTGATCACGGCGAACCTGCGCCTGGTCGTGAAGATCGCGCAGGAGTACCGGCGCGCCCACCGCAACATCCTGGATCTGATCCAGGAGGGAAACATCGGACTCATCCACGCCGTCCAGAAATACGATCCGTACCGCGGCGTGAAGCTGTCCTCGTACGCGTCGTGGTGGATCCGCGCGTACATCCTGAAGTTCATCCTGGCGAACTGGCGCCTGGTGAAGGTCGGCACCACGCAGGCGCAGCGAAAGCTGTTCTTCAACCTGCGCAAGGAGCGCGAGAAGCTGGAGAAGCAGGGCTACGAGGTCGAGGCCAAGCACCTGGCGGCGGCGCTCGACGTCTCCGAGCAAGAGGTGGTGGAGATGGAGCGCCGCCTGAACGCGTCCGAGACGTCGCTGGACGCGCCGATGCGTTCCGACGAGCAGGGCGATCGCACGCAGGGCGACTTCGTCCGCGCGGCGCCGGCGCTGCGCCCCGACGTCCAGGTCGAGGCGGGCGAGTTCGGCGCGATCCTGAAGGAGAAGCTGCATGCGTTCGGCGAGACGCTGCGGGATCGCGACCTGGAGATCTTCCGCGACCGGCTTTTGAACGACGAGCCGGCGACGCTGGTCCAGATCGCCGAGCGCTTCGGCGTCACGCGCGAGCGTGTCCGCCAGATCGAGGAGCGCCTGAAGCGGCGGTTGCGCCAGTACCTCGAGGGCGAGCTCGGCGACGCTGTCCAGATCGACGATACGATCGACTAGCCGCTTCTAAGCGGGGCGGCGCTCTGCTCGCTTCTGCATCGGAGGCTTCCGGGCGGAGCGAAGCGCCGCGCTTCGGCGCGAGCGGGAGGGACGGCTGTTCGGTCGGCCGGAGCGTAGGCGGCCGCTTGGATCGTTGCGGCCGACGGGATTCCGAGCTTGCTCGCGGAGGCCGGCCGAACAGCCGTCCCTCCCGCCCCC
>Ga0066903_100002478_pt1 | contig 14500 bp, 13 predicted proteins | sample PanSoiMetaGPlot1_FD_67491 | JGI IMG/M metagenome (GOLD analysis project Ga0066903, IMG submission 67491) | Tropical forest soil microbial communities from Panama analyzed to predict greenhouse gas emissions - Panama Soil - Plot 1 (version 2) | ecosystem: Environmental > Terrestrial > Soil >...
AAATAGGCCGCAACGTCCGTGGTCCACACCACCGCAAATAGCAAAATAATTGCCCAAAACCCCCATTGAGCGTCAGCACGAAGCATCACGGGGGCCGCAAGGACCGCGCCGGCAGAGCCGATCGCCGCCAATGTCCAGCCCCGGCGTCCACGACGCGCCGCGGCAGCGGCCACGAGCATGCCCGCAACGAGCCAGGCAACGGCCGCGAAGGGGCTGTCGACGGTGAACAGCACGGCTGCGCCCCCCAAGGTCACGACGCTAATCGGGAGCAGCGGACGGGGTCCGGACACTAAACCAAACCATTCCCACGCGACCCCGATGGCTGCAAGCCCCCAGAACGCCGTAAAGGCAGCGCCCCCCACATAGGCGCTTACAATCGCCAGTGGCGCAAGCACCATAGCCGACGCTACGCGTCGCCACAATTCGCTGCCGGCCGCGCTCGGAGGGGCCTGCCCGGGATCGGGGTCGGGCGCCGGGGAGGCCACGAGATCACGATCCGGTTCGCGCAATAAGCCCCCCGAACCGCCGCTCCCGCCGGCGATATTCGGCAATGGCGCTCTCAAGTGCTGCGCGGTCGAAATCCGGCCAGTAGGTCGGCACGAACACCAACTCGCTGTAGGCGGATTGCCACAGCAGGAAATTCGACAGCCGCTGCTCGCCGCTGGTGCGGATGATGAGGTCAGGGTCCGGCAGTTCCGGAGCGTCGAGATGATCGACGAGAAGCTCCGCCGTGACCTCCTCAGGCCGGATTCGCCCACAGGCGACTTCGGTCGCAATCCGCCGCGCGGCCCGAGCAATCTCTTGGCGCCCGCCATAGTTAAATGCCACCACCAACGTGAGGCCGGAGTTGCCATCGGTCAGCGCTTCGGCTTCCTCGAGCAATCCGCGAATCTCCGAATCAAGGCCGTCGCGCTCGCCAATAATCCGCACCTGGACGTTGTTGTGATGCAGCTCGGCCAGATCGTGTCGAATGAAGCGTCGCAGCAACCCCATGAGGTCGCGGACTTCGGCTACTGGCCGCAGCCAGTTTTCCGAGCTGAACGAAAAAATCGTCAGGATCCCGATTCCGAGTTCGCCGGCGGCGCGCACGGTGCGCCGTAAGGCCTCAACCCCACGACGATGGCCTGCGCCGCGCGGGAGCCCGCGGGCGGCGGCCCACCGCCCGTTGCCGTCCATGATGATCGCAACATGCCGCGGCACCCCAAAACGGGCGCTCACGGCAGTCGGCGACGCCTCGACCTCGGACATGGAATGTCTGGGGGGGTGCCCTGCTCCCTCACACCGTCAGGATTTCTTTTTCTTTGGCAATGAGTGCCTGATCGATCTCAGCGATGGCCTGGTCCGTGGCCTTTTGAACCTGTTCGGCGTCGCGATCATGATCGTCCTTGCTGATTTTGTGCTCCTTCTCGAGCCGTCTGAGGATATCGATCCCGTCGCGCCGGACATGTCGAACCGCGATCCGAGCGGCCTCCGCGTATTTGTGCGCCACCTTGACGAGCTCCTTGCGCCGCTCTTCGTTCAGTTCTGGAATGCGGATGCGCATCACTTGACCTTCGGTCGCCGGATTGAGTCCAAGGTTGGCGTTGATAATGGCGCGTTCCACCGCTGAGACCATTGATCTGTCCCACACCTGGACTGTGAGGAGTCGCGGCTCGGGCACGCTGACAGTGGCGAGCTGATTGAGCGGCATATGGGACCCATAAGCTTCGACCTGAACGGGGTCGAGAAGGCTCGCCGACGCCCGCCCGGTCCTCAGCCCACCCAGCTCCTGTCTGAGCACCTGGATCGCACCTTGCATGCGCCGCTTGAGTTCGGCGAGATCGTGTTTGTCTGATGCCATCGGTGCCTCTCTCTTTGTCGCTTCGCCCCCGGGCGCCACGCCCCCCAATCTCAGCCGACGATCGTAGCATGCCCCCGGCCGGCGATGACGGATGCGATCGCATCCCGCTCGTGAACCGAGAACACGATGATAGGCATACGATTTTCCCGAGCAAGCGCGAACGCCGTCGCATCCATGACCCGCAGATCGCGCTCGATGGCCTCCTGGTGGGTGAGCCTGTCGAAGCGGCGCGCGTGCGCATCCTTCTTGGGGTCGGCACTGTAGACGCCATCGACATCGGTGGCCTTGAGCACTGCGTCGCAACCAAGCTCGCTGGCCCGCAGCACCGCGGCCGTATCGGTCGTAAAAAATGGATTGCCGGTGCCGGCGGCCAAGACCAGGATGCGCCGTTCCCGCAGGTACTTGAGCGCCCGCTGACGTGAATAGGTCTCGCACACCGCCGGCATGGCCAAAGCCGAGAGGGTGCGAGCCGCGACGCCCGCCCGCTCGAGGGCGGCCTCGACGACCAAGGCATTCATGACGGTTGCGAGCATGCCCATAGCGTCGCCGGTGGAGCGCGACACCCCGCGCTCGGAAACCTCCACCCCGCGGAATAAGTTGCCGCCTCCCACCACGATCCCGACGGCGGCACCGGTCGCGTGGGCGGCCTCCAGATCGGCCGCAATTCGATCGACCGTCGGTTGATGAATGCCAAACCCCTCGGGGCCCGTGAGAGCCTCCCCGGACAGCTTGACGATCACGCGTCCATAGAGGCAATCCGCCATGGGCCCTCGCTTCGCCCGGCTTACGCCGCGATCATAAGCTGCTCACCGTGATCCCAACGGCCGTGGCGCTCGCGCTAAGCCGCCTGCTCGTCCTGTCGCTCGATCCCTTCGCCAAGCGCATAGCGCACGAAACCGCCAATCTTGATGGGCGCCTTCACGCGACCTTCGGCTTCCTTCACGGCCTGAGCGACGCTCTTGGTCTGATCGTGAATATACTCCTGGTCGACCAGGCAAACCTCTTTGAAGAAGGTCTTCAATCCCGACTCCACGATTTTGGAGATGACGTTTTCGGGTTTGCCCTGCGCCCTGAACTTCTCCGCCAGCACCTCTCGCTCGCGCGCCACGAGCGCCGGATCAAGGCCGGATGCGTCCAGCGCCTGCGGGTTGGCGGCAGCGACATGCATGGCCAATTTGCGGCCCAATTGAGCCAGTTCATCCCCGTCCCCGGTTGACTCCAGCGCCACCAGCACCCCGATCTTCCCGAGTCCCTCGGCGATCGGGCTATGCACGTAGCTTGCGACCCGTCCATGCTCAACCGACAGGCCGGCGGCGCGTCGCAACGTCATATTTTCGCCGATCGTCGCAATGGCCGACGCGATGGCTTCCCCAATGGTTTGCGATCCTGCATGCGCCGCCTTGATCGCCTCCAAATTGGTGCCGCTTTTGAGTGCCGCGTGGGCAATCATCTTGACTAATCCTTGAAAATGGTCGTTGCGGGCAACGAAATCGGTCTCGGAATTGACTTCGACCACAACCCCGTGGGTCGGCGCCAGCGCGACCCCCACCAATCCATCAGCGGCGATCCGACCGGCTTTCTTGGCCGCCTTGGCAAATCCCTTCTTGCGCAGCCAATCGACCGCCGCCTCGATGTTCCCACTGGTCTCAACGAGGGCGGTCTTGCAGTCCATCATTCCTGCTCCGGTCTTTTCTCGGAGCTCCTTGACCATTTGCGAAGAGATGTTCGCCATCGCGTATCGTTCCATCTAGGCGGGCAGGATCACTGCCTCCGGGGAGAGCAGTTACTCTGCGGTAAATTGTTTGGCCTGCGCGATCCATCCTTCGACGCGGCCCGGAAGCCCGACTTCCTCGCCGATCTTGTGGGCATCGTTGGGTGCGAGCTCGGCGATCTGCCAGAAATGGAAAACCCCGAGATCGTTGAGCAGCTTCTCGATCGCCGGCGAGACCCCCGCGAGCTTTTTGAGATCGTCGGCGACCCCGCGAGGTCCCGAGAGCGGCTCGAAGCCGGATCGCGCCTCAGGCTGAGGAAGTTCCTCCAAGAGCGGCTTTTCGGCCGCGCCCAGATCGATCCCCGCCTCTCCCTGAGCGCGCGAAATACCATCAATGGCGGCCCGAGCGATCAGATCGCAATAGAGCGTAATTGCGCGCGACGCGTCATCATTGCCGGGTACCGGAAAGGTAATACCATCGGGATTACAATTGGTGTCGACCACCGCGGCCACCGGAATGTTGAGACGATGGGCCTCGTTGATGGCGATGTCTTCCTTGTTGGTATCAATCACGAACATGAGGTCGGGCAGGCCTCCCATGTCCTTGATCCCGCCCAGCGCGCGATCGAGCTTGTCGCGTTCGCGGGTCAGCGTCAGTCGCTCTTTCTTGGTGTAGACCTGGGCCTCGCCGGAGCCCAGCATTTCGTCGAGCTTGCGGAGCCGATGAATCGAGTGGGAAATGGTCTTCCAATTGGTCAGCGTTCCGCCAAGCCAGCGGGAATTCACGTAATATTGCGCCGAGCGCTTGGCTGCGTCGGCGACCGCATCCTGGGCCTGGCGTTTGGTGCCGACGAACAACAAACGCCCGCCGCGCGCCACCGTGTCGCTCACGGCCTCGAGCGCGTGATGGAGCATGGGGACCGTCTGGGCGAGGTCGATGATATGGACGTTATTGCGGGTGCCGAAGATGTACTCCGCCATCTTCGGGTTCCAGCGGTGGGCCTGGTGGCCAAAGTGAACGCCAGCCTCGAGCAGCTGGCGCATCGAGAAATCCGGCAGCGCCATAGGAGTAGTCTCCGGTTTGAGCCTCCGCGGACGCGTGAGTTCGTCGACCCGGCGTCGGGTCGGCGGAACCACCGGAATGGCCTATCGGGCCTTGGTCCGCGTGTGGAATAGCGCGCTTATAGCGACGCGGCCGCGGCAAGGCAAGCAAACCAGGGTTCCTGCAAGCCGCCGTCGGGCTGGCGGCACGCTGCGTTAAACCGCCTGGACGTCCACCACCCCGGGTACGGCCTTGATGGCCCCTGAAATCTGCGGCGACACCTTAAAGCGGCCCGGCAGGCGAATTTCGACCTCGGTCGCCCCGTCTTCGAGGATCAGGATCATGCTGACCTCGCCGTCACCCTTGGGCTCTAGGCGCTTGGCGAGGCCGTCGAGCGGGGCCTGCGAGCGTAAGAAAACCCGCAGTCCGCGGTGCATTTTTTCTGCGGCCGCATCCAACAGCTCAACCGACTGAATGCGCACCCGCACGTCGTCGGCTTGGGCTTCGGCAGCGACGAACAGCAGAACCGCGCGGCCCGGTTCCAGTAGATCGCGGTACTGCTGCAGGCCCTCCGAGAAAATGACGGCCTCATAATGGCCTGTCGGATCCGAGAGCCCGATGATGCCCATGCGATTGCCCGTCTTGGTCCGCCGCTCGGTGCGCGTCACCACGGTGCCGGCGATGCGCCCGGCGGTCGCCCCGGCTTTGACCGAGCGGGCGAATTCAGCCCAGGACTGCACGCGCAGCCGCTTGAGTGCCGCCGCATAGTCGCTGAGTGGATGGCCGGTGAGGAAGAAGCCGATCGCCTCATATTCGCGCTGCAACCGGTCGGCCGGCAACCATGGCTCTACATTCGGCAGCATCATCGGTTCGGGCGCACCGGGTCCGCCGAACAGCTCGTTCTGCCCCAGGGAGGCGGCCTCGTGACGGCGTTGGGCCGCCGCGAGGATGACGTCGGCACCGCCATGGACGCGTGCCCGGTTCGACTCAAGCGCGTCGAAGACTCCAGCGGCCGCTAGGCTCTCGAGCACCCGCTTATTCACCGCCCGCGGATCGAGCCGGCTGGCGAAATCCGCTAGATCGGCAAACCCCCGCGCGCCACGCGCCAGCACGATGGTTTCCACCGCCTGCTGACCAACCCCCTTGAGGGCGGCAAGCGCGTAGCGGATGTTTGAGCCTTCAACCTCAAATGCGACGCCCGAGCGGTTGATCGACGGCGGCTCAACCCTCACGCCAAGTCGCTCCGCTTCAGAACGGAATTCGGAGAGCTTATCGGTGTTGCTGCGGTCGCAAGACATGGAAGCGGCCATGAACTCCACCGGATAGTTCGCCTTCATATAGGCTGTCTGATAGGTCAACAGCGCATAAGGGGCGGAGTGCGATTTGTTAAATCCATAATCGGCGAACTTGGCACAGGCCTCGAAGATGGCTTCGGCCTGTCCACGGTCAACACCGCGTTCGACCGCACCGGTTACGAACCGTTCGCGCTGTTTTTCCATCTCCGAACGGATCTTTTTACCCATGGCTCGTCGCAGCAAGTCGGCTTCTCCGAAGGAATAGCCGGCGAGATCGCGCGCGATCTGCATCACCTGTTCTTGGTAGGTGATGATGCCATAGGTTGGTTCCAGGATCGGCACCAATTTGGGATGCAAATATTCGGTTTTTTCCTCCCCAAGCTTGCGGGCGCAATACGTTGGAATGTTTGCCATCGGCCCGGGGCGATAGAGCGCGACGAGCACGATGAGATCCTCGAACCGGTCGGGGCGCATATCGACGAGCGCGCGGCGCATCCCCTGACTTTCAACCTGGAACACCCCCACCGTTTCGCCGCGCGCCAACATTTGAAAGGTTTTGTTATCGTCCAGTGGAATCCGCGACAGATCGATATCGATGCTGCGGTGGCGGACGAGTTCGACCGCCTTGGCGAGGACCGTGAGCGTCTTGAGGCCGAGGAAGTCGAATTTGACCAGGCCTGCCTGCTCGACCCATTTCATGTTGAACTGGGTGACCGGGAGTTCGGATTTGGGGTCGCGATAGAGCGGCACCAGCTCTTCCAGCGGACGATCCCCGATCACAATGCCGGCCGCATGCGTCGAGGCATGGCGATGCAGCCCTTCCAGTTTCTGTGCGATGTCGAAAGCGCGCTTGACAAGTGGCTCGCTATCACGCGCGGCTTGCAGCCGAGGCTCGTCCTCGATAGCGCGCGCCAACGCAATGGGATTGGCGGGATTTTGCGGCACAAGTTTGCAGAGCTTATCGACTTGGCCGTAAGGCATCTCGAGGACGCGACCGACGTCGCGTAACACGCCGCGGGCCTGTAAGGTCCCGAAGGTGATGATTTGCGCCACTTGATCGCGACCGTAACGCTGCTGCACGTAACGGATGACTTCGTCGCGGCGGTCCTGACAGAAGTCAATGTCGAAATCCGGCATGGACACCCGCTCCGGATTGAGAAAGCGCTCAAACAACAGGCCAAAGCGGATTGGATCGAGATCGGTGATCGTGAGCGCATAGGCCACAAGTGAACCGGCACCCGAGCCGCGGCCCGGGCCGACTGGAATCCCGTTGTCCTTGGCCCATTGGATGAAGTCGGCAACAATGAGGAAATAGCCCGGATATTTCATGCGCTCGATCACGCCCAGCTCGTAATCAAGTCGCTCCTGATATTCCTCGCGCGTGTGACCTGGCGCCAAACCGTGCGCTGCGAGCCGTCGGTCCAGACCGGCCTTGGCCTGTCGCTTGAGCTCAACTGCCTCGTCCACGGGCTGCGGGCCGACCGAAAAATTGGGCAAGATCGGCTTGCGATTGCCGGGCCGAAACGCACAACGCTGCGCGATCTCCACCGTTGAGGCCAGTGCCTCCGGCAGGTCGGCGAACAGCGCGGTCATTTCGGCCCGGGTCTTGAAATAGTGTTCGGGGGTGAGCTGGCGACGGTCCCCGTCCGCGACCACCCGCCCCTCGGCAATGCAAATCAGGGCGTCATGGGCCTCGTAGTCGTCGCGCGTCGCGAAGAAGATTTCATTCGTCGCCACGAGGGGGACGCCGTGGGTGTAAGCGATCTCGATCAACGTCGGCTCAGCAAGCCGTGAGGCTTCGCTAAGTTCGCGCTGCAGCTCGATATAGAGTCGGTCTCCAAACAGAGCCAATAGCGACTTGCAACGCGCTGCCGCAAGCTCGCTCTGTCGCGCCGCAATCGCGAGATCGAGGCCACCGGTCGGGCCGCCAGTCAGGGCGATGAGATCCTCGGTGTGGCCCTCGAGTGCCGCGAGCTTGAGGTGCGGTGGCTCGCCTGCCGGCGTGCCCAGGAAAGCCTTGGAAATCAGCCGCATCAGGCTCCGGTAGCCCTGCTCTCGGGTGGCGAGCAGCACGATGCGCGGCAGCCCGGGCGCACGCAGCCCGGTCCGGGCGCCCTCCGCGTTGCCGAAATCAACCGCCAACGCGCAGCCGATGATCGGCTGGATGCCAGCGCCCGCAAGCTTGTCGGAAAATTCCAGCGCCCCGAACATGTTGCCGGTGTCGGTGAGCGACAAAGCCGGTTGACGATCGGCCTTGGCCAACGCGGCAAGCCGCGCGATCGGCAAGGCCCCTTCGAGCAACGAGTAGGACGAGTGCACGTGTAAGTGCACGAATCCCGGCCCAACGCTGGAGGGTTCCTCACCCGAAGGTTGGGCGATTACGCTGTGTTCAGGCATACCTGGCTTCTAGTTTGTGTGCGCATGTGTGCGGCGGTCTCCTGCACCAATTCGTCCCCAGTCCCTTCGAGCCGAGCGCTCCTGCCACGCGCCGTCCTCGCCATTCCGCCTACAGGTCCGAACATTCGCGGGCATCGTCGCCCCCATGTCCAGGGTCGAGGTGTGACGCAGCGATCGCGTGCACAGATTTCCGCTTGCCGAAAAGCTGTGAAATTTAACGCCTCCGGCCGCCTAAAGGCAGGTCGATTTGTCGGGCGTGGGCCTGACGCTTTAGACCGACACGCTCCCAACACTTCCGGACGACCATCGCCACAATCACGGGCGTGGATCCAATCTTGCCGACCTGGTAATCGCCGCGGGATCGACCCCGAGTCCGCGCTCAAAAACGAAAAAGCGCAGCCGCGCGACTTGCCTGCCTATCGCGCGGCCGTAGCATGCCCTGCCCCTAAAGCCTGAGCTCTAGAGTAAGGCGATGCAGCGAGCCCAAATTGCGATCATGCCCACGAACAACGCAAGGGATGTAAGTGCGGCCGCTTCCTCGACAACAGCTCTGACCATCGGACTCTCCCACCTTGTGGAACACAAGGCGAACACTGTACCCTTTTTGTTCTCGAGTCAATGGGAGCGACGACGCAAGGGAAATTTCACCAAAACGCACTCCGGGGTGGTTTTTCGTCCGCTCTCGCCGGCCGATGCCCGTGTGTCGACCCCGGCGTTAACTTGGAAGTAATTGGATTGGCCTAGCTTTTTTGCGCTACTGCCCCGTGGAGAACAGCGTGAGCAAGCTGACAACTCAATTCCTGCGCGATGAAACCGGCGCGACTGCTATCGAATACGCGTTGATTGCCAGCTTTATCGCGGTCGCCATCGTGGCGGCGGCCAAGGGGATCGGCACCAACCTGAATTCGACCTTCAATAACGTCGCCGCCAACGTCCGGTGACCACCGGCCGATCCGTTAGTGATGGACTGTGCTTGCCCGGTCGGCGCCGCGGAGGCTGGGTTTGAGTGTTTTGCGACGGCCGCGGGCGGCGCTGCGGTTCGGGGCCATCCCGTTTCGTGCATGCTTCAAGATCAACGTGCGCCGCTTGTCCCGTCCCGATGGAGAGCGGCGGTTATCAGGTGAGTTCCACCACCTGCCCATCGCGAATCGTCACTCGCCGATCCATGCGCTTGGCGAGGTCCATGTTGTGGGTGGCGACGATTGTTGCCAATCCCGACGCGCGGACGAGTTCGTCGAGTGTACCAAACACGTAGTCCGACGTTCGTGGGTCGAGGTTGCCGGTTGGCTCGTCGGCGAGCAGGAGGCGCGGGGCATTGGCGACCGCGCGGGCGATAGCCACGCGTTGTTGCTCGCCGCCTGACAATTCCGCGGGACGATGATCGAGGCGCCCGGTGAGACCCAGGTAGGTTAAGAGTTCGACCGAACGCCGCCGCGCCTCAATACCTGTCAGGCCGCGGATCATCTGCGGCAACACGACGTTCTCGAGGGCGCTGAACTCCGGCAAAAGATGGTGGAACTGGTAAACGAACCCGATTTCGGTGCGGCGGATCTGCGTTCGGGCCGCGTCCGAGAGTTTCGAGGTAGCGACGCCATCGACATAGACTTCACCCGCGTCGGGATGTTCGAGCAGTCCGGCGATGTGCAAGAGGGTTGACTTACCGGCCCCGGACGGACCGATGAGTGCCACCGATTCTCCTGGCCAGACCGTCAGTTCCGCGCCGCTGAGAATTTCTAGCGTGATCTCGCCCTGCCGGTAGCGTCGCTCGATCGCGCAGATAAACAGCGCCGGCTCCTTGTCAGCCATCGTGCCCGCCTTACTCGTAGCGCAGTGCGTCGACTGGATCGAGGCGTGCCGCCCGCCAGGATGGATAGAGGGTCGCGAGAAACGACAATGTCAGCGCCATCACCACAACCGCGCCGGTTTCACCTGGATCCATCTCGGCGGGGAGCCGGGAGAGAAAATACAGCTCTGGCGAGAACAGCTCGGTATTTGTGAGCCATGACAAAAATTGCCGAATGGACTCGACATTGAGACAAATGATGGTGCCGACCAGAAATCCGGTCAACGTTCCCACCACGCCGATGGACGCGCCGGTGATCAGGAATATGCGCATGATCGCGCCCTGGCTTGCCCCCATGGTGCGCAGGATGGCGATGTCGTTGCTCTTGTCTTTGACCAGCATAATCAGGCCCGAGATGATGTTGAGCGCCGCGACCAGAACGATCAGCGTCAGAATCAAGAACATCACGTTGCGTTCAACCTGGAGGGCATTGAAAAAGGTCGCGTTGCGTTGCCGCCAGTCAATCATAAAGATCTGCCGCTGTGCGGCCTGGGAAACGGCCTGGCGGAACTGGTCGATCTGATCGGGATCGGTCGTGTAGACCTCAATCGCGGTCACGTCGTTGTTGCGGTTGAAATACGCTTGGGCTTCGGCGAGCGGCATGAACACGAACGCTCCATCGTATTCCGTCATGCCGATTTCGAACACCGCGGCGATTTTGTAGGTTTTGATTCGAGGCGTAATGCCCATCGGGGTGACGGCGCCGCGCGGCGACACGACGGTCAGCGAGTCGCCGACATGAACCGAGAGCTGATCGGCGAGTCGCTTACCAACGACAAGGCCCTGGCCTTGATCGAAACCCTCGAGCGTGCCTTGGAGGATGTGGTTGGCAATTGAGGGCAGTTTGACGAGGTCCTGAACCCGAATCCCGCGCACCAGCACGCCGCTGGCATTAAACGGTGACGAGGCCAGCGCCTGACCTTCGACAATCGGTGCGGCGAGCACGATGCCCTGCAACTTGGAAATACGGCCGGCTACGGCCTCCCAATCGGTCAATGGCGAATCCAGGGGCTGGATCAGCAGGTGACCGTTAAGTCCAAGGATTTTATCGAGCAGTTCCTTGCGGAATCCGTTCATCACCGCCATGACGATGATCAGGGTCGCGACCCCGAGAAGAATGCCCAGAAACGAGAATCCGGCGATGACTGAGATGAATCCTTCCTTGCGCCGCGCCCGCAGGTATCGCAGCGACAGCATCCACTCGAACGCGGCAAAGGGCCGGGTCCCTGTCGATTCCATCATGGATTTGTTCCGCCTCTCGGATTTGACCCGATTCCCGGCATGATCGGCCAGTACCAAAGCGGGAAAATCGAGAAAGCGAACAGCTTTATCGCGACAATCGGTCGACTGCCGCCGCCGGGCTGACCAATTCCCGCGCCCCATCGGCGCGCCGCTTGAGCTCAACTTTGCCCTCCGCGAGCCCCTTGGGGCCCACCAGAACCTGCCATGGTACGCCGATGAGGTCCGCCGTCGCGAACTTCGAGCCCGGGCGTTCGTCAAGATCGTGGTAAAGCACGTCAACGCCTCGCGCCCTCAAGGTGCCATAGAGCTCGGCCGAAGCTGCGTCGGTCGCGGCCGCACCTTGTTTGAGATTGAGAATTACGACCTTGAACGGCGCTACCGCTTCCGGCCACTTGATGCCTTCTTCATCATGGAAGGCTTCGATGATTGCCGCAACCACGCGGCTCGGACCAATCCCGTAGGATCCCATATGGACCGCACGCTCCGCGCCGTCGGGGCCGGCCACCAAAGCTTTCATAGGGACGGAGTATTTGGTGCCAAAATAGAAAATATGTCCCACTTCGATGCCCCGCGCCGAGACCTGCTGGTCCGTGGGTAGCCCGGAAAATGTCTCTGCGTCGTGCTTTTCCGAGGTCGCAGCGTAGAGCGACGTCCACCGATCAACAATCGCCTGGAGCCTCGCCGCGTCGTCGAAATCGACCTCTTCGCCCGGAATCGGAAAGTCTAGATAGTCCCGGTGACAGTAGACCTCGCTCTCCCCCGTTGAGGCGAGGATGACGAACTCGTGACTGAGGTTGCCACCGATCGGCCCGGTGTCGGCAATCATCGGGATCGCCTTCAGGCTCAGCCGCGCAAAGGTACGAAGATAAGCAACGAACATGCGGTTATAGGAATGGCGCGCGCGCTCCTGATCGAGGTCAAACGAATAGGCGTCCTTCATCAAGAACTCGCGCGAGCGCATCGTGCCGAATCGCGGCCTGATCTCGTCGCGGAATTTCCACTGGATATGGTAGAGGTTGAGGGGCAGATCCTTGTAGGATCGCACATAGGCACGGAAAATCTCGGTGATCATCTCCTCGTTGGTCGGCCCGTAAAGCATGTCGCGCTCGTGCCGATCAGTGATCCGCAGCATCTCCTTGCCGTAGTCGTCATAGCGCCCGCTTTCGCGCCACAGCTCGGCGGGCTGGATCGTGGGCATTAGCATCTCGATCGCGCCGGCACGGTCCTGCTCCTCGCGGACAATGTCGCAGACCTTTCGCAACACCCGTTGGCCGAGAGGAAGAAACGCGTAGATGCCGGCCGCTTCCTGGCGCAGCATGCCGGCTCGCAGCATCAACCGATGCGAGAGGATTTCCGCCTCCTTGGGGGTTTCGCGCAGAATCGGGAGGAAGAAACGGGACAGGCGCATCGGGGGGCAATGGCTCCAGAAGCGGGGTGGGCCAGAGTGAAAGCGGATCGCCGGCAAAAACACAAGGGCGCCGATGCCGCCTTCCGCGTCGCAGCTTGTCTGGCGCAATGGTTCGAGCAAAAATTGCAGTGTTGCCGTTGCGTTCGCCTTGATCAAACGGGGTAAGATCGGATAGCGTGTCAAACTGCAAGGATGGGCAAGGTGGCCGGAGAACCGCTGCCCTCCATGCGGTCCAAGTCTTGGGAGGGAGCCCGCCGGCGCGTTGAACCGCCGCCAGACGTTAGATAGCAAGAGCACGAGCGTCGGGTGCGGGCTTAGGCAATGTCAGGAGCAGGGTCTTGTCCCTGCTCTATTTTTTTGTTCCGTGCACGCTCTGAGCGCCGATCGGTTCGCCAATTCCGCCCGGTCGCCAGCGACACAAACCCCGTTGCGGTCGCAGAAGTCACGTGAGCCTACTGACGATGGTCGAAAGAGCGGGACCCGCGCGTGATCGCCAGCCGCTCTTTGCTCAAGCTTTAGCTCGCTAAGCTTGTGTATCGTGTTTGATCAAACTCAAGCGTGTGCAAGCCAAACCCTGCGAGCGTGCCTTAAGCGGGGTGCGGAAGACGCCGATCGGATAACGAACCGGTGGGACGTTCGGGCAACTGGTGCCATGGATGGGACTTCCGACGTCAACGCAACCGGCAAACAACGGACTGGCAAACAACAAATCACCCTGACGCAGCAATGGGCGCCGGCCCATTGGTCACAACTAAGTTGTGCGGAGGTCAAATAGCGCGCGGTGGCTGAGTGATGAAGGCTATATTGCGGCCATGCTGCGGCAGTTAATGGGTAGTCGAAACCTTCGCGGGTCAGTCGCCCAATCCTTAGCGTAAGAGAGGCAAGAAAGTCGTCCGGAAAACCTGATCTTTGTCGGCAAAACTGTCGCATCGAGGCAACAGGTTGGAAAATTCTCTTCGGCGCAGTCGTTTTTGGGCTGCTCTCGGGGTCTGACGCGTAGCGCCTTTGCGGCCGTTCGCGCATAATTAACCCATGCTGCGGGGGCGATGAGCCCCGGCCGAGCGGGGGCCGGCCGGGGCTACTTTTTTGGCCCGAACGCATGCGCCGATCGCGCGGCCGCGCCGACAAGTACGTCACCACAGAACCTCGATCCTCCAATACGTGATTAAGCACGCATCGACACGAGCGATTAGGATGATCGCCGGCGCGACGGCGAACGTGTCATCCCTGGCAGCGCGGCCCGACAGCCGGTTCGCTCTGTGCATCCGCGCCTGTGATCCTTGTCTTACCGTGAGGGCTCTCCTAATGCCGACCCAGGACTCTCTTCCATTTGCCGATCTGATGGGTGTGAAGATCACCAACGCGACCCGCGAGAGTGTGGAAGCGGAGCTGTTTGTGCGCGAAGACCTTTGCACGCGGCCAGCGGTGCTGCATGGCGGCGCCCTGATGGCCTTTGCCGACACCGTGGGCGCAGTGGCGACACTCGCCAACTTGCCCGAGGGCACATGGACGACAACGATTGAGAGCAAGACCAATTTTTTCACGGCGATTCCGGCCGGAGACACAGCGCGCGCCCAGTGCACGCCGCTGCATCGGGGCCGAAGCACGATGGTTTGGCAAACGCGGATCCTCCGCGGTGACGGGAGGCTTGCCGCCATTGTCACACAAACCCAATTGGTGACGTCGGCCAAATAGGCACGCTCTCGTTTCGCCGGTTGTGGC
>Ga0066903_100002479_pt1 | contig 14497 bp, 7 predicted proteins | sample PanSoiMetaGPlot1_FD_67491 | JGI IMG/M metagenome (GOLD analysis project Ga0066903, IMG submission 67491) | Tropical forest soil microbial communities from Panama analyzed to predict greenhouse gas emissions - Panama Soil - Plot 1 (version 2) | ecosystem: Environmental > Terrestrial > Soil >...
CGCAGATTGACCGTCAGGGTCGCCGACGTCGACCGGATCCCCGGCGCCAGCGTCAGCTGCGCGTCGTCGACGGTCAGCGTCTGACCGCCGGTTCCGGCGGGACGCGAGATCGCGATCGTGACCTTCTCACCCGGCCAGGGCCGGAAGATCGGCACCCGCTGCTGGTCGCCCGCCGCCGGCTGCACGGGCGGGATTCCCGAGTAGACGAGGTGCCAGAGCGGCCCCGCGTTGACGATCCAGGTCTCCGCCCAGGCGCCGCCGCCCGCCGCGGCCGGCGCCTCCAGCGCGATCGCGGGCGCCTGATTCAGCGTCGACTCCCAGGACAGACTGGTGGCGTCGGCGCCCAGGTTCACCTGCACCTTCCCCTTGCTGACCCGCACGCCCTCCGTGATCACCGATTCCCCCGGCAGATGCGGGATCTCCAGGACGATGGCGGCGCCGGTCGGCGACTGACGGGTGACGGTGGTCCGCACCACCCACTTGAGCCCCAGCTCCAGCGTCCGCACGACCGTGACGAACGGCGGCAGGCTGGTGGGCGCGAGCCCGCCCGCGTCGCTGCCGCCGGCGCCCGGCTTCGGCGCGCCCTGCACGCGCGCCAGCTGCAGGTTCTCGGTCACCTGCCCGTCTTCGTCGAGGCCCTCGACGCGCCAGCCGTGGACGGCCGTCGTCAGCGCGTGGGGCGGAAGCGGAAACGGGATCTGCACGACGTCGCGCGCCGGCAGCGGACCCTCCATCACGATCTGATGGCCGCCCGCCGGCAGCCGCGCGAACGGCGCGCCGTCTTCGTCCCGCACCAGCGCGCCCGCGGGCTTGCCGTCGATCAGCACCTGCGCCGGCAGCCAGTGCTTGGCGTGGCCGGGCAGCGGCACCACCGTCGCCGCCTCGGCGCCGACGTCGAACCGGAGGCGCAGCCGATCGGGCGACGCCTCCACGGAGAGCCGCCCGATCGACGCGCAGCTCGGCTCGCACTTGGGCGCCTCGGTCAGGCGCTCGTGCAGCTTGTCCAGCAGCTCCTGGGGCGGATAGGGCCCCGGCGCCGCTTCGGCCGCGCGCGCCGTCGCCGGCAGCAGCACCGCCAGCGCCGTGACGACGACCAGCAGCGCGGTCGCGGGCGCCGCGGGCCCCAGCCGCCACTTGTCGGCGAACCCGCGCCGCCCGCCGAGCAGCCGCCAGATCAGCCACGCCACCAGGGCGACGCGCAGGAACGCCAGCAGCGTGTTCACCCAGGGCGGCAACAACCACAGCCGGAGCCGCTGCGTCCGCTCGACCGGTCCGTTCCAGGCGAGCTGAACCTGCGCGCCCGTCCAGCGCGGAACACCCGGTCCCGTCTGGACGAGGACGCTGGGATCGTAGGTCACGAGGTTCTGCTGCGAGCGCCACTTTTCCTTCGTCCCGTTGTTGGCCAACCCGAGCACGCCTGCCGCGCCGTCTGCGTAGCCCTCCAGCTCGGCTTCGCCCGACCAATGCTTGTCGACGTTGCGCGCGATGGTGTTGTCGTCCCGGAGCCTCTTCATCCTCGGCTTCGCTTCCTCCTTCCCTTCGAACCCCCCCGCCTTGTCCGCCGGCAGGTCCTCGCCCTTGGAGTTCGTGGTGGTAACGGGGGGCGGCGCCTCCGCGACGGTGGTGTCGCCCGCGCCCGCTTGGAGCCTGACCAACCGGTCCTTCGGCGCGAACGTCTCCTCGAACCAGCCGACCTGGCCGGCGGCGCCCTGATCGGGCGCGAGCGCGGGGTGCAGCCCGACGCGCACGTGCTGAACGGCGAACGGCAGCGCGACCAGCACCAGCCCGATCCAGGCGGTCAGGCGAAACAGGGCGGCGACCCGCTTGATCGATCCGTCCGGCAGCGCGCGCACCAGCGCCTCGGCGACCAGCACGACCAGCCAGGCCCACCGGGGCGCGCCGATCTCCGGGAACGCCAGCGCCAGCGCCACCAGCGCCAGCGCGCCCGTGCGCGGCCCGAACAGCTTGCCGATGCCGATCCCCGTGATCAGCACCAGAAACAGATCCAGCAGCGTCCAGTTCCGCAGCCAGCTCGCGCTGACCGAATCAGCCCCCGTCGCATGCAGCAGCCGCCAACCGGGCGGCAGCGACAGCTGCGCGGAGACCGACTGGAAGTCGTGGTCCCATCCGACCGCCGGGATCCCGCCACCCGCGCGCTCGACCCGGCTCTCGGCGATGACGACGGCGTCGGCCTGCCGGATCTCGATGCCGTCGCCGCCCGCTCCGGCGACGTCGAGACGGGTGATGAACTGGTCCTGCCCGCCGACGTTGGCGCGCCCGAGGTGCGACTCCGGCCCCATCGACAGGCGCCACGCCCGCCGAAAGGTCGCCCGGATCTCGTCGCGCGCGGTCAACCCGCCGCCGTCGAAATCCAGCCAGAGCGAGCGCCGGAGCGTCAGATCGTCCGCCGCCGGATCGGCGTCGCCGCGGCGGTGCTCGGCCAGCGTCATCGTCGCATCGGGCGCCATGACGTACGCGGGCAGCGCCTTCCATTCGTCCGGCAGCGTCGTCTGTTGCGGGTCGACGCCCGGAACGCCCTCCACCGTGACCACCCGCAGGGGCGGGTGCGATTGGAACACCCAGACCTCCTCCCCCTCCTTCCACGGCCCGTCCGGCCGCGGGCGCGCGATGCGCGTCACCGGCGTCGGATTGCGGGCGGTCAGCGTGATCACCCACTGTCCCGGACGCAGCTGCACGCGGATCCGTCCGTCGGCTTCGATGCGGACCGGCAGCGCCGACTCGAGCGCCTGGGGCACGAAACCGGCGGGCAGGCTCTTGCCCAGCACGACCTCGCGCGCCTTGCCCGCGACGTTGAGCGCGATCCGGGTCGTCAACTGAAGCGGGATCTCGTCGCTGACCATCCGGTGGACGCTGATGTCCAGCCGATCCTCTTCCCGCTCCTCGCCCTCATCGTCGTCCTTGCGCAGAAACAGGGTGTCCGCCTCGGAGCGGCTCGGGAATTCGATCGGCCGGCCCGCCAGCGTCAGCGACAGCAGCGCGGCCTGCGGGGGCACCTGCAGCGTCTCTGGCAGCCGCTTCCAGACGAAGGTGCCCGTGACGGTGTGCCGGCCGGCTGGCGCGCGGACCCGGGGCGGCCCCTCGTCCTCGACGGTGGCGACGGCCGGTCGGCCGTCGACCTTCACGTCGAGCGGCCACTGCGATGCGCCGCCAGGGAGCGGAATCGGCCCCTCGGCGTAGAGCTCCCAGGTCTGGGAGAAGCGACCGCCGCCCGCCGAGAGCGACAGCTCGAGCCGCCCGCCCCAGGCGCAGACCCGGTCTTCGCCTTCGGGCAACGTCGGACAGAGATCCTCCTCGTGGCCGTGCATCGCCCAGGGGATCCACGGCCGCAGCGACTCCGGCACCGGCGGAGGGGCCGCTGAACGGCCGGCCCCGGCGGGCGGCGCGGCCCTCGTTGCAGCCGCCGTCAGACTTACGCCAATCACGACACCGAGCGACAAGAGCCTGCGCATTCTTTCTCTCCCTTTGAAGAACCGCCCGTCAGACGCACGATGACGTTGCCGGATCTCGATGACTTTCCGCTGAGATCAGACGATCGGGGCCCGCCCCCGGTCGCGTCAAGCGTCGGCCGGCACGGTCTCGGTGGGTGTCCGCGCACATCCGTCTTCGCCGGCCGCGTCACCGTCGCGGCACAAAAAGTCCGACGGAATTGCGGTGGCCGGCGGCGCCAACTCGACTCACATTTGATTCATGGCGAGCTTTGGCCACGTCGCCGTGGGGTTGCTGACCGGGCGACTGCATGGCGTGGGTGGGAAGGACGGAGGGGGCGGCGAGCAGCCGGGGGGCGGCGGAGTGGGACGCCGCGGTATCTCCTCGTGGAGGACCCTGGCCTTGTTCGCGGGGTTGGCGCTGCTCCCCGACGCGGACGTCATCCTGGTGGCGCTTGGTACGTGCGACCGCGGCGCGTGCGGCCACCGTGGCGCCTCGCATTCGTTGCTGCTCGCGCTTGCGATCGGCCTCGTCGCTGGTTATGTGGCGCGACGGCTGAAGTGGCCGGTGGTGCGGACGATGGTCGCCACGACGTTCGCCGTCGCGAGCCACGCGCTCCTCGACATGCTCGGCGCCGGGGGCCGCGGGCTGCCGCTGCTCTGGCCGTTCTCGCAGGCCCGCTTCATGTCACCGATCCGGATCTTTCCGGACGCCCCGCGGGGTCTGGCGCTGCTGTCGCGCCCGGGCGTCATCAACGTCGCCATCGAGTTCGCGGTCTTCTTGCCCGTCCTGGTCTACGCCCTTTGGCCACGCATCGTGGGCTGGCTGCCGGCGCGCGCGGTCGAGCGCGCGATCCCGAAGCTGCCCAGCCTGACCTTCATCGATGGGGGCCCGGCGCCGGCGCCGGCCGTGTCCGACGATCGCGATCCGCCCCTCCGCTCAGCCGGGTAGTTTTTCGTCGCGCCCGGTCCGCAAAAGATCGGGTAACCTCCCGGGCGATGATCTTCGGCAGAGAGCGTGAGGCAGTTCGAAACGCGACCCGCGTGATCCGGGATCTCGTGCTGCGGCCCGGCCGTGAGGGTTCCGGAACCCTGGGCGGCGGCATCGGCGCGATGGCGATGCTCGCGGTCGCGCCGCTGCGGCAGTTGCCCGAGATCGCGACGCGCGTTCCGGGGACCCTGCGCGATCTCGGGGAACGGATGACGGCGATCCCGGGCGCCCGGCGCCGCGCCCCCGCGCTGGCCTTCGCGGCCCAGGCGCTGGCGGGCAGCGTGCGCTTCGGCTCGACGATGCGCGAGCGCTACCTCAACCTCCTCGCGGCCGCGATGGACGGCGACACGGCGGCCCGGGTGCACCCGGCGTTCCTGACCGTGCTGCGCCAGCTGACCCCGGACGAGGTCCGCATCGTGAGCACCTTTCAGCACGACGGACCGTACCCGCTGGTGACGGTCGGCGCGCGTTACCGTTTCGGCGAGCGGCTGTCGACCGAGCTGCGGCACTTCAGCCTGCTCGGCACGCAGGCCGGCTGCGAACATCCCGAACGCGTCGCAATGTACATCGACAACCTCTGCCGGCTGGGCGTGGCGGAGCTGAGGACCGTCCGGATCGCCGACGACACGCGGATGTTCCGCCCCCTGGAGGCCCATCCCGAGGTCCAGGCGGCGGTCGCGCGCATCGAGGCGCGCATCCCCGAGTTGGAGGCTGCACACCCGAACGGCGACGACGGCAACCGCGTCGTGGCGGACGTGCAGCGAACCGCGCTTTACGTGACGTCGTTCGGACGCCAGTTCTACGAGGCGTGCGAATACCGTCCCGAGCACGCGCGGTAATCCGTTAGGCTAAGGGTAATGGAAGCCGGCCCCCCGCCGCCCCAGACACCCCACCCGCCTGCCGCCGACCGCGAGCCGCTCTCGCTGGGGGAGATCCGCGAGATCTGGCCGCTGCTGGCGCACGCCGATCGCATGCAGGCGTTCATGCTCTTGCCGCGGGACGAGGCGGAGGAGCTGTTCTTCGGGCTGCCCGCCCGCGATCAGGCGGACATCGTCATGGGCGTGCCCGCGCGCGAGCAGCGATCATGGCTGCGCAGCCTGCCGCCCGACGACGCGGCCGACGTGATCCAGGCGGCGCCGCATGAAAAGCGCGAGCCGCTGATGGCGCTGCTGGACGAGGCGACCCGGCGCGAGGTGGCGGCGCTGCTCGCGTACTCGGAGGACAACGCCGGCGGGCTGATGAACCCGCGCTACGTCCGGGTGCGGCCCGACATGACGGTCGACGAGGCGATCAGCTACGTGCGCAAGCAGATGCGCGAGCTGACCCGCACCATCTATTACGTCTTCGTGCTGGACAACGAACAGCGGCTGATGGGCGTGGTCTCGTTCAGCGCGCTGTTCAACGCGTCGGTGCGCGCGCGCGTCTCCGACATCATGCGCACGCAGGTAATCACGATCCCCGAGCAGATGGACCAGGAAACGGTCGCGCAGAAGTTCGCGCAGAGCCGCCTACTGGCGTTGCCCGTCGTCGATGTCAGGGGCCGCATGCAGGGCATCGTGACCGCGGACGACGTCGTCGACGTCGTGCGCGAGGAGGCCACCGAGGACATGCAGAAGGTCGGCGGCGTCGAGGCCCTGGACGCGCCGTACCTCGAGATCGACATGCGGCGCATGATCCGCAAGCGCGTCGGCTGGCTGTGCGTGCTGTTCCTGGGCGAGATGCTGACCGCCAGCGCGATGGGGTTCTTCGAGAAGGAGATCGCGCGGGCGGTCGTGCTGGCGCTGTTCATCCCGCTGATCATTTCGAGCGGCGGCAACTCGGGATCGCAGGCGACGACGCTGGTCATCCGCGCGATGGCCCTGGGCGAGGTCCGGCTGCGCGATTGGTGGCGCGTCGTGCGGCGCGAGTTCCTGGCGGGGCTGGGCCTGGGGATCGTGCTGGCCGCGATCGGCTTCGCGCGTATCGTTATCTGGGAAGGTCTGTTTCATACTTATGGTCCGCACTATGTCGGCGTCGCCTTCACCGTCGCGTCCAGCCTGGTGGGCGTCGTCCTCTGGGGAACGCTGGCCGGCTCGATGCTGCCCTTCATCCTGCGCCGGCTGGGGTTCGACCCCGCCAGCGCGTCGGCGCCGTTCGTCGCCACGCTGGTCGACGTGAGCGGGCTGGTCATCTATTTCACGACCGCGGCGGTGATCCTGGGAGGGACGTTGCTCTGACGCGTGGACGCGTCCTGTTCCTGCTCGCGCTGCTCACCGGCTGTGAGGGCGAGCCCCCGCCACCAGTCATCCCGAACCCGGTCGAGATCGACGAGAGCGCCAACACGGGCTGCCCGCCCCTGCCGCCCATCTCCGGTTTCGTCGGCCGTGGCGACGCGGCGCTGCTGCTCGATTCGGTGACGCCGTACCGATCGACGGGGACGAACCTTTATTACCTGCAGCAGCTGTTGTCGTACGCGCAGCAGGATCAGGACCCGCAGGCGCTGCAGGCAGTGGGCGAGGTGCTGGACGATCTCGTCTGCCTGTCGCTGCCCGTCGCGCGCATCTGGGGGTTCAACGATTCCAAGGACGCGTCGTCGATCCGGCGCAACCCGCAGGAAGGCTTCCGCGAGGAGGGTCTGCGCGGGCTGGATCAGGCGGTGTGGGAGGCGAAGCGGCGCGGCATCCGCGTCATCCTCCCGCTGGTCAACAACTGGGGCGAATACGGCGGCCTGCCGGCCTACGCGGCCTGGGCGTCGGCGACGTTCGGCGGCAGCTACGAGCACGACGACTTCTTCTCGAACGCGCAGATGAAGCAGTGGTGGAAGGACTACGCGTACACGCTGGCGACACGGGTCAACACGTTCACGGGCGTCGCCTACCGGGACGAGCCGGCGATCCTGGCCTGGGAGATCGGGAACGAGCTGCGCTGTTCCAGCTGCGCGGGAACGACCCGGCTGCCGGACACCATCGCCGAGCTGGCGACCTTCCTGAAGCAGGTCGCGCCCAACCAGCTGATCGCGGACGGCGGCGACGGCTTCGACGACGACCCGACGTTCTATGTCGGTCTGTCGAACTTCTACGCCGTGCGCGGCGACGAGGGGGCCAGCTTCTCGAAGCTGGGGCGGGTCGAGGCGCTGGACATGCTGAGCTACCATTTCTACCCGCGCAACTACGGCTTCACGACCGCGCGCGACACGGAGATCTGGATCGAGCGCCACCAGGCGATCGCGGCGCTGACCGGAAAGATCGCGTACCTCGGCGAATGCGGCTTCGTCGCGCCCGATCAGGAGCGCGGGCAAACCTACGACAACTGGCTGCGCCACCTGTTCGCAGAGGCCGACGGGCAGCTGGGTCTGTTCTGGCAACTGTCGCCTGCCGCCCGCACCAACAACGACGGCTTCGCGGTCTACTCCCGGCGCGACAGCGCCACCGCCTGGATCCTGCGCCGCTGGGGCCAGGCGATCCGGTAGGCTGCCGGCGGATGCGCGTCGATCCCGAGATGGCCTTGCGCCGTGGCGCCAAGATCGTTCACGAGCAGGGCGGCGATCTGCCGCACGATCAGATCATCGCCGCGCTCACCGTCGCCACGCGGCTCGACACCCGGCGGGTCGCCGATGAGGACATCCCGCTCGGCGCCACGCGGTTCGGCGGGCGCCCGGATCTCCCCGCCTCGCTCGACTGGCCGCGCTGGGAGGGCTTCACCCAGCCGGACGGACCTTACGCGCAGGACTACAAGCCGGCGCCGCTCGCCTTTCTCGCGCAGCTCAATCTGGCGGAGGTCCCGGACGGCAGCGGGCTGCTGCCCGAGACGGGCTGGCTCTGTTTCTTCTACGAGGCCGATCAACAGCCGTGGGGCTTCGACCCTCGCCACCCGGGAAGCTTCCAGGTGATCTACTTCGACGGTGATCCGAGGACGCTCGTTCGCCGCGCCTTGCCCGACGGCCTCGGCGACTACGCGCGGTTCGAGCCGGCGCTGGTGACGAGCACGCTGACGGCCACCCTGCCACCCTCGTTGTCCGTGCGCGCCGTGAAGCTGCCCGACGACGCCGACCAGGCTTACGATCGACTGGTGACGGCGCTGGCGAACGAGGACGGCGTCACCCACCATCGTCTCCTCGGCTGGCCCAATCAGGTTCAGCGCGCGATGGAGCGCGAGTGCCAGCTGGTGTCGCATGGGTATTTCCTCGGCGACGCGAACCTGCGCCGAGACGAGCGGGTCGAGCAACTCGAGGCCACGGCGTCCGACTGGACCTTGCTTCTTCAGGTCGACACCGACGAGGAAGGCCCCGGGTGGATCTGGGGCGACGTCGGCTACATCTACTTCTGGATCCGAAAACAGGATCTGACCGCGCGCCGCTTCGGCCAGGCGTGGCTGATCCTGCAGTGTTACTGAGCCAGACGAGCGGCTCTGATCCCCTCGCCCCGCGAAGCGGAGAGAGGGTTAGGGTGAGGGGTCGTCGCGTAGGACCGCGCCGATCGACTCGAGGACAGCGGTCAGCTCCCGAAAGACCAGATCCGTCGGAAAGCGGAGGACGACGATTCCCTGACGGACCACGAAGGCCGTCCGCCTTTCGGTCGAGGATGAACGGACCGCACGGGTGCTGACGGCGGAATTTGAGGCCGTCGAAACGTCGGTCACGAAGGTGCTTCCAGAGGAGGAGCTCGGCATCCTGCCGTTGCGACGTAAGGAACGACTGCGGACGATCGACGATTCGGATGCGGGCGTCATCGGACGCACCCGGGAATTCGTTGCGTCGGGACTTGCGGTGGCCCCTCACCCTAACCCTCTCCCCGCTTCGCGGGGCGAGGGGATCTGAACGGATCTCTTCGTCTAGCCGCTGTTGCGGAGGCCGGCGGCGACGCCGTTGATGGTGAGGTGGACGGCGCGGCGCAGCTCTTCGGCATCGCCCCTGCCGGAGCGCAGGCGGCGCAGGAGGTCGACCTGGAGGTGGCTGAGCGGATCGATGTAGGGGATCCGGTTGCGCAGGCTGCGCGCCAGCGACGGGTTGGTCTCGAGCAGCACCTTGGTCCCCGTGATCGCGAAGAACGCCGCCAGCGTGTCGTCGTGCTCGCGCGCGATCCGATCGAAGACCGACTTGCGCAGCTTGCGATCGGGGACCAGCGTCGCGTAGCGGGCGGCGATGCCCATGTCCATCTTCGCCAGGACCATGTCCAGGCGATCGACCAGCGTGCGGAAGAACGGCCAGCGCGCGTACATCGCGCGCAGGGTCGCGAGCCGCCGCTTGCGCGTCGCACTGCCTTTGCCGAGGTACGCCTTGACCGCCGCGCCGAAACCGTAGAAGCCCGGGATCGCCTGGCGCGACTGCCCCCAGCTGAACACCCACGGGATCGCGCGCAGATCCTCGATCCGGTCCGAGGCCCGGCGGCTGGCGGGGCGGCTGCCGATGTTGAGCGCGCCGATCTCGTTGATCGGCGTCGAGGCGCGGAAGTAGTCGATGAAACCGGGCGTCTCGTAGACCAGCCCGCGGTAGGCGGCGAACGCGTGGGCGGACAGCTCTTCCAGCGCCTCGGTGAACGGCTCCTCGTCCTTGCCGAGATCGGCGCCGTCCAGCAGCGTCGCCTCCATGGTCGCCGCGACCAGCGTGGCGAGGTTGCGCCGGCCGATCACCGGGTCGGAGTACTTGCTCGCGATCGTCTCGCCCTGCTCGGTCAGGCGCAGCTGGCCGTTGACGCTGCCGCGCGGCTGCGCCAGGACGGCGCGGTAACTGGGACCGCCGCCCCGCCCCACCGTGCCACCCCGGCCGTGAAACAGGCGCAGGCCGACCTGGTGCCGCTGGCAGGTCTGCACGATCGAAAGCTCCGCCTTGTACAGCTCCCAGTTGGAGGTCAGGAAGCCGCCGTCCTTGTTGCTGTCCGAATAGCCGAGCATCACCTCCTGCAAATCGCCGCGGCTCTCGAGCAGCTTGCGGTAGGTGCCGAGCGAGAACAGCTGGTCGAGCACGCCGCCGCAGCGCCGCAGATCCTCGATCGTTTCGAAGAGCGGGATGATGGCCAGCGCGCAGGACGGCTCCTCGCCGGGCACCAGCAGGCCCACCTCCTTGAGCAGCAGCGCCACCTCCAGAAGGTCGCTGGGCGCGGCCGTCATCGAGATGACGTAGTTCGGAATCGCGCGGTCGCCGAAGCGGGCGCGCACGCGCGCGGTCGCCGCCAGCGTGGCCAGCGCCTGCGCCGTCTCTTCGCCGTACGTGACGTGCGGCGAGACGAGCGGCCGCGCCGTGCCGAGCTCGCGCAGCAGCAGCGCCTGGCGTTCGGCCTCGGCGAGCGTCTCGTAACCCCGGCGGCCGGTGGCGCGCGCCAGCAATTCGGAGACGACGCGTTCGTGGACCTCGCTGTGCTGGCGCAGGTCCAGGGGGCACAGGTGAAACCCGAAGACGTCGACGTCGCGGATCAGGCTGCGTAGCCTCCCGTCCGCCGCCAGCCCGGCGCCGTCGTCGGTCAGCGCCGTACCGATCACGCCGAGATCGGCCGCCAGCTCGGCCGCGTTCGCGTAGGGACGGGCCGGCGCGACGGCCGGTTCGACCTCGCCCGCGTCGACGTTCAACGCGCGCGCCGTCGCCGCCACGCGCGCGTAGATGCCGACCAGCGCCCGCCGGTAGGGCTCCTCGTCGCGGCTGGTGCCGCGGTCGGGTGAACGCCCGGCCAGCGCCTGCAGCTCCGGCGACGTCGCCGCGTAACGGGTGGAGAGCGACAGCTCGGCGCCCAGCGCGTGGATCTCGCCCAGGTAGCGCGCGAAGGCGACCGCAGCCTGCCGCTCGGCCGCGTGCTCGGTCACCTCGGCGGTGACGTGCGGGTTGCCGTCGCGGTCGCCGCCGATCCAGCTCGCGACCCGCAGAAACGGCGCCAGGCGCGTCCCCGGGCCGAGGCCGTCCTCGATCTCCGCGTACAGCAGCGGGATCGCGTCCAGGAACGTGGAGCGGAAGTAGGTGAGCCCGTTCTCGATCTCGTCGGCGACCGTCGGCTTGGCCAGGCGCAGCTCGTTGGTCTTCCAGAGGATCAGCACCTCCCGTCGCAGCGCCCGCTCGATCTCGCCGGCCGGCTGCGTCCCGCGCGCCGCCAGCAGATCGATCACCGCCCGGTGGCGATCGAGGACGCTCTTCCGCTGGACCTCGGTCGGGTGGGCGGTCAGGACCGGCTCGACCCGCGCGCGCTCGAAGAACGAAATGATCTTCCGGTTGGGCACGCGCGCGGCGCGCAGCCGCCCGAGCGCGATCGCGATGCTCCCCTCGCCTTCCGGCGCCTGGTGGCCGTGGTGATCCTCGGCGGCGTTGGCCAGGTGATGGAAGTAGCTGAACGCGCGCACGACGTTCGTCGCGTGGGCCGGGCCGAGGCGCTCGATGGTCTTTTCGAGGTGCTCGCGGCTCGCGGCGTCGTGCTCCTTCCGGTAGCGGATCGCGGTGAGCCGGATCCGCTCCACCAGATCGAACACCTCGGTCCCCGCCTGCTCGCGAATCGTGTCGCCCAGCAGGCGTCCCAGGAAGCGGATGTCCTCGCGCAGGTCGACGTCGGCGTCGGAGCGTCGTGATCGGTTCCGCCTGGTTGCCACGCCCCGCGCATCCTAGCGCGCTGGCGCGCGCCTTGCTGAGTCCCTTCGGCACAGCGGAACGAAACGCTGCACACGAGGCTCATTTTCCAGTCCGAACGCAGAAAGGTGAAGCCAATGCGCGCGCAAACGCTCGACGCCACGGAAACGAACTCTCCGTTGAACAGTCAGTCTGATTTGAACAATGAGTCCAATCTGAACAATCTGTCCAACGACAAGCCGGCCAGGCGGCCGGGTCGGCTCGAGCTGCTCGACGCCGTGGCGGCGATGGACGTTCCCTTCGTGCAACACGAGATCGCGCACCGGCCGGTCCTGTTCGTCAACGATCCGGAGCTGATCGCGCAGGTGCTGCACGCGCACGCCGCCTCGTTCGAGAAATCCGAATTCCAGAAGCGCGTGATGGGCGTGGCGGAAGGGTCGGAGACGGGGCTGGGCAACGGGATGCTCACCAGCTCGAACGCCGTGAACAAGGCGCAGCGCAAGCTGATGGGGCGGATCTTTTCGCCCGCGGCGATGCGGCGGCATGTCCACGAAGTGGCGGCGCTGGCGACGGCAGAACGCGATCGGTGGGCGGACGGGGCGATCGTCGAGCTGGGCGAGGCGTTCATGCGGCTTTCGACGCGCGTCGTGGCGCGGACCTTGTTTTCGTGGGACCTCGGCTCCGACGAGGAACGGATCGTCGACGATCTGGCGCTGATCGGCAGCCTGCTCGGCCGCTCGGCCGCGCAGCGGCGCGCGGGCTGGGAGGATCCGACCGTCATCGAGCGGGCCGGCGCGTTCATCGAGGAGCGGCTGATGGCGAAGGTGGCCGAGCGGCGGAGCGCCGGTATGCCCGACGGCTATGCGGCCGACGTGATCGACCTGCTGCTACACGCGCAGGCCGAAGGGACCGCCGACGGCGAGTACGTCGTGACGGATCGGCAGATCCGCGATGATCTGGTGACCCTGTTCATCACGGGCGCGGAGAATCCGCGCAACGCGCTGACCTGGACGCTGTACCTGCTGGGGCGCCATCCCGAGGCAGCGCAGCAGATCCGCGACGAGGTCCGGGCCGCAGGCGCCGACACCGCCGACATCACGCTGGATACGCTGCAGCGCCTGCCTTACACGCTGCAGGTGTTCAAGGAGGCGCTGCGCCTGTATCCGCCGGGGTACGCCTTCGGACGCCGCGCGATCGCGGATGTGCGCATCGGGACGATCGACGTCGCCGCCGGCACCGAGGTGGTCGTCAGCCCCTATGCCTTGCATCGCCGCGCCTCCTTGTTCGAGCGCCCGCTCGAGTTCGATCCGTCCCGGTTCGACAAGAGCCGCGAGTCGCAGCGCCACCAGTGCGCGTTTCTGCCGTTCGGCGTCGGACCGCGCGGCTGCATCGGCGGCGGGTTCGCGCTGATGGAGGGCCATACGATCCTGGCGACGCTGCTGGGCAGTCTGCAGTTCGTCCTGGTCTCGAACGCAGCCGTGCTCCCGGAACCGCGCATGACACTGCGTCCGGGGGGACCGGTGCCGGTCGTCGTCCGGAGGGAGGTGGCGCGTGGCTAGGGCGGCCGCAAAGACCAAGGCCGTGCCGGAAGACGAGGGCAGCCCCCTGGAACGCGACGCCCACCTCGGCGACGACTTCCAGGCCCCGCCCGGCGCGCTTCCGTCGCGCCCCTCGGAGATCCTGCTGACCGGCGTGACCGGCTTCCTCGGCGGCGAGATCGCGGCGGCGCTGCTGCGATCGACGGCGGCGCGCCTGCACTGCGTGGTGCGCGGCCGGTCCGATCGGCCGGCCCACGAGCGCCTGGAACGCATCCGCCGGCGGCTGGAAGCGGATCCGGCGCGCCTGGTGCTGGTGGACGCCGATCTCACCGAGAGCTCGCTGGCGGCGCACCACGCGCTCGCCCACCGCGTCGACACCGTGGTGCATTGCGCGGCGGCCGTGAACCTGTTTGCGCCATACGCGGACCTGCGCGCGACGAACGTTCTCGGAACGCGCGCCGTGCTGGAGCTGGCGACGCGGGGCGCGCCCAAGGCCATTCACTTCGTCTCGACGGTGGGCGTGTTTCTGTCGCCGCGCTACCGGGGCGCCACCGTGTTCGAGGACGCGGTCGTCGAGGGCGCGGAGGGGCTGCGCAACGGCTACGCGTCGTCGAAGTGGGTCGCGGACACGATGATGTCGCGGGCCCGCGCGCGCGGGTTCGCCGTCAACATCTACCGCCCGGCCTTCGTGGGCTGGCATTCCCGCACCGGCCGCGCCGGCGTGCACGACGTCGTCGCGCTGTTGCTGCTGTCCTCGTTCGGCGCCGGCTGCGCGCCGCAGCTGGACCTGCAGATCAACTCGACGCCGGTCGACGACGTCGCTGACACCGTGGCGCGGATGGCTGCTGCGCGGCCGGTGCGCAGCGCGACGTACCACGTGGTAAACCGCAACGCCGTCCGCTTCGTCGATCTCGCCGTCCTGGCGGGCCTTCGGATCGCCCCGCTCGACGAATGGGAGGCCGCGGTCTGCAAGCGCACGCCGCAGCTGGCGAAGCTTGCGGCG
>Ga0066903_100002482_pt1 | contig 14493 bp, 12 predicted proteins | sample PanSoiMetaGPlot1_FD_67491 | JGI IMG/M metagenome (GOLD analysis project Ga0066903, IMG submission 67491) | Tropical forest soil microbial communities from Panama analyzed to predict greenhouse gas emissions - Panama Soil - Plot 1 (version 2) | ecosystem: Environmental > Terrestrial > Soil >...
CCTGCGGCACGCAAACCGGGCGTCGGCAACGAGGCATCGTGACGGGCAAATCTGGCCCAAGGCTGCCAAACCGCAGCCTCGCCGCCATTCCTATCGGCGCTCGCCTCCGGCGGCGTTCTCGTTTCGACAATCGAGAACGAACTTCGTTAAGTCGACCTTCCAGTCGCCCTTATCGCATCCGAGAGTGATAGTCCCTCTGGCTACGCAAAGCTGTGAACCGTTCGAATATACTCTATTCGCGTAAATGCAGTATTTTCCAATGTCTTCCGGCTTTATCGGCGGTGGAGGAATTACCTCTTGTGAATAGCCCACTCCTGCAACAGACGTGAAAGCCATTACAATTATCACAGCGTACGCCTTCATTTGAATTCCTCACTATTGCGTTGCCCCGCCGAACAACGAGGGCGTCGAAACCCGGATCATGCACGATGCGGCGCGTTTTTGCACGCCGTGGGCACAGGCGCACGCGGTCGATCCGGCCAGCGCGCAAATGCAAGCGCGTGCACCACCAGGTAAGAGGGACAAAGTCGTGGCAGTTCCCAGATGTAGCCGGGATGGTGCCCGGATGGAGCGCAGCGACATGCCGGACGGCGTAACCCGGATGTCGCGGAGTTTATCATCGGGCCGGCCCACCGGGTCCGGCCTTTGGCCGGCCCGATGGCAGGCTTCGGCTGGACCCGGTGGCTCGATCCGGCTGCCAAGCTGCCACGGGGCCTGTGCACAGAAATCGGACGGCATTGATTTCATTGGGAATTCCAAAATTAGTTCGTTTTCACAAAATCCGCCACCGCTCCGTCACCAAGCGCCCCTCGATGGTGTTTTTATACCTCGACGGCCAAAGCTCATGGCAGTGACCTGTAGCCCGGATTTCGCTTCGCTCAATCCGGGCTAGCATCGCGGCATGGTGCATTACCGTCGAAATCTCATTGCGGGAGGGACGTTCTTCTTCACGCTGACGCTGGTGGATCGAACCTCGCGGGTGCTGGTTGAGCACATCGAAGCCTTGCGCGCAGCGATAAGGGAAATCCGGCTCTCGCACCCCTTCACAATCGATGCGATCGTAGTGTTGCCCGACCACCTTCACATTGTCATGACATTGCCGGAAGGAGACGCTGACTATCCGAACCGATGGAGCCTGATCAAACGCCGATTTACCGAAGGAGTCATGAAGTCCGGAATTGCGATTGCGCGTCATCGCAACGGGGAGCTTGCCCTCTGGCAACGGCGATATTGGGAGCACACGATTCGCGACGACAACGATTTCGGACGGCATGTCGACTATATTCACTATAATCCGGTGCGACATGGCCTTGTCTCGCGCGTGCGCGATTGGCCGCATTCTTCATTTCACCGCTATGTGCGGCGCGGCCTGTTGCCGCAAGACTGGGGCGGAGACTTCGGCCTTGACCAAGGAAACTTCGGCGAGCGGCGCTGGTGGTCGAGATTTCGCTGCCGGTGCCATGTGTGCGATTTAAATAATCGAACGCCGGGGACCCGGATTTCGCTTCGCTCAATCCGGGCTACTTGCTACTTGCTACGGCGCAATCGCTCTAGCGCGGTTTTCGTTGTTCATTCCGCCGCGGCAGTTGGGGATAAAGCCGATCTTCAGCCATGTCCAAGATGTTGCGCGTGAACCTTTCGCTGAACCCCGACAGAAATCCAACAATTATGTATGTTTGAGGGCTATTCATTGCAATACTTATTATGCCCAGATCTAACAGAGCACTGAGTACAGCAGCGAAGATGCCGCCAACAACTGGAAGCGTGCCACCGTACAATAGCAAAAACGCCTTGGACCTGCCTTGGGCACCTTCAAACTCGCCCATTCGAAGGAGTAGGCTTACCGCACTGCCGACGCAGCCAAACAAGATGGCTATACCGACTGTCTTCAAAGGAGACAGAGACGTCAAGAAGTCAGCTATTTGCTGGTTTGGAACACCGCTCCCACTTTACTACTGCCAGACTCGCCCCTGGAATTATCACACCCAACATAAAAAACAGGAAAAGGAAAAGAAAAAGACCTTTCATCACCGTCGCTAAGGCAGCAGATGTCGACGTTCGATATTTCACTTCGTCGTACACAGTTTCGGAAATTGCCAGCCGTCGCGCCCGCAGAGCCTCGATTCCAACAAGCGCTGTCTCGCTATAAATCATTCCGGATGGTCGCTCTAAAAGCGGCAGAAAACTTGCATACTTGCCAACCAATTCCTCGAATCCCGGTTCTTGTTCAAAGTATCTGCGCAATTTCGCTAGAGGATTACGTGTCAACCTCAAATGCCCACGGACTTCCTCTGATCCCGCAATGGCTTCTGATACCAACTCTTGCAGTACCATTCGAAAATTGATTAGCGCACGCCTGTAGCCCTCCAGTTCTTCAGCGGTTGGAAGAACAATTTCATCAGGTCTCGCAGCACCAATCCTGGCTATGTCTGAGGGAGGGTGAGATTTCGAACTATGGACCTTACTGCGATTAGATGCTCGCCCTGTTGCTTGCGCGGGCGTATTGTCAGAAACAGGCGACGGGACAAGTTCATTTTCCGTCCCCACAACAGTCAACGGTGGACGCTCTGATCCAGTATCAACGACTTCGGCCATGCGGCACCTCAAGAGCGCTGTGCATTTTCATTAGTTGTAGCAGTCTCGTCGATTATCTTAAGCGTAGCACAGCTAGTCGTCAGTCGCGGATAGACTGATTGCGAATATTGCACCACACTACCATAATTTTCGGCCCAAAGAGTGTGATGTGGCTCACAGAAAGCCGGTAATGGTGTCGTTTGATCCGAGCGCCCCATGGATGTCGGCCTGTGGCCTTTTTCACCGTGACCAGCGTGCGGCCCGGACGGAAGCTATCGGGTTAAGCCGCCGAATTTTCAGGTACTTTACGGTCGGCACGCGCGGGCGGAAAGCACAATGATTGCACGGGAATCTCTGATGCCCGACAGAGGGCCAACGTATCGATTTTGCTCGATTGCGATAGTCCGGCCTGGACCGCCGGCCAATGCTGCACTAGCGTCTCATCCGGATAGTTCGGAGACGCCGAGATCATGCTCGATTATACCGCCCCATCGACGGCCGAGGAGGCCGTACGTATTTTGGCCGGAGCCCCCGGCACCGCGAAGGTCCTGTCCGGCGGGACCGACCTCTTGGTTCAGCTCCGTTCCGGCCGCGCCAGGCCGGGCCTGATCGTCGATATCAAGAACATCCCCGGCATCTGTGGCATTCGCGAGCGGGACGGCGGCTTTGTCATCGGCGCCGCGACGCCCGGCGCCGTGATCGGCGAATGCGAAGCCCTGCGGGTGGCCTGGCCCGGGGTGGTCGAGGCTGCCAACCTGATCGGCTCGACCCAGATCCAGGGTCGGGCGTCGCTGGCGGGTAATCTCTGCAACGCGTCACCGGCGGCCGACAGCGTGCCGGCGCTGATCGCCGCGCGCGCGACCTGCGTGGTCGCCGGGCCGAACGGGCGGCGGGAGGTTCCGGTGGAAAATATCGCCACGGGTCCGCGGCGCACCTCCTTGAGCCCGGGGGAGTTCATCCTCGAGTTTCACCTGCCGAAACGTCCGCCGCGCTCGGCCGACGCCTATCTCCGTTTCATTCCGCGGACCGAGATGGACATTGCGGTCGTTGGCGCGGCGGTGAGCCTGACGCTCGATGCCGGCGGTGTTTGCGCCAATGCACGGGTCGTGCTGGGCGCCGTGGCGCCGACCGCGATCCTGGTTCCCGAGGCTGCCGCCGCGTTGGTGGGGCGCAGGCTCGACGAGACCTCGCTCGCCGGGCTTGACCAGGCGGCGCGGCGCGCCTGCAAGCCGATCGACGACAAGCGCGGGACGATCGAATACCGGACCAAAGTCGCCGGCGTGTTGGCACGACGCGCAGCGGCGATCGCCTATGGGCGCGCGGGGGAGCGTCAATGAGCAAGCATCACGTATCGACCATCATCAACGGCGAGCCCACGGAGTTTCTGTGTGAGCCGCAACTCACGCTGCTCGACGTCCTGCGTGACGAACTGAATCTGACCGGCAGCAAGGAGGGTTGCAGCTCAGGCGACTGTGGTGCCTGCAGCGTTATGGTCGACGGCCGTCTGGTCTGCTCGTGCCTGATGCTTGCAGTCGAGGCGGAAGGCCACAGGATTGAGACGATCGAGGGCATGGCGCGCGGGCACGATTTGCATCCGCTGCAGCGAAAATTCCTGGAACATGCGGCGCTCCAGTGCGGCTTCTGCACGCCGGGCCTGCTAGTCGCTGCCAAGGCGCTGCTGGACCGAAATCCTAGTCCGACGGAGACCGAGGCGCGCTATTGGCTCGCCGGCAACCTCTGCCGGTGCACCGGCTACGACAAGGTCATCCGTGCCGTCCTCGATGCCGCCGCCGAGCTGCGAGCCGAGTGAATGCGCGACCGCGGCGAGCGCAGTCAAAACGATGGCTAGAGCAGATTTCGATATGGTTGAGTCGAAGACGTTGCCACATTGCCCTTCACCTCTCCCCTCCGGGGAGAGGTGAAGAGGCACTCGCTCAACGTTATCGCAAAATGCTCTAAAGGAGAACACTCTGAAACAAGCGGCCGTGCTGATCGGCTTCGGTGCCCCATCGCAGCGACGCAAGCGGCTAGCACAAAGCCCCGCCCCACTGACCGAGAGTCAAGCTTTGGTGCGGATCAAGCCTGTCATCAACGAATATCGAGGATTCCCCCTGCGCCGGTGCCGCAACACTTTCGAAGGCAGCCCGCGTATCATCGTCGCGGACCGCAAGTTGATAGACGCGCCTGTTCCAGTGGGTGAGCTTACCGTTGACGATCCGCGCGTAGATTTGTCCTGTCTGCTGTTCGGCGAAAATGATGGTGGGAATGCGCCGTATGCACCGTTTCAGAAACTCGGGATTTTTCGCCACGTATCTGCTCGATGGGCTTGCATAGATTTCCGCCGGCATCTGCGCTTCGATGTTGATGTTTTGGTAGCGATCGATATCAAGCAGGCCGGTGAGGTCGAGTATATTCATCCGTCCATTCACGCCGAACGCAACGGTTCGCGGCCGCTGTCCTTCCACAACGCTGTTATCGAGAAACTCGAAGTGCACACGCTTGTCCTGTCGAAGCATCCAGGTGAAGAACAGGCCTGGAATTCCCGAATAGGCCTCGACGTTATGCGCCAAGAGATCATCTACCGCTTTGTATCGGCCGAACTGCAGGCCGCGCGTCCAAGCGCGTTCGATCGTCGCCTCCGGCGGTGTGATCATGAAGAACATGAAGACGTCTGAACCGAACCGGGTCAGCAGACGGCTCCCATCCTCTTCGTCGGGCTCCTGCGCAAAGCTGTCGAACCGGAACCGATCGATCAGCAGATGAGGCAGCTGGCCGATCTTGCCTTTGTACCTCATGTAGCGGTCAAGTTTCTCATCGATTGTGGCGACTTCCGCGCCAGTCAGCGTGCCGGCGTATTTCCGCGCAGGGCCAAGCGAGGCGTAGTCGAGCAGATACTTCCGCCAAATGTCGGGACTGATGAGCGCAAAGTGCTCCCAGTTGACGCCCAACCGGGCCGCCAGCTGCTTCTGCAGGGGCCGCATGGTGCTCTTGCCCGATGCAGATGCCCCTTTGACGTTCATGACCAGCGGATGCGATTGCGCGGGAAGGAGGCGGTATCCCTCGCGGCGCGCAGCATTTAAGAAAAGCGGTGCAAGATATTCTCCGATAACGAAGCTGCCGTAGTCATTGCATACCAGTCGCAGCGCTATCGAGGTTATGAGCTTGCGGTCGCTCGTCAGGCGGCCATGAACCGCAAAGATCGCCTCGGCGGTCGTGACCAGCGCCTGGTAGCAGGTTCGTTCAAACGCGTGCTCGGTCGATTGGGCTTTCTTGCGCCAGCCGTCGATACGAACAACATCGGCGTCTTCGGGAATCCGCATGACTGCACGCGCCGGCATCTTGTTGCGAGAGGGCAAGAAAAGTCTCGACCAGAGACTCGCACTGGATTTGCGGAATTCCGGTCGTTCGATATCGGACGCTGTTGCACCCTGAGCCCTATCCAAGAAGTCCGCTGCCTCGCGCTTCGCCTGCTCAAACAACGAGGTGATCGCGGCCAGCTCCGGCGCGATGTCCTTCCCCATGATCGTCGCCGTCATTTGCCGAAAATTGATACCAAGATCCTCATATTTTTTGCCGTCTGGCACCGAAAGGTCGGCCATCACGCGAACAAGCACCTCGTGCAGAGCGAGACGCGCGGGCTTGAAGGTTGACAATCTTTCAAGTGCCAACCCGCAGAAGTCGTTTATCTCCTTGAGCTCGATGATCGTGCTGGAGACATTCGCTGCGCTGAACACCGTCGCGAGGGGAAGAAATTCGGTCGGCAGAGTGGATTCAATGCCGGGATTCCACGGACCGTACGCCTGCGCCGGCTCCCGCGGCGGATCGATCGCAATCCGATCAAGTGACATGGTATCGATTGCCTCAATGCTCTCGCTTTGATCCATTAATCCTTGCAGCTGGCGTTGGGTTCACGGGAGAAGATCTTTGTGCAAGAGTAACAACGGCAAGAGGCGCGAAGCAAGATGATCATTGCTCGCGGTCGCTCCGATTGGAGGCGTTTGGACGCCCATGCCTTGTCGTGGCGCGATGGCTGTTAACGCTTGGCCTCCGCATGTTACGCCACATAGAACATGCTGGCGTGGTGTTTTAGAACCCGCCGGGACGATCCGCTGAGGGCCTGAGCAGTTGGCTGCGGTACTGCCCTGGTGAGAGGCCGGCGCGGCTTTGGACAGCCGAATGACTTTCGCGACTTTCGATCCGGCACTCGTTTCCCTCGCCGGAGACCCAATCGTCCGCCTTTGGCGGCGGTCCGTGCCGCACCGCGTTGACACGCCCGCGTGCACTGTCAGAGTACAAAAGATCGCTGATTCGCGATGAAGCCGCCGGGCTGTGCGGCAGCGTGGATGGCTTCGAAGATCAGCCCCGCGTGGTTGCGAGCCGCGCGCGGGAAAAGCTTTTGTAGCGGAAAGATGAAAATCCGAATTCGTTGCCAGTCAAGCGGGCTCGCGAACGAACGCTGCGGGAGGGACTCTCATGTTGATAATCCTGCCTATGTTCGAGACCTCAAGGCTATTACGCCGATGACCGAGTAATCGTGCGTTAGCCGTCATGTGGGCCTTGGAGAACTGGCTTGAGAGGCTCGGCTATGCCGCCGAGCCCGCTGTGCTGCACCGCGCCGGAGACACTGTCCCCGAGGTTCATCCTTACGCGCTCGAGATCAAAGCGCTGCTGAAGCCGGACGGGGCGATTCGGGCTCAAGCCGTTTTCGACGTCGAGGGTGTGCCCACCGTAGTGTTCTTGGGCGGTGGTGGCGACGCGCCGCTGTCCGGGGCAGCCCTCGACGAAATCCGCAAGCGGATCTGGAATCAGAACCTCGCGACCGTCGTGATCGAGGTCAAAGGCGATATCGCGACCGCACTACCGGCGCGAAAGCTTCGCAACGCTGAACAGACGCTGACTCTTGCTCACGCCCGTCCGGACGGACCGTTCTCGGCGTTCGATATTGCCTTTGCCAACCTATCCCGCCGCGCGCCGAAGTGGTTCGAAATCAAGGCTCGCGTCGACTGGAAGCTGCTCGACAATCTCTCGGCCACTGTGGCCAAACTATCAATGACCGGTTTCCGCGCATCGCTCAGCGAAGCGACTCGGCGCCGCAACGCCGAACTTCTGATGGGGCAGGTGCTCTTCGTCTCCTACCTAGAACACCGCGATATCGTAGGAAGCACTTATCGTCGTCGACGGGGGGTCGGTCAACTTCATGCGCTCGTCACCCAAGCTAGTCGAGACGGTGTGCGAGCCCTCGTCGATGCCTTACAGGAGGATTTCAACGGCGATTTCCTCGGCGATGACCGTCATGATCCATGGGCCACGCTGAACCAAGACGGCTTCAGCCTGCTCGGTCATTTCCTTCGTCGCACCGACATGACCACCGGGCAGGGCGACTTCTGGAACTACGACTTCAGTTACATTCCGGTTGAGCTGCTTTCGGGCCTCTATGAGTCGTTCCTATCAACAGAGCAAAGGGCGAAGGAGGGCGCCTATTACACGCCGCGCCACCTCGCTATGTTGGCCGTGGACCAAGCCTTCGCAACATCCGCCGATTCCTTATCGGAGACCATCTTCGACGGAGCTTGCGGATCAGGCATTTTGCTAACGACAGCTTACCGTCGACTGATTGCGCTGTCGGAAGCACGCGATCGCCGCAAACTCGGCTTTAGGGAACGGTGCGATCTCCTGGTCAGTCGGATCTTCGGGGCCGACATTAACCTGATGGCCTGCCGGGTCACGGCGTTCAGTCTTTACCTCTCGCTGCTCGAAGGCCTCGATCCCGCCGACATCATGGAGGCGCAGGAACGAGAGGGCGTCAGGCTGCCTTCCCTTGATCGCCATAATCTCCAGCACGGTGCGCCCGCTGACTTCTTCGGGACAAACCACGGATTCGGCGACAAGCGTTTTTCCTTAATAATTTCGAATCCGCCGTGGACCGAGCCTGAAGGGGAAGACGTCACGTCGGCTGACATCTGGGCGGAGCGTGGGGAAGCACCTTTTGTGCGTCGTCAGATCGCGGGCGCCTATGCGCTTCGAGCGCGGGATTTCCTGGTAGACGGAGGGCGTGTTTGTCTGATTCTACCGATTGGTCAGTTTTTGGGTCACTCAAGCGCGCGCTTCGTCTGCCATCTGCTTCGGTCGTACCAGCCAACGCGACTCATCAATTTCGGCGACCTGCAGGGACTCCTGTTTCCAACCGCCGAAAATACGTGCCATCTCTTCCTAGGCGTACGGCGCGGCCAAGATGCGCAGGTCTCAATTCCGTTCGGTGAGATCTTCGACTATTGCGTTCCAAAGGCGGATATAAGCCTCGCCTTCGGACGCCTCACCATGCAGTCCGCGGATCGGCACCTCGTTCAGGCCCGCTCTGTGGCTCAGGATCCTCAACTCCTCATCACCCTGATGTGGGGCGACGCCAACGATATGGCCATTTGGACACGGCTGACGGCGAGAGGAACGTTTGCCGATTTCTGGAATGGTCCACGTGCTAACCGCAGGTGGATCAATCGAAAGGGCATTCATCTCCATGACAAAAGCCGCGAAGCCGTCAGCGCCGGTCGGCTGCGCCGAATGCGGTTCGTTCCGGTGTCGGCATTGAGTGCAGGTTCGCCTGTTCTTCACCCCGATCTTCTCACCCCATGGCCCAAACACGAGTCGACGGTTGTCGGCTTAAACGACGAGGTGATAGCAGTCTTCGACGGCCCCCGCGTTCTGTTCCCGGATGGCTTCTCCAAACAGGAGCACACCGTGCGCGCCGTCTATTATGACGGCCCGGCCGCTTTCACTCACAGCATTGGCGTGATAGCAGGTCCCACAGCCGATGCCCCGCTCCTGCAATTTGCTGCTGTCTATTTGCGCTCAAGGCTCGCTCGCTACTTCTTGATGATGCGCGGCTGGAAGATGCTCTGTGAGCGAAACGGTATTCATTTGTCCGACGTCGAAGCTTTTCCTTTTTTCGACGTCGAGGCCGCTCCGGATCCGAAGGCGGCAAGGGCGGCGCTGACGAGGGTCGCGCACGCCATCCGTGGGCTCGCCGAGTTGCCCGAGCTTCAGCAGCGCCGCCGTTACGCCGCGATTCAGAGCGAGCTCGACGAGGAAGTTTTCAAATACTTCGGCCTAAGTGAGAGCGAGCAGGCGCTGGTGAGTGAAACAGTGGACATCCTGATGCCCTCGATCCGGCCGCGGAGCTTTAAGAGCCTCGATACTCCGGCCCAGGCAGCGGCACAGCCGACCGATTTTCGGTTCTACGGCGAAGCTCTCGCCTCGTCGTTGACCAAGTGGCGCGAACGCACTGGCGGCGGCGGCTGGTTTGATGTCAAGGTCGTGGCCACCAATCCGCATCGCGAAGGTCCAGCGGGCATCGTACGCATCAGCTACAAAAACGAATTCACCGCGCCGGCGACCGCCAGTGCCGAGGTCAATGATGATCTCGTCCTCGCGACCCTCGCGCACCTTCGCGCCGCAGGGCTGATGGCGATCGCCTCGGGGGACGCACTGCAGCTCGTGCCCGATGCACACATCTGGACCGACGGATCGCTATATCTGGTTCGTCCGTTGTCTCGACGCAACTGGACCGTGCGCCAAGCCCTACGTGACGCCGAGCGCATCGTCCGTTCCGTTCAAGGCCAGCCGCAGGTCGTCAGTCGTCCGGAGGTCGCGTGACCGCAGGGCATGATTGGCTTTCTGCTTTTCCCATTCGCCCAGCAAGCGAAGCCGTCGATGCGTTGTGCGAATCGTGGCGGATCCTCGCCGAAAAGCCGCGGCCTCATTTCCATCCCGGAATGAAGGAGCCCCAGTTAACCAAAACGCTGAAGACCTTTGTCGAGAACGTCACGGCGCGGGAACGCGGACTGCTCGGCATGTGGGCCGCCGAGGTCGTGCTGCACGAGATCGACAAGGACTCGGGTAAGCTCTCCGAAGAGCGCCGCACAGACATTGTCTACGGTTGGAACGATGAGAAGCGCAACATCGAGCTCGTGTTCGAGTTCAAGAAACTCGGTCGGCTCAAAAGCCATCGCACCCATTATCTGCGCGAGAACGGCCTTGGCCGATTCGTCACTGGGATTTATAGCCGGCGACAGGCTGTCGCCGCTATGGTGGGAATTCTGATTGATCCGGAACAAGAGGTCGTGCCGCCGCTGCGCGACGCACTTAGCGATAAGGAGCTCATCGCCGCGTTGAAAATCCGGCCCTGCGCCGCGGGCCATCCCTATGAGCGTCCATCGATTTTGTTCCCTGCCGCGGACTTCGACACCGAGCATGAGCGCGATCCGCATTTCGCGCCGAGTCACGGCACGATCCGTATCGCCCATCTTTTCCTTGCTTTCGGCTATCCGACGACTACGAAGAAATCGAAAAAGCGGTGATGGTTGGATCCAAGTCATCAGATGACGGCCCGTCGTCTTCCGAGGGTGCAGTACGACATGATTTGTCTGTAAGGGGAAACTGCCTGTCCTTGATGATTATGAAACAATGCGTGTAAGAGCTTTGTCTAACCTCGGCGAGTTCCATCCTGCACGGAATGTCTTTGTGATGGCGGCCAAGCGAAAAAACAGCAATTCGAGCGTCCGCGAGTGGACCTTACTGGCTCGTGGGATGCTCGCCCTCTTCTGGAAGAGAACTGATCTCCAGCCGCTCATCGACTCTGATTTTGAGCGTGAGCTGTCTAAGAATATTTACCTCGCACGGGAGCCGCAGCAGAAGCAGGAGCAACAACGTGCTCAGTATGAGCCCGTACTCAGAGAGCGTGTTTCCCTCTTAAGGAGAGGGCTGGCTGTGTCATTTGTCTTCCTTGCATCAGCAGTCTTACTGGCCCTGTCGATGATCGCTTTCGGATACAGAGCATCTGGGTCAGGGAAGATTTGGCTCGGGGGCCTGTCCATCTTTTGCTTTGCGTGGTCGACGCTCGCAAGGCTCGGCAAGCCCGGGACATCGTTTGGCGGCGAGACGGTCATCGAACGGCTCGATTCGCGGATTTTTTGGGTTCTTTATTGGCTCGGGACGTTCGCCTGAACATTCGCGCTGATCTGAAAGTGTGGGATAAATTCATCCACAAGGCGCACCGATAGCAATTCGCAGCCTCGCGCTGCGAGGAAGGGGGCGGATGAGGCGCGCTGAGCGCCGAAATCGGCGCTCGTGGCGTAGACGAAAATTCAAAAATTTGGAATGCGCTTGCAATTACAATACCGCTTGGCGGACACCCCTTCCGATGAAGATCATGTCAAGCTCTGAGGCCTCACAGCGGCTTGCTGGCGCGGTGTTTAGAAGCCGCCGTGACGATCCGCTGACGGCCTGAGCAGTTGGCTGCGGTACTGCCCTGGCGAGAGGCCGAACCAGCGCTTGCAGGCGCGGAAGAAGCTGCTCTGGTCAGCAAAGCCGAGCAGGTAGGCCGTCTGCGCGAGCGAAAGCTGGAGCCGGCCGAGATACTGCCCGGCAAGTTCCCGGCGCGTGTCGTCCAGCAGCTGGATGAAGGACGTTGCTTCCTCCTCGAGACGCCGCTGCAGCGTGCGCTCGCTCATGCACAGTTCGCTGGCGATCTCATCGCGCCGCGGCTCGCCATCGGGCAGCCGGCGAATGATCACTTCGCGCGCCCGGTAGCTGGTCTGCGCATGATCGAAGTGCCGCAGGTATTCTCCGGCGAAGCGCTCATGCAGCTCCGCGAGCTGCTTGTTGGATGTGGGCAGCGGCGTCGCGAGGTCGGTGTTGGAGAACAGCAGGCTGTTGCGCGGCGCGTCGAAGGCCACCGGGCAGCGGAAGGCGGTGCGGTACGGCACCGGGTCCGCCGGGGCGGGATATGCCAATTCGATTGCCAGCGGTTGCACGTCGCGCCCGCTGATCCAGCGGCAGAAGCCGATCACTGTGATGAAAATAAACTCGATGCGCTGCCGTGGCACCTGCCGATCGCCGCCGAACAGCTCGAATGTCATCCGGTATTCCCCGCGCTCGTCGCTCACGGTCATTGTCAGCGCGTCGCTGAGGATGAGCAGGTAACGTATCAGCCGCTCGAACGCGCCGCGCAGATTGGCGCACGACATCATGGTGTAGCCCACCACGTCGAAGCTCGCGGGTCTGACCACATCGTGCTGTGCGAGCCCGATCGCCGGATTACCCGATCGCTCAGCCGCAAGCTCCCACAGGCGGCTGATCTTCTCGGTCGGCAAGCGCGCATCCGGCGCATCCAGTGTTGCAGGAACGATTCCGGCCGCAGCGAGCAATGCGGGTGCATCCAGGCCCTCGGCGGTCAGCATGTCGACGATGCCCCTGACCCATACCGCAGAAGTCGCCCGTTCGATCATCCTTCGCCCCTCCCCGAAGCGTCGGTTTGGCCCTACGGGGTCACTAAATTGGCCGCCTCGGTCAATGACGTGCGGCGCTCCAAACTCTAGCCTCCTGTGTTAAGGCCGCTGCAAACGGAAGAAGGCCGCCGGTCTTTCACCTGAGGAAAACATGCCATGGAATCGCAGGCTTCGCCAGAGAAGCTCCCAGGCGCTCGCTTCAGCCAATCTGAAGTGATCGGCCCGTTATGAAAGGCGATGACAATGGACTCGTTCCGACAGAACGATGATGTAGGGGCGACCCTTGTGGTCGCCCCTGTTGCCGGATGCATCCAATGGGGCGACCACAAGGGTCGCCCCTACCGCTGGCGATGCGATCGACTAGCAGAGATCGCCCGCGAATTCGCTGCATGCTCCGCCATCGGAGAGCGAGAGGCCAACAATGTCAGCCCGGAATAACGCACAACCCGCGGCGTCAAAGCGCTCGCCCATTGATGCCTTACGCCCCTCCGTGGACGGAGATTTCTATAAGATCACGCAACTGGTCAGCACAACGGACCAGGCCTTGCTGCGCCGCGTGCGGGCGTTCTCGGAAGAGAAAGTAGCCCCTATCATCAATCGCTATTGGGGGCGCGCCGAATTCCCGTTCGAACTCATCGGCGAGTACGGCGAACTCGGCATCGCGGGTGCGTCGTACAAGGGCTTCGGCTGCCTTGGAAAGAGCACGCTCCTCGACGGCCTCATCATGATGGAGCTCGCGCGCATCGACTGCTCCATTGCGACATTCCACGGCGTCCACAGCGGCCTCGCAATGGGGTCGATTTACCTGTGTGGCTCCGAGGAGCAAAAACAGCGTTGGCTGCCAGCGATGCAGCGAGCCGAAAAGATCGGCGCATTCGGACTGACGGAAGCCGAGATCGGCTCTGGCGCAGCGCGCGGCCTCACCACCACCGCGCAGCGCCGCGGCAGCGACTGGATCCTGAATGGTCAGAAGCGGTGGATCGGCAATGCGACCTTCGCTGACTTGACGGTCATCTGGGCTCGCGACGTCGACGACCATCAAGTCAAAGGTTTCGTGGTCGAGAAGGGAACACCTGGCTTCTCGACGGAAAAGATGGAACACAAGATGGCCCTTCGCGTCGTCCAGAACGCGACCATAAACCTCGATGACTGCCGCGTGGCGGACGAAAACCGGCTGGCGAATGCTCGCTCGTTCAAAGACACGGCAGCCGTGTTGCGCATGACGCGCGCCGGCGTGGCCTGGGAATCTGTCGGATGCGCCCAGGGAGCATATCAACACGCATTGCGCTATGCCTGTCAGCGTGAGCAATTCGGTCGACCAATCGCGCGCTTTCAACTCGTGCAGGATCTGCTCGTGCGGATGTTGTCGAATGTGACCGCATCGCAATGCATGGTGCTCCGCTTGTCACAGCTGCAGGACGCCGGCCTGATGAGCGAAGAACACGCCTCGTTGGCAAAGGCTTTCTGCACCGTAAGGGCGCGAGAGACGGTCGGCTGGGCGCGCGAGCTGCTTGGTGGAAACGGCATCCTGCTGGATCATAACGTCGCTCGCTTTGTGGCCGATGCCGAGGCGATCTACTCCTATGAGGGTACACGCGAGATCAATGCGCTGGTTGTCGGTCGCGCTATCACTGGA
>Ga0066903_100002483_pt1 | contig 14490 bp, 11 predicted proteins | sample PanSoiMetaGPlot1_FD_67491 | JGI IMG/M metagenome (GOLD analysis project Ga0066903, IMG submission 67491) | Tropical forest soil microbial communities from Panama analyzed to predict greenhouse gas emissions - Panama Soil - Plot 1 (version 2) | ecosystem: Environmental > Terrestrial > Soil >...
CGCGATCGTCGGCGTCGGGCACTGCAGCACCTGCGCGCCGGGCGTCGCCACCCACGCCATCACGCTCGAGACGAGATACGGCGTGCCGACGGTCGCGCTGCACACCGACAAGTTCGACAAGGTGGTACAGTCGGTCACCAAGATGGCGGGCCTGCCGCAGGCGCAGCGCGCCTTCGTGCCGCAGCCGGTCATGGGCAAGAGCACGGCCGAGCTCAAGGCTTATGTCTATGGCAACGATCCCCTCACCGGCCGCCCGGTGATGCAGGAGGTCGTGGCCGGGCTCACCAGCATGCTCGACGCTTGAGCGACACCTCAGCATGACGACCACGTTCGAGCGTACCACGCCGCGCCTGCTCGAGCCGGACACCGAGGACAATCTCCAGCGGCAGTTCCTCGAGAACAACTGGACCGACGGGCTTCCCATCGTCCTGCCGACGGAGAAGCGCGTTGCCGCCATGCTGGCGCATACCAGCCGCAAGCCCGACGAGGTGGTCGGGCAGATGCAGCCGACCGAGTTCCGTGTCGCCTGGGAGTACACGGTCGAGAAGGTGGCGGTGAACGCCGTGATGGCGGGCGCGCGGCCGGAATATTTCCCGGCGATCCTTGCGCTCGCGGCGTCGCAAGTGTCGGCGCGCGGCTCGACCTCGAGCTCGTCGTCGGCGATGGTGGTGGTGAACGGCCCGATCCGCCACGAGATCAAGATGAATGCCGGCATCGGCGCGATGGGGCCCTACAACCACGCCAACGCCACCATCGGCCGGGCCTACGGGCTCCTGTCGCAAAACCTGCAGGGCGGCTCGGTGCCGGGCGAGACCTTCATGGGCTCGCAGGGCAATAACTACACCTACAACAACATCACCTTCGCGGAGAACGAGGAGCGCAGCCCCTGGGAGCCACTGCACGTGCAGAAGGGCATGAAAGCGAACGAGAGCGCGGTGAGCGTCTTCTACGGTTGCCGCTCCACCACTTTTTGTCTGGGCCTGCGCGAGAAATACTGGCGCGAGCACGTGCGCGACATGCTGGCGGGAATCGACGGCAACTCCGCGCCATGCCTGCTGCTCGATCCGCTGACCGCGCGGCAGTTCATCGACCGCGGCGGCTTCGACAGGAAGGAGACGCTGATCCGCTTCATCCATGAGCTGGCGGAGATGCCGGCCGGCCGCTACTGGGACCTGCAGCTGGTGCAGAACTACGTCTATCCCTGGGCGACCTTCGGCAAAGAGCCGATGGCGACCTGGCTCAAGGCCGCGCCCGACGAGATGATCCATCATTTCCCGGAGGCCGATATCAACGTGGTCGTGGTCGGCGGCGAGACCAACGGCTACTGGCGCATCATGGGCGCCAAATATCGCAAGACCGTCTCGGTCGACGCGTGGCGGTAGGCCGCGGGCGGACTTTCTCGCACGGTCATGAAATGAAACCTGGCGTCATCCTCTCGATGGAGCAGGCGTTGTCGATGACGTCAGCGACGCTGCGCTTCGTGCAGCTGGGCTGGCGGGTGATCAAGCTCGAGGCGACGCCCCATTCCTCGGACGCGCTGCCCGGCGATCCCAATCGCTATATCGGCTCGCTGGTCGCCGACGAGGGCCGGCGGAGCTATTTCATCGGCCCGAACGTCGGCAAGGAGTCGATCGCGCTCAACCTGAAGAGCCGGGGGGGTCAAGAGATCCTGCGGCGGCTCATTCGCGCGCTCAAGGTCGATGTGTTCTGCTGCAACACATTGCCGTCGCGCTATCGCGAGCTCGGCATCGATTACGACACGCTGCGCGCAGTGAAGCCCGACCTGATCTGGGCCGCGATCTCCGCCATGGGCCCGGACTACCCGAACGCCGCCGGCTACGATCCGGCGATCCAGGCCATGGTCGGCTACATGGAGGTGACCGGGCCGAGCGACGGGCCGCCGACGCTGTCCGGCATTCCACTGGTCGATCTCAAGGCCGGCGACGAGGTCTATGCCAATGTCTGGAAGGCGCTGGCGGAGCGCGCGACGTCGGGGCAGGGGAGCCGCATCGACGTCTCGATGATGCAGGCGGCGGCATCCTGGCTGATCACGCTGCTGCCGCTCATCGATTTCGACTGCGAGCCCTGGGAGATCACCCGCTGCGGCAACGAGCACCGCAAGTTCGTGCCGACCAATGCCTATCCGACCAGCGACGGCGCCGTGCTGTTCGCGATCGGCAGCGATATGGGCTGGCGCCGGCTCACCGACGTGCCGAAATTCGCCCCGGTCGCGACGCCACTGCGCGCCACCAACGTCGGCCGGGTCCAGGACCGCGTCGCCATCCACGCTGACATCGCCGCCATCACGAGGCAGCATTCGACCGCCGAGATCATCGCCGATCTCGAGCGCGCGAAGATTCCCCATGCGCCGATCAACACGGTGCCGCAGGCCATGCAGATCCCCGCGATCGCCGCCAAGCTCACCGCGACCACGACGCCGGACGGCCGGCGCATCCGCATGCAGCCGATGGCGGTCGACCACGCGGGCGCGCGATTAGAGAATGCATTCCCGCCGCGCTATGGCGAGCAGTCGGAGGCGATCCTGCGCGAGGTCGGCTACGGCGACGGCGAGATCGCGCGGCTGCGCGAGCACGGAATTTTCGCCGGACCCGATGCCGTCAAGGTCCGCGAGAGCAGCACGCAGGCATGAAGGCGCTCATCTACGACCGGTTCGGTGGTCCCGAGGTTCTTCATATCGCTGAAGTGCCGACGCCGGAGCCTGGTCCGCGTGAGGCCGTCGTGCGTGTGCGCGCCGCGACGGTCGGGGTCGGCGACTGCAAGGCGCGGGCGGGATTGCTGCAGCAGTTTCATGCGCCGAAGCTGCCCAAGATTCCCGGCCGTTACGGCTGCGGCGAGGTCGCAACGGTTGGTGCGCAGGCCGATACGGTCAAGGTCGGTGACGCCGTGGTGTTCGCCACGCTGCATTCGGAGAGCGGGAGCGCAGCTGAGCATGTCCGGCTCCCCGCCGCGCGATTGGCATTGAAGCCGCGCAATCTGAGCTTTGTCGATACCGCCTCGTTCATCCAGGGCTCGACCTGCGCCTATGTTTGCCTGGTTGAAGCGGGCGGCGTGACGGCCGGCAGCCGGGTGCTGGTGCATGGCGCCGCCGGCTCGGTCGGCGGCGCCTGTGTCGAACTGGCGCGGCATCGCGGGGCGGTGGTCTCGGCCACGTGTCGGGAGGCCGACCGCGATTACGTCGCTGCGCTCGGCGCCGATCGAGTCATCGCCTTCGATCGTGAGGATTTCGCCGCCGATATCCGCGATCAGGACGTCGTCATCGACATCATTGGCGGCGAGGTGCATCGCCGCTCATATCGTGCGCTCAAGCGCGGCGGACGCCTGGTTTATCTGCACGCCGATCCGATCGTGGACGAGGGCGCGGAGCACGGCGTCACGGTGGTGAATGCCGTCATCGACAATCGCGCCAGCGTGCTCGACGCGGTCTGCCGCCTGGCGGAGCAGGGCGTGTTCAGGCCGAAGCTCGGCAGGGTCTTGCCGCTGGCGGCCGGCGCCGAGGCGCATTGCCTGGTCGAGACCCGCGCGATCAAGGGCGGCCGCGTCGTGCTCGAGATACCGTAAGATCAGACAGTGCCCGCGCGCCGCCGCTCGGTCGCCGGACGATCGATCCGCAACGTCGCGCGGTCGATCACCACGTCGTAATGCGCCTCCGCCGCCTCGGGCGTCACCTTGCCGTCGCCGAGGTCGCGCTCGAGTGCATCGAGATCACGTGCGCGGGGATCGCCGTAGCCGCCCGCGCCCGGCAATTGCAGACGGACGAGGTCGTCGGCCTGCAGAGTGTCGAGGCCCTTGGAGCGCAGCGGCTGCGCGTGGTTGGTGCCGGGATTGAGCTCGAAACGGCCGGTGGTGCCGGAATGGCCGCCGAACAGGCCTTTCGGCGCGATAGTGTGGCGGTCCGCGTATCGGGCGAAGCTCACCGGCCCGGTCAGCACGCGGATGTCGCGGCGCAGCGCCAGGCTGCCCCGGTAACGCCCGGCGCCGCCGCTGTCGGGCACGAGCTCGTAGCGCTCGATGCGGATCGGGAAGCGCTGCTCGATCGCCTCGACCGGTGTATTCATAAAGCGCGGCAGGTGGCTGTCCTGCCCGTCGCTGCCGTCGGCATAGGGCCGCCCGCCATTGCCACCCCCCTGGATGTCGGTGAAGACGAAGCGCGCGCCAGTGTCGGGGTCATATCCGCCGAAGGCGCATGTGGTGATCTGGGCATGGCCGCCAGCGGGCACGCGGTCGGGCACGGCGGCGGAAAGCGCCAGCAACAGCGCCTCGACGATCTTCTGCGAGCAGTTGGTGCGCGCCGCGACCGCACCTGGCGGCAGCGGATCGACGACGGTGCCGGGCCTGGTCACCACCTCGATCGGCCGGTAGCAGCCTGAATTGGGCGGCATGTGCGGATCGACCACCGCGATCATGACGTAATAGGCGGCGGCGAAGGTGTTGGCGATGGTCGAATTGGTGTTGCCCTCGGCCTGCGGGTCGGAGTCCGTCAGGTCGACGATGGCGCGGCCCGCGTCGATCGTAAGCTTGACGGCCACGCGGATCGGCTTGTCGCCGATGCCGTCGTCATCGATGAAGTCCTCGCCGTAATAGACGCCTGAGGGAATGGTCATCAGCCCTTGGCGCATCCGCCGCTCGGAATAGTCGAGCAGCTCGACGCAGGCCGACTGCACGACCTGCTTGCCATATTTGCCGAACAGGCGGTCGACACGGTCGACGCCGACCATCAGCGACGACACTTGGGCGCGGATGTCGCCCAGCGTCTTATCGGGCACGCGGATCTGGTTGGCGATGATGCCGATGATCTCCTTGTCCTCGACGCCGCGCTTGAGGAGCTTCACCATCGGCAACCGCAACCCCTCGAGGTAGATCTCGCGGATGCCGCCGGCGACGCCGCCCGCAGCCACGCCGCCGAGATCGGTGTGATGGGTGATGTTGCCGACGAAGCTGACCAGCTCGCCGGCGTGATACGCCGGCGCGATGGAGTAGAGATCCATCACGTGCTGGCAGCCGCGATAGGGATCGTTGGTGATGATGACGTCGCCCGGCGCGAGATCCTCCGGACGGTAGGTCTTCACCAGCTCCTTCATCGTGATCTCGAAGCCCGCGAGCAGGCTCGGCGTATGGTGCGCCTGCGCGACGGTCTGCCCCTTGGCGTCGGTCACCACGCACGAGATATCCTTGATCTCGGTGATGATGGTCGAGCGACCCGTACGCACCAGCGTGTGGCCCATCTCGTCGGCGATCTGCTCGAGCGCGTAGCGGATGACCTGCATAGTCACCATGTCGGTCATGGCGCGCCTCGCAGCTTGATGAAAAGTCCGAGGTCGGGAGCGACGATCGCGCTGCGATCCGGCGGGATCAGGGTCACCGACGTCGGCTCCTCCACCACCGCCGGCCCACGTACGATCATGCCGGGGCGCAGCCGGTTACGGTCGAGCACTTCGGCCTCGAGATAGCCGGCGTGGTCGAAATAGATTGGGCGGAGGCCGATGCGAGCGGCCTCGGGATTACCGGCGAGACCATCGAATGTCGCAAGATTGATCGGCGCACTGGCGCCGAACGCCGCGAGCCGCAGATTGACCAGCTCGATCGGCTCGCCTTCAAAGAAGAAGGCATAGCGCTCGCGGTAGAGGCGGCCAAAGGCATCGACCAACGCTGCAATCCCTGCAACCGTCACGTGACCCGCATGTGGCAGTTGCACGGTGAGCTCGTAGGTCTGGCCGACGACCTTGAGGTCGCAGCTGCGCACAAGGCGGACCGCGTCGCCGGCGAAGCCCTCCGACGCAAGCTCGCGCCTGGCCTTGTCCTCCATCTCCTGGAACAGCTGCTCCAGCCGCGCCGGATCGGCGGCGGTGCTAACCACGCCGCCGAGCGCGCTGACGAAATCGTGCCGCACATCTGCTGCAAGAAGTCCGACCGCGGAAAACACGCCGGGCAGCGGAGGGACGATGACCTCCGCCATCTCGAGCGCGTCAGCGAGATCGATCGCATGCACGCCGCCGGCGCCGCCGAACGACAGCAGCGCGAATTCGCGCACATCGATGCCGCGCTGCACGGTCACCGTAGCGATGCCCTTCACCATGTTGGCGTTGACCACTTTGATGATGCCGAGCGCGGCCTCCTCGAGGGAAAGCTTGAGCTGCTCGGCGACGCGGCCGACTGCGGCACGCGCCGCGCCGACGTCGAGGGCGGTGCGCCCGCCATGGAACAGCACGGGGTCGAGGCGCCCGAGCACCAGGTTGGCATCGGTGACGGTCGCGTACTTGCCGCCGCGGCCGTAGCAGGCGGGGCCGGGCTCGGCGCCGGCCGAGCGCGGACCGACATTGAGCGCGCCGCCGGGGTCGGTCCAGGCGATCGAGCCGCCGCCGGCGCCGATGATGTGGAGGTCGATGATCGGCAGCTTCACCGGCAAGCCCTGGAAGCTGCCTTCGGTCGTCACCTGCGAGGCGCCGTGCTCGACCAGGCCGATGTCGAAGCTCGTCCCGCCCATGTCGACTGACACGATGCGGTCGCGCGCGTGCGCGCGTCCGTACCAGGCGGCGGCGACCACGCCGCCCGCCGGCCCGGAATTCACGGTCGCCACCGCGCGGCGGCGGGCATTGTCGATCGTGGTCGCGCCGCCATTGGCCTGGATGATGAAGAGCTTCGCACCCGGCACGACCTCGTCGATGCGCGGCTTGAGGCGGTCAAGATAGGTGTTCATGACCGGCGACAGGTAGCCGTTCATGACCGTGGTCGAGGCGCGCTCGTACTCGCGATATTCCGGGCTGATCTCATGCGACAGGCTGATCGCCACGCCGGGCAGGCGGCGCGCCAGGATCGCGCCAGCGCGACGCTCGTGCTCGGGATTGAGGAACGAGAACAGGAAGCAGACGGCGACGGCATCGACGCCTTGACGGGCGAATTCCACGCAGGCCTGCTCGACGGACGCATCATCGAGCGCAATCAGCACCTCGCCGCGCGGACCGATCCGCTCGCGGGCCTCGAGGCAGAGCCGGCGCGGCACCAGCGGCGGCGGCCGGTCGACCGACATGTCGTACACACCTTCCATCGGCCGCATCACTCGCCCGATCTCGAGCACGTCGCGAAAGCCCGCGGTGACCAGCAGGCCGGTGCGCGCGCCGGTGCGCTCGATCAGCGCATTGGTGCCGGTGGTCGAGCCATGCACGATCTCGCTCACCCGGGCTGCTGCCACACCTGCTTCCGCGAGCACCGCGCGGATCGCGTCGATCACCCCCTGCGAGCGGTCGCTCGGCGTGGTGAACGCCTTGGCCGAATAGAGCCGTCCGGTCTCGCCGTCGATCAGGGTCGCATCCGTGAAGGTGCCGCCGACGTCGATGCCGATCCGCGCCGAGGTCCGTGTCATGCCCACTTAGAATGCCTATTTCTGGGCCGCGAGCGAGGGAAGCCAGAGAACCGTGGAGGGGAAGAAGATCATGATCAGCATCACGATGGAATTGAGCAGAAGGAACGGCACCGACGCCTTGTAGACGTCCATCATCGATGTGCCCTGGGGCGCGACCGCCTTCATCACGAACAGGCCGAAGCCGAACGGCGGCGAGATCGCCGCCATCTCCATGTTGAGCAGCATGATGGCGCCGAACCAGATCGGCGACAAATGCAACGCCTCGATGATCGGGAAATAGATCGGCACCGTCAGCAGGATCATCGCGAGCGATTCCATGAAGGTGCCAAGCAGCAGCAGCACGACCTGCATGGAGATCACGATCATGACCGGGCTGAGGCTGGTCGAGGTCGCGAGATCGACCAGGCCGGAGGAGGCGCCGGTGAAGGCGAGGAGCTGCGAGAACGCGCTCGACCCGGACAGGATCATCAGCACCATGATTGACGTGCGCATGGTCGATTCCAGGCACGCCTTGAGCATGGGCCAATCGACCTTGCCGTAGAGGGCGGCGAGGATCAGCGCGGCAAGTGCGCCGAGACCGGCGGATTCCGTCGGCGTGGCGATGCCAAGAAAGATCAGGCCCGAGACGACGAACACGATGGTCGCGAGCGGAAAGACGTAGACCACCGTGTCGCGCAGGCGCCTCCTCAGCGGCTGTTTCTCCGCCGCATAGGCCGGCGCCAGATCCGGCTGCAGATAGCAGCGAAGAACCACGTAGATGGCATAGGATAGCGCCATCATCAGCCCGGGAACGATGATCGACATCAGGAACTGCCCGACGGAGATGTCGGCCGTCGCCGCCAGGATGACGCCGAGCGCCGAGGGCGGGATCATCACAGCGAGTCCGCCCGAGCCCATCACGGGGCCGAGCGTCATCGGCTGCTTGTAGCCGCGCCTCATCATATCCGGCACCAGGATGCGTCCGAGCAGCGCGGTGGTGGCGGCGCCGGAGCCGGCGAGCGTCGCAAACAGCGTGCCGCCGCCGACCGCCATCAGGCTGAGGCGGCCGGGCACGCGGCCGAGCCAGGCGTCGAGCACGTCCATCAGCCGCGCGGCGATGCCGGAGCGAAACAAAAGCTCGCCCATCAGCAGGAACAACGGCACCGGCATGATCGAGAAGCTCGCGACCGAATCCATGACCGCGAGCACCATCTGATTGATGCCGGCGACGCCGCCCCAGAAGATGTAGGCGCCCGCAATGTTGACGGCGAGGAAGGCGAAGGCGATCGGCATGCCGATCGTCATCAGGACGCAGAGCGCCCCGACGATCAGCGTGAACGCGACCCACCATTCCATCGGGGTGCCTTGCTATTCGACGCTGGGTCCGGGCTCGTGCCGGACGAGGTCGCGCGCGTGGATCACTGCGTCGGCGCTGACGATGGTCTCACGCAGGAAGCGCAGCACCAGCAGCGCGCAGCCGATCGGGATGATGACGAGCACGATCCAAGTCGGGATCTCGAGCGTGGTCGGCTTGAACATGTGCCGCGCATACGCGGTCCAAGTGGTGGTCGCCCCGAAGATCGTGAGCACCAGGGCGACAGCGAGCGAGATCAGGTTGCAGAGCAGCGCGCAGACGCGCTGCCAGGACTTCGGCATCGCCTGCACGCACACGTCGATATCGATATGGGCGCCGCGCGGCACCGCCCAGGAGGCGCCGAGAAAGGTGATGTAGACCAGCGCGTACTCGATGATCTCGATCGAGCCGAGCAGGGGACGGTTGAAGGCATAGCGCAGCAGCACGTCGACGCAGATCAGGACGCCGGCCGCCACCAGAATGCCGATCGCGATCGCGCCGAACAGGTTCTCGGAGCGCACCAGGCGCCGGTCGAGCGGCTGCAGCCATGCGGGCATGAATCTCAGTTTCCGGTCAGGCTGCGGAGCTTGGCGACCGCATCCGGCGCACGCTCCTGCAGCGCCTTCCATTCGACGTCGTAGGCGAGATCGAGATAGCGTTTACTCTCGTCGGCGGAGAGCTGGACCTTCTTCACCTTGTCGCCGATCGCCTTCCACTCGGTCTCATTCTCGTCGTTGAAGTGCTTGACCATGCGCGGCTCGAACTCGGCGGTGAGCCTGGTCAATGCGTCCTGCGTTGCCGGCGGCAGCGCCTTCCACTTGTCGAGATTCATCAGGACCACGACGTTGCTGGCGCCGAAGAACGGGATATCGATCACGTTCTTGACGGTGTCGAGCCACCCGCGCTTGAGCGGGCCGGTGACCGGCCAGCCGAAGCCGTCGACGATGCCGGACTGCAGCGCGGTGTAGACCTCCGGCGCGTTGATCGTCACCGGCACCATGCCGAGCTCGCGCATCAGCCGATCGTAGAGCACGCCGGAGCGCATCTTGAGCCCGCGCAGGTCGGCGAGCGCCTTCGGCTCCTTCTTGGTCCACAGATAGAACGGCGAGATCTGCACGCGGCCGAGATAGCGCGCGTTGATGCGCTTGGCGTGCTCCTCGACCATGAAGTCGTAGAAGCCGCTCTTGCGCTCCTCGCTCGGGCTGAGCTTGGAGAGCACGAAGGCCAGCGACGCCGGCATCTGGTCCTGATAGTCGCCCGTCGGGGTGAAGATCACGTCGATCACGCCGGTGCGCAACGCCTCGGGCTGCTGGAAGCGGGTGATCACCTCCGGTCCGCCCACATAGTTGATGCGCAGCTGGCCGGCGAGCTTCGTATTCACCTCGCTCACCCAAGTGTTGGCCATTACCAGCACCGGATCGTTCTTCGGAATGAACGAGATGGCGCGCAGCGTCTGGGCTTGGGCGGTTGTGGCGAGAGTGACGATGCCTGCGAGGACCAAGGATCCGACCAGCTGCAAACACCGCATTGCGATCTCCTCGTTCGGCGGGTCGATTTTATGTGTTGCGAACCTTAGGCGGCGGGCGGAAATACCGTCAAGTCACGCGCCTTTGCCACTTGTCATTGCAGCTTTGGCAAGCTGCACGAGCGCGCGGGTTGCGAGCTTACCGTCGAGCAATGCGGCCTCCAGCTGCGTGCATACGCCGCGCTCGAGGTGGCCGGTGTTCGCAAGAAATTTTTCGACGATGCGCTGCTCACTCGCGGCCGATAGCGCCACGTTGCGATCGATGCGATCTCCGCGGGCGGTGACCGCCACGATACGCCCGTCGAAGCCGGAACCGAGCGTTGCGTCGCCCTCGCAGGCGACGCGTGCCGCCAGCGCCTGGATATCAGAGCGGTCGCGTGTCTCGTCTCGAAGTGTCGCAAGGTCAACGCGCCCGTCGCACAGCGCGGCCGCGACCATGAACGGCAAGCTCGCAATCGCGTCGAGGTCGCTCTTCGGCGCGAGCTTGATCGCGCGCGGCTCCGCGACGATCGGCAACGCCCAGGGCGCGAGAAAGCAGCGGACGGATTGCACGGTGTCACCGCTCACTCGTCCCTCGGCGCGCCACGAGAGCGCCGCATCGATATAGGGCTCGATCACGTGCGCACAGGGATAGCGCTTGGGCCGCGCGCCGGCACCGAGCCAGGTCTGTCCGAGGCCCGCGGTGATCGCGCCGAGATCGACATCGGGCGTGGCGAGGAATGCTCCATAGAGGCCATAGCGATGGTCGAGCGCGTGGTGCGGTCCGTGAAAGCCGTGGCTCGCGAGCTCCGCGGCAATAACGCCGCCATGCGCCGCCCAGCCCGTATGCAACCATTTCGACCAGCCGCCGTCGGCGAGAAAGGCGAGCAGGCCGCCGCTCATGCTGGTCGCAAGCCCGAGCGCGTCCGCCATCTGCGCGCATTCCAGTCCCCGGAGTCGGCCCGCCGTCGCAGCCGACGCGATTGGTCCGACCACGCTGGTGGCGTGAAATCCGCGGGCATGGAAGCCGCGGCCGGCCACCGCACCGAGCCGCGCGGCGACCTCGTAGCCGACGACGATTGCCGTCGACAGATCGTCGAAGCTGGCATCGCTCGCCTGCGCCGCGGCGAGCGCTGCGGCAATCACGGTGCTGCCGGGATGTACCACCGTGTCGGGAAACGTGTCGTCGAAGTCGCGGGCATGCGCCAGGCTGCCGTGCACCAGGGCGGCGACCGCCGGCGTAGCGTGTGCGCCGTTCGGCAGCAGCGTGGCGCCCGTGCCTGCATTGCCGGCGGCCCAGGCCATGACGCTGCGACCCGCCGGATGGTCCGCGGCCACCGCGATCAGTCCGAGCGTATCGAGCAGGCGCGCACGCACCAGCTTGTGCTGCTCGGCCGGCACGTCGGCGCATGTCACTCCGCTCGCCCACTCCGCCAATGTTTCGAGCGGCGTCATCGGGATCACCAGGCGCTGCGCAGCAGTGCGAGCACCTCGCCCTCGGCCATCGGGCGCGGCAGGTTGGCCATCATATAGTCCGACATCGTGAGCGCCGCGATCTCCGCAAGCTCGGCCTCCGACATGCCGAGGTCGCGCAGCCGTTGCGGCAGCGGCAATCCGCCTACGAACGACGCCATCAACGCGGTCGCTTCGGCGCCGTCGCTGTCGGCGGAGCTGCTTCGCCGCCCGCCCAGCGCGTCGAGCAGCAGTGTCTGTTGGTCGCCGATGACCGGCAGCATGAGGCGCATCGCCGGCCCCAGCAGGATCGCGTGAGATATACCGTGCTGGAGCCCGTGGCGGCCGCCGACGATGTGGCCGATCGCATGCACGACCGACACCATGGCGTTGATCGCTGCCATGCCCGACATGGTGCAGGCCATCTGGCAGGCCGCGCGCGCCTCGAGATCGTGCGGCGTCGCGATCGCGCGCGGCAGCGCGTCGCGCAAAAGGCGCACCGCGTGCAGCGCGAGGCCGGTCGACATCGCATGGCGCTTGCCGGAATAGAGCGACTCCACCGCGCGCGCCATGGCGGTCATGCCGGTCGCTGCGGTCAGCGCGGGCGGGGTGTGCACCGCCATCTCAGGATCGAGCACGGTCATGGCGGGCGTGAGAGCGTGGTCCCAGAACAGCAGTTTCCTGCGGGATTGCGGATCACGGCAGGCTGCCGTCGGCATGACGTCCGAGGCCGAGCCGGCCGTGGTCGGCACCGCGATATGCGGCACGGCGCGGGCCGGGAGGGGAACGCGCTCCATCTCGCCGCCCGGCGAATAGTGGATGGCAAAGTGCGTGAGATCGCCGCCGGTGGCCAGCATGACGGCGATCGCCTTGCCGGCGTCGATCGCCGAGCCGCCGCCCACGGTGATGATGACGTCCGCGCCGCTGGCGCGGAACTCTGCGAGCGCACGCTCCACCATCTCGATCGGTGTATGCGATCGAACCTCCGGGAACACGCCGGCGAGATTGTCGCCGAGCCCGGCTTTGACCTTGGCCAGCATCTCGCCGCCGGCAACTGTCGAGCCGCACAGCACCAAAGCGCGCCGGCCGCCCAGCCGGTCGACCAACTCGGCCAGCCTGCCGACCGCTCCGACGCCGAAGACGATGCGTCCCGGCCAATCGCCGAAATCGACGGGGATCATGATCCGCCCGGCAGGATCTGGATGAGGTCCGACAGCTGCGCCTTGCTCAGCGCCTTGTCGAGGAATTTGAACGTCACGCCTTCGGCCATGATCGCCTCGATGCCGGCGATCCGGTCGATCTGCTTGGCGGGCTTGAGCGCGAACTTGTCGATGCTCGATCGCACGAGGCTCTCCGAGACCCCGACGCTCTCGGAATAGAGCCTGGCGGCGATAGGATTGGCAAACATCCAATCGAGCGACTCCCGATAGGCGCCCATGAACCGCTTCATCAGGTCCTGGTTCTTCCAGGTCGCCTCGTTGACGATCTCGACGCGCACGGTCTGGTCGCGCAGCGACGCGACGTCGTTGCCGTTGGCGATGATGCGGATCTTGCCGTCATCGGCTTCCTTCAAGCCGAACGGCGGCGTGGCCCAGCCGATGTCGACTTGGCCGGACATCACCTGGGTCAACGTGGCCGTAAGCCCGCCGGTCTGCGTCGGCCTGGCCTTAAGCCCGAGGCTCTGGACGAAGGCCAGGACGACATTGTGCACGCTCGATCCGTTGCTGGAGAACGCGATCGTGTTGCTCGCGGCCGCGTCGGCGAGCTTCCCAATTGGTGAATCCGCGCGCACGTACCAATAGAGATCGCCGACGCCGGTGAAGCTTGCGCCGATGATCCGCAGCGGAGCGCCCTTGGCGTAGGCGCGTAGCACGCCGAGCGTGCCGACACCGATGCCGACTTGCGCGGCATTGGAAATGACGGCCTGCAAGGTCTCGCCGGACCCTTGGGTCGCGAAATTTTCGAGGTTGATGCCGTGCCTCTTGAAGATGCCGGCGCGCTGGCCCAGGACTGCCGCCTGATTGACCCAGGTATCCATCTGGCCGATCGCCACTTTCAGCGCGTCGTCCGCCGCCGCGGGGACTGCGGGAAACACGACGAAGACGAGAGCAAGGCTCGTGCGTGCGAGTTTTGCGATCAGCATTCAGGCTCCGAGGTCAGGCGCGCTCGAGGGTCGTGCATTCTTTGCACCAAATGCGCCGGACTCCAAATTCCGGCAGTTCCACCTGCGCGATCGTGACCCGTGGTCGTCGCGACCGATCGCGTATAACGTCCGGTCTATAAGACGCGGCCGCCTGACGGGCTGGTGCACGTCAATGCGGGAGGAAATGTCTTGAACAAGCCGTTGCTGATGGTCGCTTTCGCCTGCGTTCTGGCGGGGAGCACAGGCGTGCCGGCGCTGGCGCAGGACTGGCCGCAGAAGAACATCCGCCTGGTCGTGCCGTTCGGGCCCGGCGGCGGCTCCGACATCATCGGCCGTATCATCGCGCAATCGCTGCAGGAGAGGCTCGGCCAGCCCGTCGTGATCGAGAACCGGCCGGGGGCGGGCGGCACCATCGGCAACGAGGCGGTCGCCCGCGCCGACAAGGACGGCTACACGCTGGGCATCATGACCGCTGGGCAGATCATCGCGGCGGTCATGGCGAAGTCGCTGCGCTACGACACGCTCACGGCATTCGATCCGGTGGCGCAGGTCGCGACAGCGGGCCTCGCCATCGTCACCCGCCCCGACTTCCAGGCCAACAACGTCAAGGACCTGATCGCGATGGCCAAGGCCAATCCGGGCAAGCTTTCCTTCGCCAGCCCCGGCTTCGGCGCCACGCA
>Ga0066903_100002484_pt1 | contig 14488 bp, 12 predicted proteins | sample PanSoiMetaGPlot1_FD_67491 | JGI IMG/M metagenome (GOLD analysis project Ga0066903, IMG submission 67491) | Tropical forest soil microbial communities from Panama analyzed to predict greenhouse gas emissions - Panama Soil - Plot 1 (version 2) | ecosystem: Environmental > Terrestrial > Soil >...
TCGTTCGCATGTAGGCGCCCATGTCCACGTGGGCGTGGCCGCGCAGCGCAACGATGGTGCCATCGCGCGTGCAAGCGATTTCGACCTCGACCTCCGCCTGCCGCGCGTGGTTCATCGCCATCAGGTTTTCGCGGCGATCCTCGATCCACTTCACCGGCCGCCCGACATGGCGCGCCGCAAAGGGGATAAGAAAATCCTCAGGGTAGAACTCGCCGCGCGCCCCAAAGCCGCCGCCAACGTCGTTTTCCACCATTGCGATGGCGTCTTCAGGTAGGCCCATCTGCCTGGCGAGAATCCGCCGGTTGAAGAACGGCACCTTCGCGGCCCCCGACACGGTGAGCCGGCCTGCCGCGGCGTCCCATTCCGCCATCAGGCCGCGCGGCTCCATGGTCAGGCCGTAGTGCCGTCCGATGCGGAATTTCTCCCGTCGCGTGTAGGCGGCGGCTGTGAAGGCCGCATCGGCGTCGCCGCATTCGGCCGTGAACGTCATGGCGCAATTGGTGCCATGTTCTTCGAACAGCAGCCGGTCGGGTGTGGCCGACGTTTCGCAATCGCTGACAGCCGCGAGCGGCTCGATGTCCACGACGATGCGGTCGAGCGCGTCTTCACCGATCGCGATGCTGCTCGCCAACACGATCGCGATCGGCTCGCCGACATAGCGAACTTTGGTGTCCGCAATGACGCTCTGCTCGAACGGCTTGAACTCGGCAAGCGGCTGCAATCGCATTGCGATCCGTGGCGGTCCGTCCGGCATGTCCCGCGCCGTGACGACGGAATGAACGTCCGCGATCTTGAGGGCCGCTGTCGCGTCGATCGACCTGATGCGGCCGTGAGCGACGGAGCTGCGCAGGATCACCGCGTGCAGCAGCCCGTCCGGGCTAAGATCGTCGACATACTGCCCGCGGCCGCGGACGAACCGCAAATCCTCCCGCCGCTCGACCGGGCTGCCGACGAAGGAATTTCTCATGGTTGCGGTTCGGGCGCCCGGTAGGCGCCGCGGGCATCGAGCACGGCTTCGACGATCGAGATGTAACCGGTGCACCGGCAGATGTTGCCCGACAGCACTTCGCGGACGCGATCCGCATCGCAATCAGGCTCCTCGGTCAGCAGCGCATGCGCGGTCGTGATCATGCCCGGCGTGCAGAAACCGCATTGCACCGCATGATGCCGTCGGAACGAGGCCTGCAAGGGCGTCAGCGCCTCGTCATTGGAAAGCCCTTCGATGGTGACGACCTTGCAGCCCTCCGCCTGCACCGCAAGGAGCAGGCAGGCCCGCACGGCTTCTCCGTCGAGCAGGATCGTGCAGGCGCCGCACACGCCGTGCTCGCAACCCACATGGGTGCCAGTAAGCCGCAACTGATGGCGCAGACAGTCGACCAACGTCATGCGCGGCTCGACGTCGACCGTGACGGGTTTTCCGTTGACTTCAAAGCTTACAGACATGCCGATCCGATCAAGTGGGCGACTCCCTCCCCGCAAGTCACCGTAGCTCGGGTTGAGCGCCAGCGAAACCCCGGAGCGGCCCTCCGTTTGACAGGCCGGCCCGGGTTTCGCTTTCGCCCAATCCGGGCTACAGCTCTTTCCAGCTGGCCGCGCTCTGCAGCGCACGCTCCACCATGGTGCCGATCAGCGATTTGCGATAGGCGCCGCTGGCGTGGATGTCGCTTTGCGGATCGACGCTCGCCGAAGCGGCGGCGCCGGCCCGCTCGCAGACCGTGATATCGACGACCTTGCCATTGACCTCCGCCTCGGCGTCCGCGAGCCGCACCGGCCGGTCGCCGACCCCGATGGCGCCGACGTGGGTGTTCCTGGCCCTGCCTGCATCGTCGATGTCGTAGAACACTGCCGCTGCCGCCATGGCGAAGTCGCCGCGCCGTCGCGAGAATTCGCGAAAACCCCAGCGCCGTTGCGCCGGCCAGGTGGGCAGGCGGATTTCCGTGATGATCTCGTCCGCAGCGAGCGCTGTGGTAAGCGGTGCGACGAAGAAATCGTCGGCGCGGATGACGCGCGGCCCGGCGGCGCCGACGACGGCAATCTCGGCATCGCAGGTCACTGCAATGCCGGGCATTTCGGCGGCCGGATCGGCGTGCGCGATGCTGCCGCCGACGGTGCCACGATTGCGGATCTGATAATGCGCCACGTGGGCGACCGCGGCCTTGAGCAGCGGATGAGCGGCCGTCAGCCGCGCATCGTCCTCGATATCGCGCCAGCGCACCATCGCGCCGAGACGCACGCCGCTGTTGTCGATCGCAATTTGCCGAAGGTCGGAAAGCTTGCGCAGATCGACCAGGAGCGGCGGGGACGCGATCCGGAACGCCATCATCGGCACCAGGCTCTGGCCCCCGGCGAGCGCCTTGGCATCATCCCGCGACGCGAGCAGCGCCACGGCCTCCGCAAGGGTCGCCGGGCACGCATAATCGAATGCGGGCAGCTTCATTCAGGACTCGGATTGCGACGGGCGGATTGGCAACGGGACATATTGAATTTTTCTATCATCACGCAGATCGGGCGGTCAATGCAATGAAGCGGCAGCGCCCGCGATAGCCCCGGGTTTGACACGCGCCCAACGGCGCGACACAACCCTCTCCCTACCTCACTCGCACGCGGGGGAAGAGGGGCGGGAGAACGTCATGACGGTACAATTGAGCCTTGCGGTCTGCGACTATGACCGCACGCGCGCCATCTTCGATGGCCGCGTGAAGATCGAGGGTTGCGACGTTACGGCGGTGGCGCTCGAGCCCGAGGAGTCGTTTCACCGCGCGTTCAAGTTCAACGAATTCGACATCAGCGAAATTTCGATGAGTAGTTACATGATGACGACGGCGCGCGGGGATGCGCATTACGTCGCCATTCCGGCGTTCGTGTCGCGTCTGTTCCGGCACAGCGGGATCTATATCCGCACCGATCGCGGCATAAGCGGCCCGCAGGGCCTCAAGGGCCGAACGGTCGGATTGCCGGAATACCAGATGACGGCGAATGTCTGGATCAGGGGCATTTTCGAGGACGAATACGACGTCAAGCCGAGCGACATCAAATGGCGACGCGGTGGCCTCGAAGAGCCAGGCCGTCAGGAGCGGGCGAAGATCAAATTGCCGGCTGACGTCGATTATGCGGCAATTCCTGAGCACCGCACCCTCTCCGACATGCTGGCCAAAGGCGAGATCGACGCCGTGTTGAGCGCAAGGGCCCCGTCGTGCTTTCTTGATGGAGCGCCCCATGTCGGTCGCATGTTCGCTGATTATCCGGCCGTCGAGGAGGGCTATTTTCGCAAGACCCGCATATTCCCGATCATGCATGCGGTAGGCATCCGCCGCGTCCTGGCGGAGCATCATCCCTGGCTCGCCGTGAGTGTCTACAAGGCCTTCCTCAAGGCCAAGGAGCTTTGCATGAAGGAGCTCGGCCAGATCGGCCATCTCGCGACGTCGCTGCCGTGGAGCGTCGCCGAATATGATCGGGTGCGTAAAGCTATGGGTGAAGATTTTTGGAGTTACGGGGTCGCCGAGAACCGCCACGTGCTGGAAACGCTGACGCGCTATTCCTTCGCACAGGGGCTTTCGGTGCGGAGGCTCGGCGTGGACGAAATGTTCGCGCCATCGACCTACGAACTGTCGAAGATTTGAGGCTTCCGGAGTCATGGCCGGGCTTGTCCCGGCCATCGTGCGCTCGCGAGCGCGTGCTGTTCAAGGAGGTGCGAGTCCTCTTCAGGTCAACCTACTGCGGCCTGTAGCCCGACCGTAACGGCGTCGCCCGTGAGGTGGGGCCACGGAAAGCGAACGGAGCCGTCGGTAGCGAAAGCAAACGCGATTCGGCCACGCTGAGTGGCGAGCCCGCGCTGGAAAGGCGAAGCCTATTGCTGTGCGAACGGGAAGCCCACGACGCTGAGGGGTTAGGTGCAAAAGCGGTCATGGGAGGCAGCGGGGTGGTTGGAGACGGAAGGCTCTGGAGGGACCGAACACGTGAAGCGAGGAGACCTGCCCGGCGCAAGAGGAGAAAGGATTCCAGGTACCGGCCTCCGCGAGGAGCAGAACGGGCCAAGGAGTTGCGCCTCCACGCAGGAGTCAGAGCACCCATAACAAGCGCGGGCATGACGCCCCAACGGATACAGGATCATGCGCATCCTTGTCACCGGCGCGGCCGGCATGATCGGCCGCAAGTTGACCGAGCGGCTGGCGAGAGACGGCGGGCTGCACGGCCGTGCGATCGAGAAGCTCACATTGACGGATGTTTTCCCCGCCGACGCGCCTCCCGGGATCGCCGCCGCCTGCGAGGTTATAACGCACGACCTTGCGTCGCCCGGCGTCGCCGAAAGGCTTGTCGCCGGCCGGCCAAGCCTGATCTTTCACACCGCCGGCATCGTGTCGGCGGAGGCCGAGCTCGATTTCGACAAAGGCTACCGCAGCAATCTCGACGGCATGCGTGCGCTGCTTGAGGCAATCCGCGGCGCCGGCGCCGGCTTTCGCCCGAAGCTCATTTTCACGTCGTCCTGCGCGGCTTTCGGCGCGCCGTTTCCGGACGTCATCGGCGACGAGTTCCATCTCACGCCGCACACCTCCTACGGCACTCAGAAAGCGATCTGCGAGCTCCTGCTTGCTGATTACACCCGCCGTGGCTTTGTCGACGGCATCGGGTTGCGGCTGCCTGCCATCTGCGTGCGGCCCGGTAAGCCCAACAAGGCAGCATCGGGCTTTTTTTCGAGCATCATCCGGGAGCCTTTGGCCGGCTGCGAAGCGGTCTTGCCAGTGGATGAAAAAATCCTGCACACGCATGCGTCGCCTCGCACTGCGGTGGGCTTTCTCATTCATGCGGCCGGGCTTTCGCGTGAGCCGCTTGGCTCACGCATCAACCTCACCATGCCGGGCGTGTCGTGCACCGTCGCGGAGCAGATTGCGGCTTTGCGGCGGATTGCAGGTGACAAGGTCGCGGCCCGAATTCGCCGCGAGCCCGATCCGCTGGTGATTCGCATCGTCGACGGCTGGCCCCATCGGTTCGATGCGGCCCGTGCACGCGAGCTTGGATTTGTGGCAGAGGGATCGTTCGACGAGATCATCCGTATCCACATAGCGGACGAGCTCGGCGGCCGGATCAGCTAAGTATTTCCCTGTTTCGTCTATCTTTCGTGTTATTGCCCAGCTTGACGGGGCAATCCAGTATCCACTGCCGGTGGTTACCGGATCGTCCGGTCAAGCCGGCGATGACAGCACTAGCACGTACCCCATGCATTTTCCCTCGCCGCTCATTCCCGCCACCCTGCTGCGCCGCTACAAGCGCTTTCTCGCCGACGTGATGCTTGTGAATGGCGACGAGATTACCGTCCATGTTGCCAATCCGGGCGCCATGACGGGGCTTGCCGCCCCCGGCACGAAGGTGTGGCTCTCCAAATCTGACAATGCCGCGCGCAAGCTGCCCTATTCGTGGGAGCTGGCGGAGGTCGATCTTGGCTCCGGCACTGAGCTTGTCGGGGTCAATACCGGCCACCCGAATGCGCTGGCCGCAGCGGCGATTGCCGTCGGTGGGATCCCGGAGCTTTCGGGCTATGGCTCATTGCGACGGGAGGTGAAATATGGCCGTAACTCCCGGATCGACTTTCTCCTGGAACAGGAGGGCAGGGGGTGTTGCTTCGTGGAAGTGAAAAATGTTCACCTGATGCGCGCCAGGGGGCTTGCCGAGTTCCCGGACTCCGTCACAGCGCGCGGCGCCAAGCATCTTGGAGACCTCACGGCCATGGCGGCGCAGGGCCACCGGGCGGTGATGCTGTTTCTGGTGCAGATTGGTTCGACCGACCGGCTCGCGCTGGCGCGCGACATCGACCCCCACTACGGAGCTGCTTTCGACCGGGCGCGGATAGGGGGCGTCGAAGCGATCGCCTATCGCTGCGCCATATCGGCGTCCGAGATCGCGGTTGCCGGTGCGGTTCCGGTATTGGGCTGAGGGGGCGCGAACAATTGGAACAAACGGTCCAATCGTTCGCGATACCGTCATCGCAGGCGACAGGTTTTCGGACTTGCGTCATTGCCGCGACCGCCTACATTCGACGATTGTTGGGGCGTCCGCTCTATTAGGAATGACGATGAACTACGTTGACGCGGCGACCGCACCTTTGCGCAAGACCGGTCACATCAAGCTTCATGGACCGGAGGCGTTCGTCAAGATGCGCAAGGCGGGCCGGCTCGTGGCCGAGTGCCTGGACATGCTGGTGCCGGAGATCAGGCCCGGGGTCACGACCGAGCATATCGACAGGCTGGTGTTCGGGTTCGCCATGGACCACGGGGCGATGCCGGCCACGTTGATGTATCGGGGCTATGCCAAATCCACCTGCACGTCGATCAACCACGTGGTCTGTCACGGCATTCCGAACGACAAGCCATTGAAGAGTGGCGATATCGTCAATGTCGACGTGACTCTGATCGTGGATGGCTGGCACGGCGATTCGAGCCGCATGTACCCGGTCGGCGAAATCCCGCGCCGGGCGGAACGGCTCATTGACGTGACCTACGAGGCCATGATGCGTGGCATCGCAGCGATCCGGCCGGGCGGCAGCACCGGCGACATCGGGGCTGCGATCCAGACCTTCGTCGAAGCCCAGCATATGAGCGTGGTCCGCGATTTTTGCGGCCACGGGCTCGGCAGGCTGTTCCATGACGAGCCGAATATCGTCCATGTCGGGCGCCGCGGAGAGGGGACGGCGTTCCGGCCCGGCATGCTGTTTACCGTCGAGCCCATGATCAATCTCGGCCGTCCTCACGTGAAAGTGCTGTCCGACGGCTGGACCGCGGTGACTCGCGACCGCTCGCTTTCGGCGCAGTTCGAGCACACGGTCGGGGTCATCGATTCAGGCGTTGAAATCTTCACATTGTCGCCGCAGGGCTTCGATCGGCCACCTTATAAGGTCACGTGACCCTTCATCCTTTACGCGGTTTGCTGGCGTCGCAACATTCCTGGCAGAGGAGCGACCGCGAATCCCGATATGGCGAGGTCCAATCCCGTGCGCCGGCGCCGAAATGGCAAGCGGTCACCGCCACCACCGCGGCCAAACGTCCTTCGATCGGGAACGATCCTGCGCAAAATACGCGCCATCCAAGATGCGGCTCCGCTACTGCCGCACCAGATTGATCGGTTCGCGCCCTTCGGGGACCCGCTGCCAATTGGTCGGATCATTGGCCTCGAAGCGCCAGAAGCGCCCGGCTTTCGATCGCAGCACAAGCTCGCCGCGATCGAGATACCAGGCAGACGGCCCAAAGCCGGTGACGAAGGACTCGCAGCCCGGTTTGAGCCTGAGCGCGAAGGCGTCCTCTCCGGCAGATGCGTTGGTCAACGTGATGGTGCACACGGTCCTTCCCGAGCCCCGTACCACGCTCCAGTCCCCCGCCATCTGCTCAAGCGAGATGCTCGACCCCACGGCGAGGGATGCCGCATTCTGCATGAAGAAGATGCCTTCGCCGGGCCGCTGCGCTTCGAAAATGCCGCTTTCCACTTCGGAGAATTCCAGTACGGGCTTGCCTTTGCTGTCCATCAGCTTGACGAGATCGAGGCCACCGATTGTCCAGCCGATCACGTCCTTCAATTCCGGCATCTGCGCCGAGCACGTCTTTTCGATGTCGAGCTTGAACAGCGCGCCGGTTGAATCGGCCTTGAACGTCAGGTGGCACGTGCGATCGCGCTCGGCGGTGGAAATCTCCCACTTGCCGATCATGGTCTTGAATGTTTCGTTTGACGATATGGTGCGCTGAGCGGAGGCTTGCGATGCGGCGGCAACAGCTGCGAGAGCCAACAAGGTGCGAAGCGTGTTTTGGCGACAGGGCATTTCGAGAACTCTCCACGGAAATGCGCCAGACCGATGATGATGGCGCGGGCCTCCCCCGCTCCGATCGATCACGCTCGCGAAGAAATCCGCAAATACGTTATTTTTTCGGCGGCGTCTCAGGAACCGGCGTGAGCGGCCCCTTACCGGCTGCCCAGGACAGCAAATTGTCAACAACAAGCTGATCCATTGCGGCACGCGTGTAGATCGAGGCCGATCCCAGATGCGGGAACAGTACTATATTTTCCATTTCCATCAGTTCGTGAGGAACCTTCGGTTCGTTAACGAACACATCGAGCCCCGCGGCGAAAATCTTTTTCTCGCGCAAAGCCGCGATCAGCGCCGACTCGTCAACCACCGAACCGCGGGCAACGTTGATCAGAATGCCCTTCGGGCCGAGGGCCTCGAGCACGTCCGCGTTAATAAGATTGCGGGTCTCGGCGCCGCCCGGCACGATCACCATCAGCACGTCCGCATCCCGAGCCATGTCGAGAAGGCTGGGATAGTGCTTGTACGCTACGTCTGCTTGGGGCCTGCGCGCGTGATAGATCACGGGAACCCTGAATGCGTCCAGTCGCCGCGCGATGGCCTGCCCGATCCGGCCCATGCCAACCATGCCGACAATGCGATCGCGCAACGTCGCCGCGGTTAGCGGGTAGTGACCATTCTCCCATTTGCCGGCGCGCAAGTAGCGCTCCGCCTGGGGGAACTCGCGCACCGTGCACAACAAAAGTCCGAGCGCGGTATCGGCAACCTCCTCGTTAAGCACATCCGGCGTGTTGGTGACCAGGATGCCGTGCGCACCTGCCCACTTGGCGTCCACATGATCATAGCCGACACCGAAGCTCGCGACGATTTCGAGTCGGGGGAACCGCTGCATGAATGCGCCATCGATCTTCTGGTTGGAATAGGTGACGGCAAACGCGCGCACCCGGTCGGCGATACCGGACAGGAAGGCTTCCCGGTCTGAGGCTTCGATCAGCCGATGGATTGTGAACGCGCGCGCCAGACCCTTTGCCAAAAGTGGCTTCGAGGGTCCGATCAGCAAAACATCTGGCTTGTTGTCAGCCATGCGATTCTCCTCATCATGGGCGACGAATGTGTGGAAAGATCAAGCAAGATCCGTGCGCGGTCGTGTCAAATCATTAACCTGACCGGATGCTCGATATAATAGCGGAAGGCGGCGAGCAGCTCGGCACCAAGGGCGCCGTCGATGACACGGTGATCGCATGACAGCGTCACCGTCATCTGGCTGACGAAACGGATTCCGCCATCCGCGGTCTCGGTCGGCCGCCGTGCTGCGGCCCCGACCGCGAGAATTGTCGCATGGGGCGGATTAATGATCGCCGCAAATTCCCGGACGCCATGCATGCCGAGATTGGAAATCGCGGTGACGCCGCCCGCGATCTCGGCGGGCTTGAGCTTACGCGCGCGGGCGCGAGCGGACAGATCCTTCATCTCGGCCGAAATATCGAGGAGAGACTTGGTCTCCGCACCGCGGACGACTGGCGTCACCACACCGCCCTCGATCGCCACCGCGACGCCGATGTCTGCGCGCCGGAACCGGAGGATGCGATCCTCTGCCCACACAGCGTTCGCGGCCGGCACGCGCCGCAGCGCCAAGGCCAACGCCTTGATGATGAAATCGTTGATCGAAAGCCGCGATGCAGGCCTGCCGGCATCATCCTGCGACACGGCGTTCGCTTCCTCTCGCAACGCATCGAGCCGCTCGATTGCAACATCTGCCGACAGATAGAAGTGCGGAATCGTCTGCTTGGCCTCGATCAGCCGCGCCGCAATGGTGCGCCGCATGCTGTCGAGCGGAATTTCCTCGTAGCTGTCCGGCTCGTAAAGAGCCTTGACCCGATCGGGCGACGGCGCCGCAGGGCCGTGAGCGCGGCTGCCGGCGCGGGCCGCGATAGCTGCTTCGACATCGCGGCCGACGATGCGCCCATGCGGCCCGGACGGCGCGATGCCGCCAAGGTCAATGCGGGCTTCGCCAGCGAGCCGACGGGCCAGCGGAGTGACGGCCACACCGCTCGAAAGCTTGGCAGGTCCAAAGTTGCGCTCGGGCGTGCGGACCTCGCGGAAGGGATCCAGCATGATAGGGCGGGCGAGCGGTGCGGTGGTCGCCGGTGAAAGGGGCGTCGGCAACACAATCGGCGTGCGCGGCACGGCGGCCAGGGGCGCCGGACCAGGCTCGGACGCCCTCGGGACCACCGTCGCGCCGGAAAGGACCGCGACGATCGCACCGACCGGGGCCACTTCGCCAGCTTCGACGCGAATTTCCTCAAGCACGCCTGCGGCGGTCGCCGGAACCTCCATGGATACCTTGTCGGTCTCGATCTCGAACAGGTTGTCGCCAGGCTTGACGACGTCTCCGATCGCTTTGAACCAGGTTGTGATCTTGCCTTCCGCAACAGTCTCGCCAAGCTGCGGCATCAGGATTTCCATCCGCGCGGTCCCCTTTTCAAAATGATAAATTTCGGATGACAACGATCTGATCTTCAGTAGTCCGTCGTACGTCGTCAGTCATCCGCTTACCAGCTCATCGACACGTATTGGGTTTCGAGAAACTCCATCATGCCCTCATGGGCGCCTTCACGGCCGATGCCGCTCTGCTTGGTGCCGCCGAACGGAGCGGCCGGATCGGACACCAGCCCGCGGTTGAGTCCAACCATGCCGAAATCCAGCTTCTCTGACACGCGCATGCCGCGGCTGAGGTCCTTGGTATAGAGATAAGCGACGAGTCCGTACTCGGTATCGTTCGCCCGCCGGATCACCTCGTCTTCCGATCGGAAGATCTGGATTGCGGCGACGGGTCCAAAAATCTCCTCGTTCAGCATGGCGGCGCCGTCCGGCACCCCCGTGAGCACGGTAGCGGGATAGAAGTAACCCTTGCCCTCCGGCGCCTGGCCGCCGGTGAGCACCTTGGCACCTTTTTTCACCGCGTCCTCGACCAGTTCTTTGACCTTATCGCGGCCCGCCGCATTGACGAGCGGCCCCAGCGCGACGCCGTCCTGCAGGCCGTTGCCCATCTTGAGTGCCGCCATCTTCTCGGTGAGCTTGTCGGCGAACTCGTCATGGACCTTTTCCTGCACATAAAACCGGTTCGCGGCCGTGCAGGCCTCGCCCATATTGCGCATCTTGGCAATCATCGCGCCCTCGATGGCGGCATCGATGTCGGCGTCCTCGAAAACGATAAACGGCGCATTGCCGCCGAGCTCCATGGCGGGCTTCACCACGTTGTCGGCGGCTTCGTGCAGGAGCTTTCGGCCGACTTCGGTCGACCCCGTGAACGACACCACCCGCACGCGCGGATCGTGCAGCATTGCGGATACCACGGCGCCGGAGCGGCGCGACGGAATGACGTTGACGACGCCCGCCGGCACGCCTGCCTCTTCAAGCAGCGGCATCAGCGCCAGCATCGTGAGCGGTGTCTCCGAGGCCGGCTTGAGCACCACCGGGCAACCGGCTGCAAGCGCCGGCCCGATCTTGCGCGTCGCCATGGCGGCCGGAAAATTCCACGGTGTCACCAGCACCGCGACACCGGCCGGCCGGTGCTGGACGAAGATGCGCGCGCCGGACGATGGCGCGCGCGAGACTTCGCCGATATTGCGTACCGCCTCTTCGGCATACCAGCGGAAGAACTCCGCCGCATAGGCGACCTCGCCGCGTGAGTCCGCCAGCGCCTTGCCGTTTTCAAGCGTGATCAGTTTGGCGAGCCGCTCCGCCTCACCCATGATGACCTCATAGGCCTTGCGCAAAACCTCGGCACGCTCGCGCGGCTTGCGTCCGGCCCAGCCATCGAACGCGTCCTGCGCCGCATCGACGGCGATCTTGGCATCTTCGATGCTGGCGCTCGCGACCGACGCGATGAAGTTCTCGGTCGCCGGGTCGATGATGTCGAAGCGCGCGTTGTCGGAAGCCTTGCGCCACTTGCCGCCGATCCAGAGATCGGTCGGAACATCGGCGAGGAGATTTTCATACATGGCATTTATTCCCTAGGCGGTCGAGTTGCGTTATAATTGTTTTTAGGAATAAGTATAACGTCCCGCGTACCAGCTTACGCTCACCCCTCCTTCGCCATTTCCCGCAGCCTGAACTTCTGGATCTTGCCGGTCGACGTTTTCGGCAGCTCCGCGAACACGACATAGCGCGGGCATTTGTAGGCGGCGAGGTGCTTGCGGCACCATGCGGTCAGCTCGTCCGCCGTCGCGGTGGCGCCGGGCTTCAACTCAACGAAGGCGCAGGGTGTCTCGCCCCACTTGTCGTCGGGCTTTGCGACCACGGCGGCGGCCTGTACGGCGGGGTGCCGGTATAGCGCCTCCTCGACCTCGATGGAGGAGATGTTTTCGCCGCCCGAAATGATGATATCCTTGGAGCGGTCCTTGATCTGGATGTAGCCATCCGGGTGCACGACGCCGAGATCGCCCGAGTGGAACCAGCCGCCCGCGAAGGCCTTCTCGGTCGTGGCCTTATTCTTGAGATAGCCGCGCATCACCACATTGCCGCGAAACATCACTTCGCCGAGCGTCTCGCCGTCGCGGGCAACCGGCCGCATGGTGTCGGGATCAAGGATGTCGAGGCCCTGCAGCACCGGGTAGCGCACGCCCTGCCGCGCCTTCCGGGCGGCCTGTTCCGCGGCCGTCAGGGCGTCCCATTCGTGGTGCCATTCGTTGATGCTGGCGGGCCCGTAGGTCTCGGTGAGGCCGTACACGTGCGTAACATTGAACCCCGCGGCCCGCATGGCGGCGAGCACCGCCTCGGGCGGCGGCGCGGCTGCGGTCACGAACTCGACCACCCAGGGCAGCGGTTTCTTCTCGTCCGCCGCCGCGTTGAGGAGCGTCGACATGACGATGGGGGCGCCGCACAGATGCGTCACCTTGTGACGGGAAATGGCATCATAGGTCGGGGCGGCGCGCACCTGGCGCATGCACACATGGACGCCGGCGACGATCGAGACCGTCCAGGGAAAGCACCAGCCGTTGCAATGGAACATCGGCAGCGTCCATAGATAGACCGGATGTCGGCCCATCGCGCAGGTGAGCACATTGCCCATGGCCAGCAGGTAGGCGCCGCGATGGTGATAGACCACGCCCTTGGGATCGCCGGTAGTGCCGGAGGTGTAGTTGAGCGCAATGGCGTCCCACTCATCCGTCGGCATCATCCAGGGGAATTCCGGGTCGCCGTGTGCAAGAAAATCTTCGTATTCCACTTCGCCCAGCCGCTCGCCGGGGCCGGAATATTCCGGATCGTCATAGTCGATGACCCGCGGCTTCGTTCTGGCGAGCGCCAGCGCATCCCTAATGACCTTCGAATACTCGCGATCCGTGATCAGCAGCTTGGTTTCGGCGTGGTCGAGCGTGAAGGCAAGGATCGCGGCATCAAGCCTGGTGTTGAGCGCGTTGAGCACTGCGCCCGTCATGGCGACGCCATAGTGGGCATCGAGCATCGCGGGGGTGTTGGCAAGCATCACCGACACGGTGTCGCCGCGTGAGATGCCTTCTTTGGCGAGCGCCGAGGCGAGCCGGCGGGCGCGGGCGTAGAACTCCCTGTAGGTCCAACTGCGAGCGCCGTGCACAATGGCGGTGCGCTGCGGAAACACGGCGGCGGCGCGCTCCAGGAACGACAGCGGCGTCAACGGCTGAAAGTTCGCCGGGTTGCGGTCAAGACCGATGTCATAGATGGAGTTGGTCATGACAATGCGGACTCCCCGAAGAGGTTGATGCCGAGCGCCCGGACCGCCCAGGGGCCGAGCCAGGCCGTGAGCAGGAGCGCCGCTACTGTCCAGACGCCGATCACCACGAAAGCCCCTGCACGGTTGACCGGCCCCGCCGCAATCGCACTCGCGGCCACACGATGCTCGGCGAGAACGTCAGCCGGGATGAGGCGCAGCACCAGCAGCAATCCCAATGGCACCAGCACCAGGTCGTCGAGATAGCCGAGGACCGGGACGAAATCCGGGATGAGATCGATCGGCGACAGTGCATAGGCGACGACGCAAGCCCCGACAGCCTTAGCGTACCACGGCACCCGCGGATCGCGCACGGCAAGCCCGATCGTGACCACGTCCCGTTTGAGATCACCCACGCGCTCTTGCCATGTCATCGTGTGCCCGTTCTTGGTCTGCGTCGTGGCTTCCCGGGCCCGATCTGAGAGGGCTATCACGCCGAGAAGCGCAACCTTATCGAAAACCGTCTAGACTTCACAATGTGTGGACCCGCGGCCGAAATCGAAGCGGCGCTGCGGGCCCACGAGGCTAATGATCGCGCATTCACGGCCATATGCCGGATGGTTTAGGGTAAGTAGCGCCTGCGCCATCACCGCGTCGGGCGAACGGGCGGCCCAAACCGCCGGCCGCGAAGGAGGTTCAGGTGAGCGCAGCTACGGTATCGCAGGCGCAAGCCGGCAAGAGCCGCTATCACGAAGTCTATGCCCGCTCTCAGCGTGACCCGATCGGCTTCTGGGCGGAAGCGGCTGGCGACATCGACTGGTACCAGCCGGCGGCCAGGATTTTTGATCCCGCGATCGGCGTTTACGGCCGCTGGTTCGTGGGCGCCACCTGCAATACATGCTTCAATGCCGTCGACCGCCATGTGACGAGGGGACGCGGCGCGCAAAGCGCCATCATCTACGACTCCCCGGTCACCGGCGTGAAGCGCGCCATCAGCTATGCGGAACTGCTCG
>Ga0066903_100002486_pt1 | contig 14484 bp, 15 predicted proteins | sample PanSoiMetaGPlot1_FD_67491 | JGI IMG/M metagenome (GOLD analysis project Ga0066903, IMG submission 67491) | Tropical forest soil microbial communities from Panama analyzed to predict greenhouse gas emissions - Panama Soil - Plot 1 (version 2) | ecosystem: Environmental > Terrestrial > Soil >...
GTCAGGCTGTAGTCGACCTTGCCGTCGAACTTCACCCGGCGCTGCGCCTGAACGGTCGGCATCGCGATGGAGCATCCGATGAGCAGGGCGATCGCCAGTCGCTTCATTGGTCTTACCTTTATTGCGCCGCATGCTAGTCCGCGCTCCGTGGGGTGTCAAGCGCTTCACGCCGTCCGGTTCCACGTCGTGTGCGATACTGCGGCGTCGTGCCGATCTCACGTCGCGACCTGATGTTGGCGGCGGTTGCGGCAATCGCACCGGCGCGGCCGCTGCCTCCCGTTTCGTGGACCTGCCCGATGCATCCCGAGGTGATCACTGATACGGCAGGCGCCTGTCCGATCTGCACGATGCGGCTGGTCGCGGTCCGCCTCGAGTCGGTCTGGAGCTGCCAGCTGCATCCGGATCTCACGCAACGGACGCCCGGGCGGTGCGCGAAGGACGGCCGCGCGCTCGTACGGATGATCAAGGCGCTGTCGTTTACGTGCCCGTCCCATCGGCAGATCGCCGAGCTCACTCCGGGCCGCTGTCCCGTCGACAGACGAACGCTCGTCGAGAAGTACTCGCTTCGTCCGCACGGCGATCACAACCCGAAGCACGGCGGGCAGTTCTCGATGGCGCCGAACAACTGGCACGTCGAGGTGACCTGCCCGTCCGCCGGGTTGTTTCAGCTGTATGTCTATGATGACTACTCGCGACCGTTCGTCCCGAACGGTTTCGGCGGGCGCGTCATCTCGATGACCGACCGCGGGGGGAAGACGGTCGATCTCGCGATCCCGTTCACGCGATTAGCCAGCGGTCCGATGCTCGAAGCACGCGTGGCGGGCCTGGCGTTGCCGGCCACGATTGCGGTCAAGGTGCGCTTCCAGGCCGGCGAGCAGGAATACCGCTTCGACTTTTCGTTCGTCGCGTATTCGAAAGAGCCCAGGTAAACCGCGGAGCTCTGCCGCTGTTTTCCTTCGGTTGCGCGGCTGCTCACCGTCTACCGCCCTTCAACTCCTCATTCCGTGATGCCGATGAGCGGCCAGTACAGCGGCACGAGCAGCAGCAGGATCAACGCGGTCACGATCGAGAGGATCGCCCCCACCTTGATCAGGTCGCGGTTCGTGAAGTAGCCGTACGAATAGCCGACGACCAGCACCGCCGATTCGTAGATGAAGATCTTCGGTCCGGCGCCGAACGTCCAGATCATCCCGAGTGTGAGCGGATTGATGGCGTGGTCGCGCGCGTAGGTCATCAGGATCGGCAGCGACGTCGACAGCATCGCGATCTCGTTGCCAATCACGATGTGGTAGGCGAAGGCCGACCAGTACAGAATCATCGTCGACCAGGAGCCGGCGGTGAGATGCGGCGTCATCCAGGCGAACAGCGCGGTGGTGACCACGTCGAGCGCCTTGGTCTGGACGAGCACGTTGCTCAGACTGACCGTCGCCGCCACGAAGAAGATCGGCAGATAGTTGATCGTGCGCGCGTCATCGGCATCGAGAACGCCAATGCGCGGCATCAGCGACATCAGGCCGATGCCGAGGCCGACCATCGGCGCGGGAATATGGTGGAGGAAATCGGTCATCCACAGCGCAATGGCCACGAGCATCAGCGCTACCGTCTTGAACTCGACCGGCGACCACCGGCCCATCGCGTTCAACTGGCTCTGGAGGAAATCCGCGCCGCCGGGGAGCGCCGCCGCCTCGGGCGGATACAGCCACAGCGCGATCCGCCACGCGATGATCATCACCAGGACGTCGCATGGCAGGTAGGCGAGGAACCATCGGCTCCAGAGGACGTCGACCTGCCCGAACCGTTCGATCCCTCCCCGCGCAGTGATCGACGCGGCACCGGCGATCAGCATCTTGTCGAAGATCGTCGCCTGGTAGACGAGGATCACGAACATGCCGCGGGCGATGTTGCTCGTTCGATCGACGCCGAACGCTTCGATCAACCCCACCGCGATCGCGGCCATCATCACGACGCGGGCGATGCCGGACGGCACGACGGCGGTCAGCAGAAAATTCGACACGATCAGGCCGAGCAGCAGCCGCGGGTAGCTGGACCCGATACGCCGCATCACGAGATACGCGAGGCGCCGCGCCAGGCCCGACTTGCTCCCCATCAGCCCAAAGCAGATCGCGCCGAACAGAAACCAGGGCGTGCTGTCGGCAAACCCGGAGAAGGCCGTCTCGAATTTCGCGACGCCGAGCATCCAGAACAGGAAACAGCCGAGGATGCCAGCGATGCCGTGGTCGAGGACTTGCGTCATCCAGCAGCCGATCATGAAAATGCCGATCGCCAACGCCGAGTGCGCCTGCGGGTCGATTCCGAGCGGCAGCAACCGGAAGCCGGCGGCGGCGATCGCCAGGGCGCCGAGGAGGACCACCGATCGGGTGCCGATCGCCGGCGGAGGCGACAGGGGGGCGGCAGGCGAACGAGCCGCATTGGGGTGGATGGAGGTAGCCAGCTGCGACATGGCGGCTCGTTCGGCGCCGCCGTAGTGTGCCATGCCCTCACCGCGCAAGGCAATGGTCCTACCTTTGGCCGGCCGCCGTCGCGTGTGCCGCGACAGCGCACTGTTGACCGGCCTCGCGGCATTCCGGAGAATGGAAGCATGCCAGCAGGCGTGGGCCGGCAGGCCCGAGTGTCGGAAGCGATCGTTCACCGGATCAAGAAGCAGATCACCGAAGGCCGGCTCCTGGCCGGACACAAGCTGCCCGCCGAGCGGGAGATGGCGCGCCAGTTCAAGACCAGCCGCGTCTCGGTCCGGGAAGCCTATCGGTCGCTCGAAGAAGTCGGCGTGCTGCGGATCCGGCGTGGCGCCGACGGCGGCGCGTTCGTCGCGCAGCTCGACCACGAGCCGGTGTTGCGATCGCTGGCGCTGGTGCTCGGTCTCGGCAGGACGTCGCATCGGGAGCTGACCGAAGCGCGCATGCTGATCGAACCGCCGATTGCGCGGCTCGCCGCCCTGCGCGCGCGAAAAGACGATATCCTCCGCATCGAGCGCGTCCTGCTGCAGGAAGAACATGATGCGGCGCAGCGGTCGGGACCGTTCCGGCCGACCGACTCGCGCTTCCATCGATCGGTAGCCGACTGCACGCGTAACCTGCCGCTGATCGTCCTGATGAATGCGCTGGCCGACCTCACCGCCAATGCCGCATCGGCCCTTGACGTGTCGACGCGCGCCCGGCACCGCTTGAAGAACTGCCAGTTCCACCGGCAGCTCTTCGACGCGATCCGGACGCACGACGGCGAAAAAGCCTACGCGACCATGGCCCGGCACGTCGGCGACATCCAGCGCCGCGTGCGCCGCAGCCTCGCCCGGCGCCGGAAATAGTCAGAGCTTCGAGCGGTAGTGTTCCCAGGTCTTCCTGAAGAGGCTCGGCGTGCCGAGGCGTTCGCGGCATGCCTGCTGCTCGGCCTCGCTGAACTCGTACGGCGTGCCGATCTGCATCGCGAGATACTGACGCGACGCGTTCTCCTCGAGGTACGCCGCCAGCGCGAAGCACTCGACGATGTTCGATCCCGCGACGACAGCGCCGTGTGATTTGAGGAGGACGGCCGATCCGCGCCCGAGCACGGCCGCGACCTGCTGACCCATCTCGCGGGTATTGACCGACAGTGGCGAGTCGAACACCGCTACGTCCGCGAGCAGCGCGCCCTGCGCGTAGACGACCTTGTAGCTGGCGCCCGCGATCGTCAGCAGCGTCGACCAGCGGGGGTGGGTGTGCATGACCGCATCGACGTCGGGACGCGCCCGATAGATTTCCGAGTGCAGGTGGAACTCGAGCGGCGGCTTCGCGCTCCCCTCGACGAGCGCGCCGTCGAGATCGACGGTGACGATGTCGTCGGCCGTCAGGGTGCCACGGGTAGACGCGCCCGAATTGATGTAGAACGATCCACCATCCCGGCGGGCGCTGCCGTGTCCGCTGTGATCGACGATCTCCGCGCGCGCGAGCATCCGAATCGCGTCCGCGAGCTGCTGCCGGATCGCCAGCCCGCTCGACGCACTCACTTCCACGGCATGACCGCCACGTGAATCGCGCCCGGGGCGCCCTGGCCACCGACCGACCTGATCGCGTAGTCCACCTCGGCGAGCCCGAATGTGTGCGTCATCATCATCGCGAGCGGGAAGCGCCGGGACGCCAGCTGGCGCAGCGCGAGCTCGACCGCGCGATACGAGTGGCCCCGCGCGCTTTTCAACGTGATCCCCTTGCGCGTCAGACGGCCGATCGGAAAACTCGAAAACTCCTGATTGCCCTCTCCCTGCACGACCATCGTGCCACCGCGCCGCTTCAGCGCCTCGATCGCGAGCAGCGTCGGCGCAGCGCCGGCGCCGACCGTGCAGTCGATCGCGACATCGACCCCGCGCCCGCCGGTGATCTCGAGAATCCGCGCCAGCGGATCCTGCCGTTCCACATCGATCACGTAATCCGCGCCGAACGCCGTCGCGACCTCGAGGCGGCGGGTGTCCGTCGACGTTCCGGTCACGATCACGAGATCGGCGCCAGCGTGCTTCGCCGCCATCAGGCAGCAGAGGCCCTGCTGGCCCGGTCCCTGGATGAGCGCGGTCGACGCGTAGCCGATCCCGCCGTCGATCAGCGTCCACTGGATGCCGTTGGACATCGGCGTGGCGAGGCCCGCTTCCTCGAGCGGGAGGCCGGTCGGGACTCTGTGCAGCACCGCGTTGAGCGGCAGATAGAGGTAGTGGCTGAAACCGCCCCACAGGCCCGGCGCGATCGACATCGACGTGTAGCCGTAGCGGACGGCGTTGGCGTCGTAGAACCACTCCGTTGCCGCGCAGTGGCGATATTCGCCCATGTGGTCCCATTCGCAATGGCCGCACGGCAGGTAGTGCTCGAGAACGACCAGGTCGCCTTCCGCCATCCCCTTGTGCGCCGCGAACGTCTTCCCGACCCGCGCGAGGTAGCCGACGTTCTCGTGGCCCATCACGAGCGGACCGTTGCGGAGCGGCAGGCGATACTGGGTGACGTCGGTGCCGCAGACCCCGGCGACCTCGACCCTCATCAGCGCGGCGTCGTCCGGGACGGGCGGGAGATCGAGCTCGTGCAATTCAGTCGTCGAAGGTCCTACCTTTACCGCCGCCAGGGTCTTTTCAGCCATAGAGAAACCGGACTGTAAGTCGTGTCGGGGTCTGAGTCAACGGAGGCGACAGCGATACCCGGCGACTACCGAGACGCGCGCAAAGAGATCGTGTCGTACGAAGAATCGTCCGCGTCTCCGGTGCCGGCCGTGTCGTGCGAAGCGGCGATGACTGGCTCGCGCCCGAGACGCTGGGGTTCTTCAAGATTCGATTACACCTCGACGTAGACGCGGCCGTTCTCGACCACCGCCGTGTAGGTTCTGATCGGCACCATACAGGGTGGCGCGACGACTTCGCCAGTGCGGATGTTGAACTTGCCCTGGTGGAAGTTGCACTCGATGACGTCGCCCTCGACGAACCCTTCGGACAGTGAACCTGGACCGTGCGTGCACGCGTCGTCAGTCACGCAGAAGTCACCTTGGAGGTTGTACACCGCCAGCGTCAGGCTGCCTGCCTCCACTCTGCGCACCTCTCCGACCGCGACGTCCTCAATCTTGCACAGTTCAATCCGTGACGGCATAATCCCGGCTCAGTATACGGGACGGATTAACGGATTAAAGGTCAGACCATTGGCCGTGGAGCCCGCAGATGCTCAGGAAAGAACAGAACGACTTGCTGGCTGAAACCGGTCCCGGCACGCCAATGGGCCGGATGTTCCGGAGCTACTGGATTCCCGCGCTGCTGTCCGACGAACTGCCGGACAACGACTGCCCGCCCGTCCGCGTGAAGCTGCTCTCCGAACGGCTGATCGCTTTCCGCGATACGAACGGACGCTATGGCCTCGTCGACGAGTTCTGCGCGCATCGCGGGGTTTCGCTGTGGTTCGGCCGTAACGAGGAATGCGGCCTGCGGTGTTCGTACCATGGCTGGAAATACGACATCACCGGACAGTGCATCGACGTGCCGTCCGAGCCCGAGGCATCGCGTTTCGCGACCAAGATCAAGCTGCGATCGTATCCGCTCATCGAGCGCGGCGGCATCCTGTGGACCTACATGGGTCCATCCGAGGCACGGCCGCCGCTGCCGGAATGGGAATTCGTCACCGTCCCCTCCAGCCAGTCGTTCGCGAGCAAGCGGTTTCAGGAGTCCAACTGGCTGCAGGCCCTGGAGGGTGGAATCGATTCGAGTCACGTCTCGTGGCTGCATCGCGGCGATCTGGATTCCGATCCACTGTTCAAGGGTGCGCGCGGCAACCAGTACAACTTGAGTGACGCGCGGCCGGTCTTCGAAGTCGTCGAAAGCGCCGGTGGCCTCTACATCGGCGCGCGCCGCAATGCCGAAGGGGGCAACTACTACTGGCGGATCACACAGTGGGTGATGCCGTCGTTCACGATGATCGCGCCGCGCGGCAGTCACTCCGTCCACGGCCACTTCTGGATTCCGATCGACGACGAGAACTGCTGGACCTGGAGCTACGACTACCACCCGCTCCGCGATCTGACGCAGGCCGAAGTCGCCGCGATGCGCGACGGCAAAGGCATCCATGTGCGGTACGTGCCCGGCACCTTCCGGCCGTTCGCCAACAAGGACAACGACTACCTGATCGATCGCGCCGGCCAGAAAGCCGGGCGGACCTTCAGCGGCGTCGAGGGGATCGCCATGCAGGATGCCTCGCTGCAGGAAAGCATGGGGCCGATCGTCGATCGGACGAAAGAGAATCTCGTCTCGACCGACAACGGCATCATCATGGCGCGGCACCGCCTGCTGCGCGCGGTGAAAGCGCTCACCGACCATGGAGCGGTGCCGCCCGGCGTCGATCCGGTGCACCAGAAGGTCCGCTCGGCGGCCCTCGTGCTGCCGCCCGATGTGCCGTTCACCGAAGGTGGGCGCGAGGCGCTGATCGCGCGGCCGGCGGTGGCCCCTGCATCCGTCTGACGCCGCCAATGGCGAGCGAATCCGCCCGCATGAGTTCGGCGGCCGAAGCGCGCTTCCGCGTGCAGGCGCCGAACGCGCTCCCCCGCGTGTTGAAGGTAATCGCGCTCGACGCCGCTGGTCAGGCCATCATCGAGCGGCTCGGCGGCGCCGGCTGGCAGCATGCCACGTTCTTCACGGCCACCGCTCCCGACCGCCTGCGCGACCTCACCGGTCGGAGCCGAAGCGTCCGTGACGAAGTCGACGCCGCCGATCTCGTCGTTCTGGTTGCCGGACCAGGCGGCCACGCGCACGCGGCGGCGGCGATCGGCGAGGCCTGCAGCCGCCGACGCGTGATGACGACCGGTTTCGTGATCGGCGCGATGTCGGCGCCCGAGCGCGATGTGTCGAGGACGCTCGCGCAACTGCGGCCGTGGTCGCTGATGGTCGTCATCGCTGGAAACGACGACTACATCGACGACATGATGACTGCGCTTCGCGCGTGACGGCCCGCACCATCCTGGTCATCGGTGGCGGGCCCGCCGGTACGTTTGCGGCGATCAGCGCGAAGAAGCACGATCCTGCCGCCGCCGTCTCGCTGCTCACGCGCGAAGCGTGCGAGCCGTACGAGAAGCCGCCATTGTCGAAAGCGGTCCTCCTCGGGCGCGTGGCGCCGGAAGACGCGCTGATTGCCGGTCCCGGCGGCGTGGCCGGCCACGACGTCGTCCTCGAAATGCGCGCGGACTGCTCGGCGATCGATCGCGACAACCGCGCGGTCGTGCTCGCCGACGGTCGGCGAATGCGCTTCGATGCACTGGTTCTCGCCACCGGGTCCGCTCCGCGCGAGATTCCACAGCTCCCGGTCGGCATGCCGCGGGTGCACTACTTGCGCACCGACGCCGACGCGCGCTCGCTGAAGGCGGCACTCCGCGACAGCCGCACTCTGCTCGTCATCGGCGGCGGCTTGATCGGCCTCGAGGTTGCCGCGTCGGCTGCGATGCTCGGCGTGAAGGTCACCGTCGTGGAGGTCGCGCCGCGGATCCTGATGCGCGTGTGCGACGAGCGGACAGGCGCAGCCGTTCACGACGCCCATGTACGACACGAGGTCGACATCCGCGTGTCGACGGCGCTCGCGGCCGCCAGCCTGGTGCGTGATGACCGAATCGAAGTCGTCACCACGCTGGGCGAGCGCTTCGCCGCAAGTCTCGTCGTCGTCGGGACCGGATCGAAGCCGGACACCAGGCTCGGCGAAGCTGCGGGGCTGGCGGTTGACGACGGCATCGTCGTCGATGCGCAATGTCGAACAACAGATCCGACGATTCTTGCAGCCGGCGATTGCGCGCGCTTCCCGGGTCCGGGTGGACTCGCCCGGCTCGAAAACTGGATTCATGCGCAGGATCAGGGGATCATCGCCGGACGAAACGCTGCCGGCGCGACTGACACATACTCCGCGGTGCCGTCGTTCTGGTCCGAGCAGTACGACCTCTATATTCAGGGTGTCGGGTGGCCGGTGGCGGACAGCACGCGCGTGCATCGAATGCTCGACAGCGATCGCCTGCTCGTGTTCGACGTGAAGGAGGGCAGGCTTGCATACGCAATGGGGATCAACGCGCGGCGGGATCTCGCGGTCGCCCGGCGACTCATCGAGCGGCGGGTCCCAATCGATCTTCCAGCGCTCGCCGATCCGGGCCGTCCACTGGCTGCGCTGTCGAAACGGTAACGGCCGTGGACAACGGAGGGGGACGGAGGAAACGTCGGGATCTCCGTTGCCGTCAGAAGCGCCGATGGCACAGCCGCTCCGCATTGCCCTGAGTCAGCGCCATGTCGACGGGTCAGTGGCCCGTCACGAGAGCCGCGAGGCCGGCCGGATCGGGCGGTGGGGAGTTGCCACGCCAGACGACGTGGAGATCCGGACGGATCAGGATCAGATCGTAGCCGTAGACGTCCCGTGGTGCAGGTGCGTCAATCGTCAGCTCCTCGAACGGCGCGCCGGTCGCGTTCATCGCCGAATCGAGACCACGCGTGTCGGCTCGCGATCGACCGAGCCGCATGAGTGTATAGCCGTCGCCGATGACGTCGTGCACCGACCGTTCAGGTTCGAGCCATACGTGCGGCAGCCGGCCACCTGGCCATGTCGTCGGCACGTAGTCGCGAAACAGATGTTCCGGCCCGCCGGGTTCATCCGAAATGACGGGCGACCCGACGTAGCGGTAGCCCAGTTCAGCACCGATCATTTCGTTGGTCTTCCGCTGCTCGACGTTTGCGATGCGCGCCAGGTTGTCGCGCGTCGCCTGACCGTCTGGCGAGTCGTCGCAGATGTTCGGCCGGAACTGCGACCGCCACTTGCGGCGGCCGAGCGATGCGTATCGCGACGCGCCGATGGCGCGGTCGCCGACCTGGCGTCGCTCGATTTCATACGACCGCAGCAGGCCTGGGCCGCCCCATCCAGCAAGCGTCGCCTGCAGCTTCCATGAGAGATCAATCGCGTCGCCGACCCCGGTATTCATCCCGAGCCCACCGGTCGGGATCATGAGGTGTACGGCATCGCCTGCGAGAAAGATGCGGCCGGAACCATAGTGGTCCGCGAGCAGGAGATTCTGTTTCCACTCGCCAACGTAGAGGCTGTCGTACGGGATCGGGATTCCGATCGTCCGTTCGAACTGCGCCTGCATCTCCTCCGCGCTGTCGACGACGGCGTGCAGGGTCCAGTGCTGCGTCGAGTCCTGCATGATGAGAAACGTCGCCTGATCGTCGGCGATATGGTAGTGCCGTCCTTTGCCGGGGCCGTCGGCAATCGGCATCCTGTCGAAAAGGTCCGGCGCGTAGTACAGCGCCTGGTGCAGCCGCAACAGGTTGCCTTCGCCGCGCAACTGAATGCCGAGCTGCCTGCGTACCAAGCTCGCACCGCCGTCGCAGCCGACGATGTACTGCGCGCGGATGTGCATGTTGCGGCCGTCACGATCGCGAACCGCTGCCGTCGCACCGTCTGCGTCCTGCGACAGGCATACGAGCTCGTGCCCGTACCGCACGTCCACGGTCGGCAGCCGTTCAGCGACCGACTTCAGCAGCGGCTCGAGTGTGTACTGCGAAATCAGCTGATAGGGCTCGCGCGCCATCGAGCCGTCGTCGCACGCCGCGATCTGTGCCCGCGCCTCGGCGACGGACGGGTACGGCAGCCGCAGCAACGGCGGCTGGTTCATCGCCAACGCGATATACACATCCATCGGCACGTGCTGATCGAGACCGGCGGCTCGGATCTGGTCCGCAACGCCCATCCGCCGGAAGATCTCCATCGTCCGCGCGTTGCACCGTTCCATCTTCGGCAGGAATTCAGGCGCCGCCTTCCGTTCGATCTGGATGCATCGAACGCCGCGCCTTCCGAGATCGATCGCGAGCGTCAGGCCAACCGGTCCTGCCCCGACGATGAGAACCTGTGTGGTCATGCGATCAGAGTCCGGCCAGCGGTCCTTCCAGGGGCCGCTCGTCGTACGGACGCCCGGCGCGGTGGCACCAGAACTCCCACGCCCGTTCGTAGGTGAACGACCCGCGCGTCCGCAGCACGGCCGCGATTTCGCCGTCGCTCAAGAAGGTACTATCACCGAGCGCGCGCGCGTTCATCTGCAGATCGGCGTTCAGTTGCAGGTAAATCGCGTTGAAGACGACCTCGCGCAGGGACGCGCCGGCAACGACCGCGCCGTGACCGCGCATCAGCACAACTGAGCGTTCGCCGAGTTCGGCTGCGAGGTCCCGCGCCATCGCCATCGTAGTGACGAGCAGATTCGTGTCGCCGAAGGCCATCCGCGAATCCCAGGTCGGAACGCGGGCGCCGATGCCGGCGCACATGTGCATGATCGGCGAGAGCTGCGCCGTCGTCACACTGAACGGAATGACGCTGGGACTGTGATGATGAACGACGGCACTGACGCCGGCACGTGCCTCGTACACTGCGCCGTGAATGAATCGCTCCGCGTACGGCGTTCGGCCCGCCGGATCGATCGGCGTGCCATCAAGCGTGAACTCCATCAGGTCGTCGACCTCGACGCATTCGGGCGCCCGCGCGCGCGAGAGGACGTAGCGATCCGGCCGGTCCGGATGGCGGATGCTGACGTGGCCGAACGCATCGACGACCTCCTCGTGCGCGAGAATGCGGTTGGCCGTTACGAGCTCGTCGAACATCCGGGACAGTGCGCTCATCGCCGCTGCACGATACCATGAATGGTATGACCAAACGCCTCAAGACGGCGGTGGCAACGCGCGGACACACCGAAGCGCTCAAGGATGGAACGGTGAAGCCGCGCACGTTCGAGTTCGACTTCGAGGAGGTGCCGATCATCATCAAGGCCTTCCGCCGGATGGTCCGAAGCCAGGATTTCGACATCTGCGAGCTGGCGATGACGACCTATCTCTGCGCGCGGGCGCACGGCAGACGGTTCACCGCCATCCCGGTGTTTCCGATGCGAGCGTTTCACCACGGCGCGATCGTCTACAACACGAACACCGGAGTCCGCACGCCGAAGGACCTGGAAGGCCGGAAGGTTGGCGTCAGCCGCGGCTACACCGTCACGACGGGATTGTGGGTGCGCAGCATCCTGCAGCACGAGCACGGCGTCGATCTGCGCAAGGTGACGTGGGTACTCTCCGGCGACGAGCATGTCGCCGAGTACCGGCCGCCGGCCAACGTCGTGCCGATCGATCCGGGCCGCACGCTGGAGGACCTGCTGGCGGCTGGCGAGATTGCGGCCGCTATCGGCGTGCAGGTGGACTCGCCAGAAGTCCGGCCGCTGATCGCGAACGCGACAGAAGCCGGCTTCGACGCGTTGCGTCAGCGCGGCCTGTATCCGATCAATCACACCGTCGTCGTTGGAAACGCCTGCCTCGAGGCAAACCCGGATCTCGCATCGGATTTGTTCGACGCATTTGGCGAGGCCAAGCGACGCTATCTCGATCGGCTGAAGAACGGTCAGATCGAAGCACCGGACCCGACACACGTGCGGGTGATGGAACTCATCGGCGATCCGGTACCGTACGGCATCGAGCCGAACCGCGGGATGCTCGAGTCGATGGTGCAGTACTGTGTCGAGCAGAGCATCCTGTCGCGGCCGTTCACGGTCGAGGAACTGTTCGCGGTGCCGAGATGACACAAGACGCCGGTTACGTCTTCTCCGTCTTCTCCGCAGTCAGCCGCTCGACACTGTTCAGAAACGTCAGAAGTCGCTCGGGTGCATTGCGCTCCGTCTGCTCCTCCACCGGGACATCCCAGTACTGCGCGTTCGGCAAGCACTCCTCGAGATACCGTGCCGCCGATGTCGCGTGTGAGGCGTCGCGGCCGGGCACGATCAGCGCGGCGACCGACAGCTGGAACAGATGGCTCGGCGCCCGGCGCCGTGTCGCGATCGAACAGCGTCCGCGCGGTGGCGGCGACGCGCTGCAGATACTGGTCGAGGTCCTGACGCTCGTACGATGCCGCGAACTCCGGATCGTGGCGCAGCACTGACACCCACGGCCCGACGCGCGGATCCTGTCCGAACGATGTGTCGCTGCCCTTCGCGAGCGCGACAACGGCATCCAGCCCGTTCTGCCTGACGTAGTCGAGGTGTTCCGCAAAACGCCGGTGACCGTTGATGCGGTACTTCGCGCCGCCAACTGGCCACCACAGCAGCTCCCGTACACTCGTATCGTGTGGTGATGCTGTCGGTCACCGCTGTCGCCACGCGACCTCGCGTTCGTGACCGGTTCAGGACCTGGACGCCGGCGCCGCGCCTCGAAGCGGCCGGCCGGCGCGCACATCATCGCACAAAGCCGAGATCGCGCTCAGCGCCACCGCACCGACGTTTGCGTAGCGATCCGTGGTGTCGTCGACAGCCGACGCGAGATATCCGATCGCAGCGGCCAGGGAGCGGATGCGGCCGTCGAGCCATGGACCGCCGCCGACGCCACCGAGGACCGGAATGTGTACGGCACGAACGACGGCGGGACCGGCGATCGGGCCTGAATGCCGAAAGTCCAGCAGCGACGCACCCACTTCCTCCAGCTGCTGCGCCTCCCGGACGAGGCGATCGACCGCCGGCGCATCGAGCGGGGCCGTCGCGACACCGAATTGCGCCCAGACAGGAATGCTCGAGCGCGTCATCGCACGAACGACATCGGCGGAAGCGGCGGCGACATCCACCTTGACGAGATCGGCGGCGCCTTCACGAAGGAGACGCATCGCGGCGCCAACCGCAGTTTCAGGTGTATCCTGCAGCGACGCCACAGGCAGGTCGCAGCTCACGAGCGCGCGAATCACGCCGCGGCGGACTGCCTGGCACACGAGCAGCATCTGATCGATCGTGACGTCGGCCTCACTGGCGTGGCCCCACAGCGTCACGCCGACAGAATCGCCGGCTGACACGATCTCCACGCCGGCGCGATCGGCAATCTGCGCCATCTGATAGTCGTAGACCACTACGCCCACGATCTTGCGACCGTTGCGCTTCATCTGTCGCAGGGCGGCCACCGTCATCCGGTCGTCCATCAGCGGCTGCCATTATTGCAGACCGGTGCGTATACGATTCCGGAAGAGCATACGAACGTATGTGGAGCTACGGAATCCTTGACAGTCGCAAAAACCCGTCCGAGTTGAATTGCGGCCGATGCCGGCCACGATCGGCCGATGCTGGAGTTGCTCATTGTGGTTGTCCGCCGCTTGGCGTTGGCGCTGCCCGGCCATCGAGAGTTGGCCCTCGAGAACGTGGACCTGCGCCAGCAACTGGCAGCGATGCAACGTGCTGAGAACCGAGTCCCGCTGCACGCTCACGATCGACTGTTATGGACCGCCTTGGCGCAGTACTGGGCATGGGCATTGCCGAGGTCGGCTCGGCGCCGGCGAATTTTGGCGAACGACACCCAGCAGACAGCTCGTGCGGCCACGGCGACAGTGGCAGCGGCTGGCGATTCGGCGGGATCGACAAGAGTCTGTTCAAGTTACGACGTGAAGTGGAATTCACCTCGGAGCTCGTGTGCGAGGCGCGCAGCGATGATCAGCGGCTGTTCAAGAAAGAATAGACCTAGAACACCACCTTGATCCCGAGCTGCAGCTGGCGCGACGAGTTGACTGTCCGCAGGATCTGCCCGGCTGTCCCGAGCGGCGCCTCGTTCTCGACCGCGCCCGCGAACACCGGACGCGTCGGCGTCGCGAAATTCGCCCGGTTGAACAGGTTGAACACCTCGAGCCGGATCTGGACGCGTGTATGCCCGACGAGGGCCTGGTTCTTCGCGAGCGACAGATCGACGTTGGCGAACCCGGGGCCGCGCAGGAAATTGCGCGGCGTGTTCCCGAGCGTGCCGCGCGGCTGCAGCTCGAAGGCGCTCACGTCGAACCAGTGGTCCGGATCGCCCGTGATGAGCCCCGACGGATCGGTGCCGGGCTTCACGTTGGGCCGATCCTCGGCGTTGGTCGAGATGTTGCCGCTGCGGGACCAGTTCGGCGTCTGAATCGACGGCGTGAATGGATAGCCGGTGTGGAGGGAGACGATCGCGTTCAGCTGCCACCCGCTCAGCAGCGG
>Ga0066903_100002487_pt1 | contig 14484 bp, 11 predicted proteins | sample PanSoiMetaGPlot1_FD_67491 | JGI IMG/M metagenome (GOLD analysis project Ga0066903, IMG submission 67491) | Tropical forest soil microbial communities from Panama analyzed to predict greenhouse gas emissions - Panama Soil - Plot 1 (version 2) | ecosystem: Environmental > Terrestrial > Soil >...
TCCTGACCTCCCTCGAGGTGGACGTGCGGCTCGTCGACGTGCACGCGCGGGCGGTCGATGGCCTCGGCCACGGGCAGACCGTGCCCGACGACGTTCGCGACCACCTGCATGATCGCGCCGCGCAACCGCACCGAGCCGGCGCTTCCTACCACGAGCCTCGGGCCCTCCCGGCCGACAACGATCGAGGGCGCCATCATGCTGGTCATCCGGTGCCCCGGTGCGAGCATGCGCCCGGTCGGGTTCAGGTCGTACTCGCCGAGCATGTTGTTCATCTGGATGCCAGTGCCCGGCACGATCACACCCGATCCCGAGCCCGTGGAAGCCGAGAGCGACGCGGCGTTGCCGTCAACGTCGACGACCGAGATGTGAGTGGTCCCGCCGACCGGCGCGGGCTCGGCCGCTCCTGCCTCGCGGGACTCGATCCTCCGCAGCGCCGAGTCGATGCTCTCGTCCGCGAACAGCTGCCGTGCAAGCCCGCCGCGATGCAGTCGCGTCGTAAACCCGCCGCCGCGCGCCCTCCCCTGCTCGCGCATCACCTCCACGAGCGCCTCGATCGCCTCTGGCGAGCCCGGCGGGCCTCCAGCCAGCCGGTCGAGGAGCGTCAGCCCGTAGCCGATCAGTATCCCGCCCGACGACGGCGGCGGGTTCGACTCGAAGACGCAGCCCTTGAAACCTGCGCGCACCGGGCGGCGCCAGATGACACGATAACGCCGGAGATCCTCGGCGGTCACCGCACCGCCCGTCGCGCGCATGTGCCCGACGATCGTGCGCCCCAGATCGCCCGTGTACAGGTCGCCCGGGCTGTCCGCGAGCCGCTCCATCGTTCCGGCGAGATCGGGGAGCCGGAGCACGTCTCCGGCAACGACCCGCGAGCCTCGGATCCCGTAGACGCGCCGGCCCTCGTCCGTGTGCCGCAGGATCAGGTCGAGAATCGCGTGCAGATAGGCCTGAGGACGCGTCAGCTCGATCCCTGTCCGCGCTGCCTCGATCGCCGGCTCGAACAGCATCTGCCAGGGGAGGGTCCCGAAGCGCCGGTGGACGGCCGTGAGCCCTGCGGTCGTGCCCGGTACCGCGCACGACGCCGAGCCGATGCGGAACGCCTGCGTCGACTCGCCGCTGAAGTCGACGTCGACGGACTCCATCTCCACTCTCCGCGGCCTCAACGCGCCCAGTCCCGGCGTGGCGACGAAGAAGTCGAGGAGGCGCGTCGAGCGGTCGCGGGCTCGGTGGACGAGCATGAAGCCGCCGGCGCCGGGGCCGGTCAGCGGGCTCTCGGCGACCCAGGACATGAACGCGGCGGCGACGCAGGCATCGACTGCGTTGCCGCCCTCGGCCAGGATTCGCGCGCCCGCGTCGGCGGTCAGCTGATGCCCGGCAGCAACCGCTCCCTTCACGGACCCAAGCGTACTGCGGGTTGTCGGCGCTCTTGGAGCTAGAGGTCGGAGAGGAAGCTGGGCGGCTCGAACGCGTCGCGGTCGGCGCGGAACGTCGACGGCCGCCGCACTCCCGGACCTCCGAAGCCGGTGGCGACCACCGTCACCCAGACCTGCCCGTTCAGGCGGTCGTCGATCGTCGCGCCGAAGATGATGTTCGTGTCGTCGGTTGCCCGCTGCCGGACGATCTCGGCTGCCTGGTTGACCTCGAACAGCGACAGGTCCTCGCCGCCCGCGATCGACAGCAGAATGCCCCTCGCCCCCGTCATCTCGCCCTCGATCAACGGTGACCGCAGCGCCCGCTCGACGGCCTCGACCGCGCGATCGCCGGAGCTCGAGTAGCCGATGCCCATCAACGCGTTGCCGGCATCGGCCATGATCGTCCGCACGTCGGCGAAGTCGAGGTTGATCAGGCCGGGCATCGTGATCAGGTCGCAGATCCCCTGCACACCCTGGCGGAGCACATCGTCGGCGATCCGGAAGGCGTCCAGCATCGAGGTGGAGCGGTCGAGCACCTCCAGCAGCTTCTCGTTCGGCACGACGATGACCGTGTCGCACTCGCCGCGCAGCTCGCCGACGCCCTGCTCGGCAGCGCGCCGACGCTGCGTGCCCTCGAACTTGAACGGGGTCGTGACGATCCCGACGGTGAGCGCGCCGAGCTCGCGTCCGATGCGCGCGACCACCGGTGCGGCCCCGGAGCCAGTGCCACCGCCCTCGCCGGCGGTGACGAAGACCATGTCCGCGCCGCGCAGCGCCTGCTTGACCTGGTCGTAGCTCTCCTCGGCCGCCTTCCGCCCTACCGACGGATCCGCGCCCGATCCCAGCCCCTCGGTGAGCTCGCTGCCGATGTGGATCTTGAGCGGCGCGTCGGAGAGCTGGAGCTGCTGCTGATCGGTGTTGACGGCGATGAACTCGACCTGCGAGAGGCCGGCATCGATCATGCGGTTGAGCGCGTTCAGCCCGGCGCCCCCGACGCCGACGACCTTGATCACGGCGACATACGTGCCCGAGTCCGGGCGCGGCACGGCGTGCAGGATCGGCGGCTCGGGAGCGACCTCCCAGATCTCCGGCTGCAGCCGCTCGAGCGCCGGAGACTCCGAGGTCTTGCGCGCCGGGGCCGGAGGCGCGTCGACGGCCGACTCCACCGGTTCGAGATGGCGCGAGGGCTGCTCCGCGAAGTCGGGCGTGTGCTCGACGGTTTCCTCGGGCACGGTCGACCCGGCGCCCGCCGCGGCGCTCCCGGGCTCCTCCGACTGCCGCTGCGCGGCTTCCGTCGCCTTGAACAGTTCGGCGAGCGGCCCCTCACGCATGCTCGCGCGCTTGCGCGCCATTCATGACCTCCTTCGCCAGCTCTCGATAAGCCTCCGCAGCACTTCCCTGCGGCTCGTATTTGAGGACGCTCAGGCCCTTGACCGGCGCCTCTGCATAGCGCACCGTCTTGCGGATCCGCGTCTTGAAGACGAGGTCACCGAAGTTCTCCTGCAGGATCTCGACCGCTTCGCGCGCGTGCAGCGTGCGGCCGTCGAACATCGTCGGGAGGATGCCCTGGATCGCGACATGCGGGTTCAGGTTCTCGCGGATCATGCTCAGCGTGTTCTCGAGCTGAACGAGCCCGCGCAGCGACAGGTACTCGCATTGCACCGGCACGATCACGCCGTCCGAGGCGACGAGCGCATTGATCGTCAGCAGGCCGAGCGAGGGCGGCGTGTCGATGAGGACATAGTCGTAGGAGCCCTTGTGCGGGATGAGCGCCCGCTCGAGGGCGCGCTCGCGGCCGATCATGCTCGAGAGCGCCAGCTCCGCGCCGGCCAGGTCGATCGAGGACACGGCGAGGTCGATCTCGCCCTTGTGGATCACCTGCTCGAGCGGAAGCCGGTGCACGAGCACGTCGTACATCGAGCGCTCGATCGTGTCTGGGTTCAGGCCCTGGCTCATGGTCAGGTTGCCCTGCGGATCGAGGTCGACCGTCAGCACGCGCTTGCCCTGCTCCGCGAGCGCGACGGCGAGGTTGAGCGTGGAGGTCGTCTTCGCCACCCCGCCCTTCTGGTTGGCGAACGCGATGACTGATGCCATGCTGGCTTTCTCCGGAGCCGTGTCCGGCTCAGGCTGCGGTAGTACCTGCAAGAGGCCCATTCTGCAGCCTCTTTCGGGCCACGTTATCAGAGTCCTGCGCGGCCCCTTTCGGTCTTCCCGGCATCACGAAGCGCTTCTCGGCAGCGCTCCAGCGCGGACTCCGCAAGGTCGGTCCCGTGTCGCTCAGTCCCCACCCACGCCTCGGCATCGACGAGCAGTCCGCGCACCTCGTCGAGCACCACCCGGGCCGGCGCCCCGGCCGACTCGAGCGCCTCGATTCGCTCGAGCCTCGCGAGCACGGCGCGCGCCTCGTCCATGCTTGGACGGTAGCCGGGAGAGACGCGCCGCTTCGTGACGGCTTCGTGCCGGTTCTAGCTCGCGACCGACCGCACCGCGAAGTAGCTCCGCGGCCGCGGCTTCAGGCCGAGGAGCGAGTCGTCCAGTCGCTCCAGGAGGGCGATCCGGTCGCGTGCCAGCAGCACCTCGAGCGCCGCGCGGCGAAGGATGTCCGCATCCCGGCGGCTCGCCTGGCCGCCCCCGGTCAGCCCGCGCAGGCGGGCGAAGAGCTCGCCGCGCTCGGCGGCGTCCTCCCCGACGAGCACGGCAAGGCGGGCCGCTGCGGCCCAGAGCCCGTCTCCGCCGCCGAGCAGGGCGGCGAGTGACTCGCGGAGCTGCTCCGACCGGTACGGCTCTGCCGCGAACAGGGACAGCTCCCAGCGGTCGAGCGCCTCGCCGAGGCCGTCGTCCTCGTCCGCGACGGCCAGCTGCTCGAGCAGCTCGGCGGCAAGCTTGCCCCGGAACTCGTCCAGCCGCGTCGGCTCGCCCGGCGGCTCGGTCGCCGCGATCGGCAGCACGGGCCGGATGCCGTAGGGACGGCCGTCGAGCCTTTCGAAGAGCACCGGGCCCGCGGCGACGGGGGCGGCGGTCGCCAGCCGCAGGGCGGTGACGGCGTCGGCGATCTCGCCCGGCGCATCGGGAACCTCGACGGCGCCGCCCGGGAAGGTGCACTCGAGCTCGACCACGCACGTGCGCTCTGGTTCGCGCCCGAAGCCCGGTGGGAGCAGGCCGTTGGCCTCGGGCCAGCAGTCGGCGATCTCCCCCGGAGCGGCGATCCTGATGCGCAGCTTGCGCCCGAGCTCGACGGGCACCGGCGCGGAAAGGCCGACGAGCGGAGCGACCGCGCCGTAGCCGTGGCTCTCGCCGAAGATCTGGCGCTCGAGCTCCGCGTAGCCGCGGTTGAACACCTGGTCGTCCCACTCGAAGCCGCCACAGCGGTCGGCCATGCCGGAGAGGAACGGCAACAGGATCGTCCGGAAGAGCGCTGACTCCCGGGTCGTGTCGGGGCCCGAGTGCGCACGGGCGAAGATCTCGGCGGCGGGCTCACGGGTGAGCTCCTCGATCGCGAACTGCGCGTCGTCGAGCCGACGCAGGTCGTCGGCGCGCGCCTCGACGTAGCTTCGCGCGCGCGGCCGATACTCGTACAGCGCGGGACGGCCCGGAGCGGAGTGCTCCTCGAACGAGAACTGGAGCGGAGCGTCCGTCTCCGACTCCCTGTAGAGGCACGCGAACCCGCCCAGGCAGAAGCGCCCGACCGCCTCGTAGAGCTGTGGAGAGCGCACCGCCACCTGTTCTCTTACTTCCCGGCGCCCTCCTCTCCTCTCTGGCATCCGGGGCACCAGTAGGCGAAGCGGTTGTCGTCGCCCTGGCCCCTGCTCCGGATCGTGGCGCCGCAGCGCGGGCACGGGCGTCCCGCACGGTGGTAGACGCGCCGGTCGTGCCGGCGGCCGTCGAGCGAGAGCCGCATCAGTCGCGCCGCCGCCGCCAGGACGGCTTCGAGCTCCACGTCGGTCGTGGCCGCGAGCGGCAGGCAAGGAGAGACCCGGGCCTCCCAGAGCGACTCGGCGCGCCAGACGGTCCCGATGCCCGCCACGAGCCGCTGGTCGAGCAGCGCCTCCCCCAGCTCTCGGCGCTGGTCCGCGACGCGGAGGCGTGCGCGCATGGCCGCGAGGTCGGGCGGTTCGGCGAGGATGTCCGGACCGAGGCGTCGTGTCGCGCGGTCCGTGAGTTCGAGGACGGATCCGCCCCGGAGCACGGCGTTCCACTCGCGCCCGCGGAGAACGAGCCAGGGCAGGCCAGGTGTCTCGGCGGCGGCGGGGACGATCCGCCAGCTCCCGTTCATTCGAAGGTGGCTGCGCAGGACATAGCCGCCCTCGAAGCAGAGGAGAAGGTTCTTCCCGTGCGCCTCGACGCTCTCGAGCACCCTGCCGTCGAGTCGCTCGGCAACGCCCTTCGCCCTGGCCCGCGGGTGAACCGCCTCAACCTCGACGCGCTCGCCGACGAGCACCTGGAGGCGTCTCGCCGCGCGATGCAGGGCATCGCCTTCGGGCATGTGGGGAATCCCTGGCCGACTCGTCCCTAGAGGGGCCCTGCCGCAATTCGTCGCTGCGTGACCTCGAGCGGCCCACGTGCATCATGAAAGTACTCGAGCCACCACGTTGCGCCCGCGACCTCGTACGCGGCGGGAAGCGCATCGTCGCCGGGATCGGAGTAGCCGAAGACGACGACGTCGAAGGGGGCGTTCGACCCGTCTCGGAGGACCTGGAGTTCGGCCACCTTCTCCGCCAGCTCGCTTGGGCTCACCGTCATTTCCCGGAGTTCGAACGTGTCCGCCGCCCACCCGTCGAAGCGCGCCGCCCGGCGGACGGCGGCTCGGCTGTTGCCGCCGATCCAGATCGGGATCTTGCCTCTCGTCGGCGGCGGCTGGAGGCGCACGCCGTCGACCGTGTAGTGCCGTCCACGATGGCGAACCTCTTCGCCCGCCCAGAGTCGGGAGACGATCTCGAGCCCCTCGTCGAGCATCTCCGCCCGCACACGGGCTCGTTCTTCCTCGCCGAAGGCGCCGAACTCCCTCGGAACTCCGCCGATGCCCGCGCCGAAGACGACCCGGCCGCCGCTGAGCGCATCGAGCGTGGCGACCTGGTGCGCGAGCACGTGGGGGCGACGGCGCGGGAGCGGCGTTATATCCGTGCCGACGACGAGCCGTTCCGTCCGGGACGCGACTGCAGCCAGGGTGATCCAGGGGTCGGCGGCAGGCGAGCCCCAGACGAACGCGAGGTGGTCCCAGATCAGGAGCGCCTCCCAGCCGGCCTGTTCCGCCAGTTCGCCGAGGTCGGCCACGACACGCGGATCGGCATAGGTGCCGACGTTGGAAAGGAAGATCCCCCGCCGCATCAGGGCCGGAGAACTGCCCGGCGCGGCCCGGGAACAAACCCGACCTCCTCGAGCAGCGGCATGACCGCCGACTCGGCGACGGCCGCGCCGTCGAAGCGCTCGACCGACAGCCGGCGCACGCCGGTGTTCCGGGCGTGCTCGACGAGCGCGGCGAGCGCCGGGCGCAGCCACGCCGGGTCGGGCTCGCGCAGCGGGACGAGCGAGCGGCCGCTCCGCTCGACGAACAGCACCGCCTCGCCTCCGAGCAGCACGACGTAGGCGCCCGCGACCCGGGCCGCACGCGCACCGGCGCGTTTCGGCCAGGGCAGGGCAGCGCCGTACGGCTGTGCGGGATCGGCGGCCGCAAGCACGAGGGCCTCTGGCTCCTCGTCCTCACGAGGACGCATCTCGCGCACGCGCTCGACGGCGCCGCCGAGCGCGAACTGCGCTCCGCCGAGCCCCTCGACGAAGTAGCCGCGCCGGCAGAGGCCGAGAGTCTCGAGTGCCCGCAGCTCGCCGTAGACGGCGCCGTAGCCGCCGGCGATCCCCTCGGCGCGCACACCGTCGCGCGTGACGATTCCCTGGCGCTCGAGGATCAGCTCCGCGAGAGCCCGGCGGTCGGGCAGGCCTGCGAACAATCGCTCGGTCGGAGACCAGCGGCCCTGCGTGGCCGTGATCGCCGCGGCGCGACGCCTCGAGAAGCGGCGCGGGCGCCGCTCCGGCTTCGGCACTCCGTATCGACGTGGAGCCCGCAGCGGTTGCCAGGAGTCGTTCGTGATCTCGCCCGCCCAGACGAGCTCCCACAATGAGACCAGTGCCTCGTCCGCGTCGAGCCGCGTCTCGGCGAGCAGGTCGAACCAGAACAGCGCGCTGCTCCCGAGCGCGGCCCGGATCGCGTCGGCCGCGGGGCTCTCGCCCGCCGGGGCGCCGGGTATCCGCCCGAGCAGGTGAGCGTCCTCGCGGAAGTAGACCGCGACGCGATCGAGGCCTGCTCCGACCCACACGACCTCCCCGGTCGCGCAGAGCTGGTCGAGGAGCTCAGGCCGGTAATCCGGCACCCGTCGCGGGAGGACGTCGTTCTCCCAGAGCGCGACCGGTAGGGCGAACGCCTGGAGCGGCACGAGCACCTCCCGCAGCGATGCGCGCCGGCCGATGCCGTGCCAGGAGGGCATGAACCGGGCGTAGGCCGTCTGCTCGACCGGCTCGACCTCCTTGCGCAGAGCCGCGAGCGAGGCTCGGCGGAGGCGGCGCAGGACGTCGGGGTCGCACCACTCGCGCTCGGTCCCGCCCGGCCTGAGCTCGCCGCGGACGAGCCGCTCTTCGCGCTCGAGCGCTTCGAGCTGCTGCTCGGCCTGCGCGGACGCGATCCCGAAGCGTGCTGCCGCCTCGGCGGTCGTGAACGGCCCGCGCCCGCGCGCGAACCGCGCCAGCAGCGTGCGCAGCGGAAGCTCGGCGCTCTCGAGGAACGCGTCCGGCAAGCCCGAGGGAGGCATGGCGCCGAGCGCGTCGCGATAGCGGCCGGCGTCCTCGGCGGCGGCGAGCACGTCCTCGGCGCCGATCCGCACCCGGATCGCGCGTCGCGCGTCGATCAGCGACTGCCCCAATGCTTGATCGTATTCATCAGTTCGCAAATGACCACGAAGCAAAAGGAGATGATGCAAATCATCCAGTGTACGTGGATCTCCTCGCAACTGCGCCTCCACGTCGGCGATGGCGCCCGGATCGAGCAGTTCGCGCAGCTCCTCGGAGCCCAGCAGCTCCCGCAGGAGCTCGCGGTCGAGCGACAGCGCCTGCGCCCGGCGCTCCGCCGGCGGCGTGTCGTCCTCGTACATGTAGGTCGCGACGTAGTCGAAGAGCAGCGACGCGGCGAACGGCGACGCCGACGGCGTCTCGACCTCCACGACGTCGACCTGCCGGGTTGAGATGCGCCCGAGCAGCGCCCGGAGCCCGGGCAGGTCGAACACGTCCTGCAGGCACTCGCGGTACGTCTCGAGCACGATCGGGAACGCCGGGTAGCGCCTTGCGACCTGCAGGAGCGCCTGCGCCTTCAGGCGCTGCTGCCAGAGGGGCGTGCGCTCGCCGGGCCTGTTGCGCGGGATCAGGAGGGCGCGGGCGGCGTTCTCGCGGAAGCGCGAGCCGAAGAGGGCGCTCTGCCCCACCTCTTGCACGACCAGCTCCTCGACGTCCTCCGCCGCGATCAGGAGCTCGGCCAGTGCCGGCGCCGCATCGGCGTCGGGGAGGTGGAGCGCGATGCCGTCGTCCGACCAGATCGACTGGGCCTCGAGGCCGAGCGATTCGCGCAGGCGCGTCGCGAGCGCGAGCGCCCAGGGCGCGTGTACGCGGCCGCCGAAGGGCGTGAGGATGCAGACTCGCCAGTCGCCGATCTCGTCCCGGAAGCGCTCGATCACGACGGTTCGGTCGGAGGGCACCGCCGTGGTCGCGCGCTCCTGCTCGTGGAGGAACGCGAGCAGGTTCTGCGCGGCGAGCTCGTCGAGCGCGTACTCGTGACGCAGCCGCTCGAGCGCGTGGCCATCCGGGAGCGACACGAGCTCGCGTGACGCGGCACCGATCGCGGCGCCGAGCTCCACCGGTCGCCCCACGCCCTCTCCTTTCCAGAACGGCACGGCGCCCGGCACACCCGGCGCGGGCGACACGAGCACGCGGTCGCGTGTGATCTCCTCGATCCGCCAGCTCGACGCGCCGAGCAGGAACGTCTGGCCGGCGCGCGCCTCGTAGACCATCTCCTCGTCCAGCTCGCCGACCCGGCTCCCGCCGTCCACGAGCTGCACCGTGTAGAGGCCGCGGTCGGGGATCGTGCCGGCGTTCGTGACCGCGAGCCGGCGCGCGCCGGCGCGGCCGCGGACCACTCCCGCGGTCCGGTCCCAGACGATGCGCGGCCGCAGCTCTGCGAACTCGTCCGACGGGTAGCGGCCCGCGAGCATGTCGAGGACGTTCTCGAGCTGGATGCGCGAGAGATCGGCGAAGGGGTAGGCACCCCGGACGAGGTCGTGCAGGTCGTCGACGGCGATCTCCTCGTCGGCGCAGATCGCGACGACGTGCTGTGCGAGCACGTCGAGCGGGTTCCGCGGGATGACCGTCTCCTCGATCTCGCCCGCGCGCATCTTCCGGGCGACCACCGCCGACTCGAGCAGGTCGAGGCGGAACTTCGGAAAGATCCGGCCCTTCGACACCGCGCCGAGCTCGTGCCCCGCGCGGCCGATCCGCTGAAGTCCACGCGCGACGGACTTCGGCGACTCGACCTGGACGACGAGGTCGACGGCACCCATGTCGATGCCGAGCTCGAGCGAGGAGGTCGCGACCAGACAGGGGATCTCGCCCCGCTTCAGGAGCTCCTCGATCTCGACACGCTGCTCACGTGCCAGCGAGCCGTGGTGTGCGCGGGCGATCTCCTTTTCGGCCAGCTCGTTGAGGCGGAGCGCGAGCCGCTCCGCGAGTCGCCGGTTGTTCACGAACACGATCGTCGAGCGATGCTGCTCGACCAGCCGCAGCACCTCAGGGTAGATCGAGGGCCAGATCGATGTCGTCGAGGGGCCGACGCCGTCGGTGATGTAGCTGCCGTCGACGATCTCCGGCTGACGGATCGGCTGCGACGCGTTCAGGTCGCCCATGTCCTCGACCGGCACGACGACCTCGAGGTCGAGCTCCTTCGCCCGGCCGGCGTCGACGAGCTCGATCGGGCGCGCGCCCGAGACGAAGCGGCCGATCTCCTGCATGGGCCGCTGCGTGGCGGAGAGCCCGATGCGCTGCACGGGTCCTACGGCGGCCCGGTCGAGCCGCTCGAGGCTCACGGCGAGGTGGGCACCGCGCTTCGTCCCGGCAACCGCGTGCACCTCGTCCACGATCACCGTCTCGACCGTGCGCAGGAGCTCTCGCGCCTGCGAGGTGAGCAGCAGGTAGAGCGACTCGGGAGTCGTGATCAGGATGTCCGGCGGCTTGCGGAGCATCTGTTGGCGCTCGCGGGCCGGTGTGTCGCCGGTACGCACGCCGACCTGGAGCTGCGACTGGAGCCCGGCGAGCGGTCCGCGCAGGTTGCGCTCGACGTCGTAGTTGAGCGCCTTCAGCGGCGAGACGTAGAGCAGGCGCAGCCCGTCGCCCGGGGCCGGCGTGAGGCGGTCGATGCCGTACAGGAACGCCGCCAGGGTCTTCCCGGAGCCGGTCGGCGCCTGGATCAGGACGTGCCCGCCCTTCGCGATCGCGGGCCAGCCCAGTGCCTGAGCAGGCGTCGGGGCGTCGAACGTGCGCTCGAACCAGGTGCGCGTCGCCTCGCTGAACACGGTCATCGACTCCATATCACAACCAGCCTAGCTAGGGAACATATGTTCGTCTAGTCGTCGCAAAACGACCTACCGAACGGTGAAGCCGATCCTCGCTCGCGATCGGCCTAGCGCGCCGGGGGCCAGGCGCCGAGCGGCCTGCCGATCTCCCACTGGTGGCCGAACGGGTCCTCGATCCGGCCGAGAAGCCAGCCGTGCTCCTCGCCCACCGGCGAGCGGAGCGTCGCCCCCAGGCCGACCGCACGCCCGACGACCGCGGCCGCGTCCTCGACCACGAGTAGCAGCCGTACGGTGCTCCCGCCGAGCGACTCCGGGCTCGAGTGCCCGTTCGGCGGCGACTCGTCCGCGACCCAGAACGACGTCTCGCCGACCGTGAGCTGCGAAACCACCGGCTCGTGCTCGTCCGTGCCGCCGACGCGGTAGGCCTCGACCGCGCCGAAGGCGGCCTTGTAGAACTCGACGGCCTCGCGGCCGCGCCGCACGGACAGCTCGGGCGAGACCCCGGCTCGCGCCGCGTCCTGACGGGCCGTGTCCGGGCGATCACCAGAGATTCGTGCGAGCTCGCGGACCTGAACCATCAGCGCCGTCATGCCGGTTTGGCTTCCCTTGGAATGCGTCTCGCCTCGCCCGATCAGGGCCGCGCTCCCTTCGGCGAGGTCGTGGCGCACCCCGTCCCCACCGGCGACCCATCCACTTCCCGAGAGGGCGACCAGGAGTTGGCCGAACCCTGCTCGGTGCGGGCCGATCTCTCCGCCGGAGGCGAAGTAGAGGACATACGCGTGCGCCTCGCCGTCGCCCTCGGCGAGCTCCAGACCGGCGGTGAGGCGGACGTCGTACGGACGCGGGCCGATTGGTTCTGCGAGCCCTGCTTCGAGTCGGATGATCTCCACGGATCGAGTGTGCCCGACGGCCGGGCACCGCGCGGAAAAGCCACGTCCGAAACGGACAGTACGGTCCGACCCATGCGCCTGATCGTCGCCCGCTGCGAGGTCACCTACACCGGCCGGCTCGACGCCCGCCTGCCCGAGTCAACGCGCCTGCTGATCTTCAAGAACGACGGCTCGGTGCTCGTCCACGCAGACGCCGGTGGGTACAAGCCGCTGAACTGGATGACGCCTCCGACGGTCATCGAGGAGGACGGCGACCTCGTCGTCGTCCGCAAGCGCGCCGGGAGGAGCGAGGACCGGCTCGAGATCCGCTTGCACGAGGTCCTCAGCGACGTCACGCACGATATGGGCGAAGCGGCTGCGCTGGAAAAGGACGGTGTCGAGCGGCACCTCCAGGAGGAGCTGGCCGCGCAACCCGAGGCGCTCGAGGAGGGACTGCGCCTCGTGCGGCGGGAGTGGCAGACGGACGTCGGCCCGGTCGACCTCATGTGCCGCGACGCCGGCGACGGCTGGGTTGCCGTGGAGATCAAGCGCGTCGCGACGATCGACGCGGTCGAGCAGCTCTCCCGCTACCTGGAGCGCATCCAGCTCGACCCGGCGCTCGCCGGGTGCCGGGGCTTGCTCGCGGCCGAGCAGCTCAAGCCGCAGGCCGTTACGCTCGCCGACGCACGCGGAATCGCCTGCGTCCGGGTCGACCTCGCCGCGCTGCGCGGCGAGCGCGAGCCCGAGCTGACGCTCTTCTCCTAGCTGCCGAGAATCGCCCGGAGCGCCTCGACGTCCGCGCGGAGCACGCGATCCGGGTGTGCCGGAGGGTCGTGCTCCGGGAAGGGGAACGGCCATCCCGGCCGTGGGTCGTCAGCGTGGCGCGGGAGCACGTGCGTGTGCAGGTGCGGGAGTGAGTTGCCCAGCATTTCGTAGTTCATCTTCACCGGCTGCAGGTGCTGCTCGAGCGCTCGCCCGACGCGAAGCACCTCGACCCAGTAGGCCGTCACCTCCTCCGCGTCGAGTTCCGTGGGCTCGGCCACGTGCCTGCCCCTCCAGACGACGATCGAGTAGCCGCGCTGGATGCCTGCCTTCTGGAGGTACGCATCCGAGACCTCGCCGGCGAGGATCCGGACGCCCCATTTCGTCTCGTCGGGCCGGCCCTGGGCGCACATCTCGCACCCATCGCCCCGCTTGAGCGCGTAGAACGATTCGGGCCACTTCACGGCCGGCGACGTTAGCATCGGGCGATGCCCGAGACCCCCGAGGAGTTCCATGCGCGGGTCGCGGGCGCGTTGCGGGCGCCGCCCGTCGAGACGTGGGACACCTGGCCCTTCGAGGGCGGTGTGCGACCCAGGGCGCTCGAGCCACCGGTCGAGACCGAGGCTCCGCGCCAGGGGGAAGGCGGCGTCGACTGTCGTGCTTGCACCGCCGACGACAGCGAGTACGTCTGGACGAACGATCACTGGCGGCTGTACGCGCCCGCCGAGCCGACGGGCCTTCCGGTCGTCGTGCTGCTGGAGCCGCGCGAGCACTACTCGGAGCCCGGCGATCTCCCCGAAGATCTCGGCGCCGAGCTCGGCGTGCTGATCGGCCGCGTCGACCGGGCCATCTCCTCCGTGGACGGGATCGGCCGTGTCCACGTCGGCCGTTGGGGCGAGGGCGGCGCGCACCTGCACTGGTGGTTCATGGGCCGCCCTGCGCAGATGGAGCAGCTCCGCAGCAGCTTCGCCGCAGTCTGGGACGACGTTCTGCCGCCAACTCCCGGGGACGTCTGGCGCGCAAACCTGGACTCGGTCGTGTCCGCGCTGGGAGCCGGGGCGTGACCTACTCGATCGTCGCCCGTGACCCCGACACCGGCGAGCTCGGCATCGCCGTCCAGACGGGCACCTTCGGCGTAGGCACGGGCGTCCCGTGGGCGGAGGCAGGCGTGGGCGCCGTCGCCACCCAGTCGATCACCGAGCACAGCTACGGGCCGTTCGGGCTCGAGCTGATGAAGGCCGGCCGCGCGGCGCCGGAGGCGCTCGCCGGGCTCGTCGCCTCCGACCCGCAGCAGCGCTTTCGGCAGGTCGGCATGGTCGACGCGACCGGCCGCGCCGCCGCCCACACGGGCGACGGCTGCATCCGGGACTGCGGCCATCTCGTCGAGGACGGATTCGCCGTCCAGGCGAACATGATGGCGCGGGACACGGTCTGGGGCGCGATGGCCGCGGCCTACGAATCCGCCAGCGGCAGTCTCGCCCGCCGGCTGCTCGCAGCACTCGATGCCGCCGAAACAGAAGGCGGTGACTTCCGCGGTCCGCAGTCGGCCGCGATCCTCGTCGTCAAGGGCGAACCAACGGGCTTCGCCTGGAAGGGACGCGTGTCGAACCTGCGGGTGGACGACCACGGCGACCCCCTCGGTGAGCTCCGCCGCCTGCTCGACCTCGAAGAGGACTACCGTGCCGAACGGCCCGATCACCTGCGCGACCACGCGCAGCGCTGGATGGCGGCCGAGGAGGCTGCCAAAGGAGGCGCCCCGGACCGTGCGCGGGAACTGCTCCAGCCGCTCTTCGACCTGCACCCGAACTGGCGCGACGCCGTTCGCGCAGCAGGCGAGTACGG
>Ga0066903_100002488_pt1 | contig 14483 bp, 9 predicted proteins | sample PanSoiMetaGPlot1_FD_67491 | JGI IMG/M metagenome (GOLD analysis project Ga0066903, IMG submission 67491) | Tropical forest soil microbial communities from Panama analyzed to predict greenhouse gas emissions - Panama Soil - Plot 1 (version 2) | ecosystem: Environmental > Terrestrial > Soil >...
TTGCTCGGCGTCGCGTCGCCGACCAACGACACCTTGATCTTGGGATCGGCGAGGACCTCGACGAGCTTGTCGCGGACCGAGCCCGGCGACACACCCGGGAGAATGCGGCAGTTGACGTTCGCCGTCGCCAGCTGCGGAAGCGCGTTGGTCGCGTGGCCGCCCGCGAGCATCGTCGCGACGCAGGTCGTTCGCATCAGTGAGTTCCAGTACGGCAGCTGCATCGACAGGCGCGCCGCCGCCGCGAGATCGGGCGTCGGCTTCGCCACGGCGCGCATGTCTGCGGCCGTCTTCGGATCGGATTCCACTTCCGCGGACTTCAGGAAATAGGCGCGCGTCACCTCGTTGAGTTGCACGGGGAAGTCGTACTTCGCCAGGCGTGCGAGCCCTTCAGCGAGGTGATAAATCGCGTTGTCTTTCGTCGGCAGCGAGCTGTGGCCGCCCGGGTTCGTCGATTCCAGACGGAAGTTCTGAAAGACCTTCTCGCTCGCCTGCACCTCGTTGGTCAGGTATTTGCCCTTGCGCATGTTGCCGCCGCCGCCCTCGTTGATCGCGAACTCGGCGTCGATGAGATCCTTGTGGTTCTTCACGAGCCAGTCGACACCGTTGAAGGTACCGCCCTCCTCGTCGGCGGTCAGCGCCAGGATCAGATCGCGATCCGGCTTGAAGCCTTCTTCCTTCAGCCGTATCAGGTTCGCGACGAACTGGGCCGCCATCGCCTTGTCGTCGCTCGTCCCGCGGCCGTAGAACCAGCCGTCCTCTTCGCGAAAGGCAAACGGATCGAACGACCAGTCCTCGCGCCTGGCTTCGACGACGTCGAGGTGCGCGAGGAGCAGCAGCGGCCTGCGCGCGCCGGTCCCGCGCCACCGCAGCACCAGGTTGTGCTTCTTCGGATCCGGTCCGATCACCTGGATGTCGGCTGCCGGGAATCCCGCGGCCTTCAGCCGCTCGGCCATCGCGTCGGCGGCCTTCGTCACATTTCCGGCGGGCGTATCCGTCGTGTTGATTTCGATCAGCTGCTTATAAATGTCACGCGCTCGACGCTCGTGGCCGGCCGTCTGAGCGTGGACAAGGACGCCTGCAGAGAGAACGAGCGGGAGGACGCGCTTCATGAGCGCGATTATAGGGCGTCTAGTACGCGACAGCCCTTGCGATGGCTCGAGCCGTGAGCGCGAACATCTGCGGGTGCTCACGAACCCCGAACCCTGAACCCGATATACTCCGATTGATGACGTTCGCCCCCGAGTACGTCGCGTGCGTCCTGAACCAGAACTTCGAGGACGCCAAAGCGCTTCTGCTGGCGCCGATGATGGCGATCAACCATGCGCACCTGGTGATGCTCGAGGCGCAGGGCATCGTGTCGAAAGCCGACGCGCGGAAGCTGCGCGACGCGCTCGACGCCGTCTCGCAGGACGACGTCCGGCGCGCGCAGTACGACGGTACCTACGAAGATCTGTTCTTCTACGTCGACCGCCTGCTGGTTCAGGCGTGCGGCGACGAGATTGCCGGCCGGCTGCACACCGCGCGCTCGCGCAACGACATGGACATGACGATGTACCGGATGCGCCTGCGCGAATTCGTGCTCGGCCTCGTCTCGGCGACCTTCGAGCTTCGCAGGTCGCTGCTCGACCTCGCGGATCGGCATCGCGAGACGATCCTGGCGGTCCACACGCACACGCAGCGCGCCCAGCCGACCACCGTCGCCCACTACATGCTCGCCGTCGTCGAACAGCTGGAGCGCGACGCCGTGCGGCTGAAGGGCGCCTACGATCGCACCAATCGCAGCCCGCTCGGCGCGTGCGCGATCACCGGCACCGGCTTCCCGATCGACCGTCAGCTGACCGCGGAGCTGCTCGGCTTCTGCGGTCCGACCGGCAACACGTACGGCAGCATCGCGACCGTCGACTACCTGCTCGAGAGCGCCTCGGCGGCGGCCGTGCTGCTGACCGGTCACGGTCGCTTCGTCCAGGATCTGCTGCTCTGGTGCACCGCCGAATTCAGCTACATGCGCCTCGGCGACGGCTACGTTCAGTGCAGCAGCATCATGCCGCAGAAGCGGAACCCGGTTGCGCTCGAGCATGCGCGCGCCATCGGCAGCAAGGCGCTCGGCCAGGCGCAGGCGGTCGTCACCGCCGTCCACAACACGCCCTTCGGCGACATCGTCGACACGGAGGACGACCTGCAGCCGCTGGTGTTCGTCATGTTTCGGGACGCGACGCGCGCGGTGAGGCTCGTGGCCTCGGCGATGACCACCGCCGAGTTCGATGCCGCGAAGCTCGAGGCTCGCGCGGCAGACGGCTGGACGACGCTGACCGAGCTGGCTGACACGCTGGTGCGCGACCAGTCGCTGCCGTTCAAAACGGCGCACGCGATCGCCCAGCGGCTGATCGCGGCGCACCATCGCGAGCCGAACCGTCCGCTGGTCGAGCTGCTGGCCGACGCGTCGAAAGAATTCGGTCGCGCGCCGCTCAGCTACTCGGCGGCCGAGCTGGCGCACGTGCTCAGCCCGCGCCACTTCGTCGACGTCCGTGCGACGCCCGGCGGTCCGGCGCCCGAGGAAACCGCCCGCGCCGCGAAGACGTCGCGACAGCAGCTCGCCGCCGACGAAGCGTGGTGGTCGGGCGCGACCGGCGCACTCGCGAAAGCGGAACGTCTGCTCGCCGAGCGGAGCGCCGCTCTGTGACGCGCACGGCGGTCCAGGTGCTGATCGTCCAGGCGCTCGTCATCGCAGCGCTTCTCTGGCTCGGCTATGCATTCTCGTAATCCACAATCCGCGATCGATCCGCAATCCGCAGTGAGTCCGCAATCCGCAATCCGCAATCCGCAATGACCCGGTTCGACTGGGCGGTCGTCGTTCTGTACATCGGCTGGATCGTCATCGACGGCCTGCGACGATCGAAGGCGACGAACCAGGTCGACGGGTACCTCCTCGCCAACCGATCGCTCCCGTGGTACGCCGTCGGTCTGTCGGTGATGGCCACGCAGCTGAGCGCGGTCACGATCTGCTGCACGACCGGGCTCGGCTACCTCACCGGCCTGCGGTTCGCGCAGTTCTACTTCGGGTTGCCGCTGGCGATGATCATCCTCTCGGTGACGGTCGTGCCGTTCTTCACGCGCGCGCGCGTCTACACCGCGTACGAGTATCTCGAGCGGCGTTTCGATGCCAAGACGAGGTCGCTCGCGAGCCTGCTGTTTCTCGTCGGCCGGGCCGCTTCGCTCGGCGTCACCCTCGCGGCGCCTTCGGTCGTCATGTCGGCGGTGCTGGGCTGGTCAGTGCCGACGACGGTGCTGATGATCTGCGTGCCGATGATTTTCTACACGACACTCGGCGGCGTGCAGGCCGTCGCCTGGACCGACGTCAAGCAGATGTTCGTCGTCGTGTTCAGCATGGCGGCGGCGGTCGCGATCCTCCTGTACGGTATCCTGCAACACGTCAGCTTTGAACAGGCGCTGCACCTCGCGGGCGCAACCGATCGCCTGCACGCCGTCGACTTCAGAGTCAACCTCACCGAGCGGTACACCTTCTGGTCCGGGATGATCGGCGGATTGTTCCTGATGCTGTCGTACTTCGGCTGCGATCAGAGCCAGGTGCAGCGATACCTGACCGCGAAGTCGATTGACGAAGCGCGGCAGGGCCTGATGGTCAGCGCGTACCTGAAGATCCCGCTGCAGCTGCTGATTTTGTTCACTGGCGTGCTCGTGTTCGTGTTCTACCTCTTCCAGGCGCCGCCGATGCTGTTCAACCATGTGTACGACGCGCAAGTCGCCCGCAGCTCGTACGCCGGCGATTACGCGTCGCTCCAGCGAACCTTCGATGCCGAGCTGGAGGTTCGCCGCGAAGCCGCGGTGCGAAACGATCGCGACGCCTTTCTCGCCAGCGACGCGCGCGTCAAGGACATCCGCACGAAGGCGGTCGCGCTCGTGAGGCAGGCGAGCGGCGATCGGACGTTCAGCGACGAGAACTACGTGTTTCCGACGTTCATCATGACGCGGATGCCGGTGGGACTCGTCGGCCTGATGATTGCGGCCATCTTCGTCGCGGCAATGTCGGCCAGCGGCGGCGAACTGAACGCGCTGGCGACGGCGACGATCATCGACTTCTATCGCCGCTATTTCATGAAGAGCGCATCCGACTCGCATTACGTGATCGTGTCGAAGCTGGCGACGATGGCGTGGGGCTTCTTCGCGTGTCTCGTCGCGATGCGGGCGGCCGGCCAGGGCTCGCTGATCGAGGTCGTCAACCGATACGGGTCGTTCGTCTACGGCTCGCTGCTCGGCGTGTTCATTCTGGCGATCCTGACGAAGCGCGCGACCGCGACCGGTGCGTTCGTCGGACTGATCGCCGGCATGGCCGCGGTCCTCACCGTCGCGCTCGAGCTCCCCTGGATCGAGTTTCTCTGGCACAACCTGATCGGTGCGGTCGTCGTCGTCGTGGTCGGCATGGCGATCAGCTATCTCGAGCCGGTCCGGCTGAAGCCGAACGCCACGTACTCCGGGTCCGCCTGAGGCCGGACGCCACGTACTCCGGGTCCGGCGTTACCCGCAACTCTACGAAGGTTGGTAGTAACCCCTAGAGCCAGCTAGATGTAAGAGCTTGCTGCACATCCGGAATCTGACCAAACGGTACGGCCGGTTCACGGCGCTGAGCGACGTGTCGTTCTCGATTCGTCCCGGCGAGGTTCTCGGCCTCATCGGCCCGAACGGCTCGGGCAAGACGACGCTGTTCGAATGCCTGGGTGGCGTGCTGCCGCTGGATACAGGCTCGCTGACGCGCGAGGGACGGCCGCTCAGCGCTCGCGAGCGCGCGTCGATGCTGTTTTATCTTCCCGATGCGATCGTGCCGTGGCCGGCGCAGCCGGTGCGCTGGACGATCGACTTCACGCTCGGGTTCTTCGGCGGCCGCGCGTATCTTCGCGACGAGGTCGTCGAGCGCTTCGAGCTGCGGCCGCTGCTCGACGTTGCGATGGGCAACCTGTCGAAAGGGCAGCGCAAACGCGCGCTGCTCGCGATCGGCGTGCTGATGCCGCAGCCGCTGCTCCTGGCAGACGAGCCATTCGACGGCCTCGATCTGCGGCAGACGCGCGACGTGGCGCAGGCGCTCCGGTCCTACGCCTGGGCAGGCAGGACGATCGTGCTGTCGATTCATCAGATCCGTGATGCGGCGCGCGTGTGCGATCGGTTCGTGCTGCTGAGCGGCGGCCGCGGACGCGGCGAGGGCACGCTGAAGGAGCTGTCGGCGATGGCGGCCGCGCGCGGCGGCGGCGCGAGCACGGATCTCGAAGAGGTGTTCCTTGCGCTCACGTGACGGATCAACCGCGTTCCAGGCGGCTGCTTTCCTCTGGTTGCTGCGAAAGGAGACGCGCGAGCTGCTCGCGGCTCGGTCGTGGTGGGTGCTGCTCGTTGCAATGGGACCGCTCGTTGGCGTCACGTTCATCAGCGCCGTGCGAACCTACGCAGAGGCGAGCGGATTGAACGGCACGGCCGCCGGCGTCGGCGAAGCGTTCTCGCCGCTCGTCGGCATCTGGGCGCCCACCTTCAGCGCCTGCGAGGTCGCGGCCGTCTTCCTCCTGCCGTTCGTCGCCATTCGCGTGGTGGCGGGCGACAGGCAGAGCGGCGCGGCGAAGATCGAGCTGCAGCACCCGATGCCTTCCCTCGCGCGCATCGGCGCCAAGGCGATCGTGCTCTTCTGCGCGTGGATCGTCGCGTCGGCGCCGGCCGCCATCGCGGTCGTTCTGTGGAAACGCTACGGCGGCAGCATCTATCCGCCGGAGCTCGCAACGGTTGCATTTGGCCACGTGCTGAACGCGGGCCTGACGATCGCGCTGGCGGCATTCACCGCCGCAATCAGCGAGCACCCGTCAACGGCAGCGATCCTGACGTTGAGCGTCACGGTCGGGACGTGGATTCTGAATTTCGTCGCCGCAGTGCAGGGCGGCGTCTGGGAGCGGCTCGCCGGCTTCACACCGCCGGCGATGGTTGCCGGCTTTCAGCATGGTCTGGTGCGGCTCGACGTCGTGCTTGTCGCGGTGGTTCTGGTATTCGCGGGCCTTGTGGTGGCGGCCGTGTGGGTCCGGACCGGCGTGGCGGTCCAGCGGCGCGTGAGCGAATCGCTGACGCTTGCCGCCGCGGCCGCGGCCGCGCTTTTCGCCTGCATGCTTGCGACCGCGAGCTGGGACGCGTCGGAGAACCGGATGAACTCGCTCCCGGAACCCGACGAAGCCGCGCTCGCTCGCATCCCCGGCCCGCTGCAGATCGAAGCGCATCTGGCGCCAGAGGATCCACGCCGCGCCGACCTCGAGCGCCGGTCGTTCGCGAAGCTTCGCCGCGTGATGCCGAAAGTGCAGGTCACGTACGTCTCTGCCACCTCGATCGGCCTCTTCGAGCAGACGAGCCCGCACTACGGCGAAATCTGGTACGGCCTCGGCGGCCGGCGCGAGATGACGCGATCGACGACGACCGAAGGCATGCTGGAGACGATCTATTCGCTCGCCGGCATGAAAGCGCCGAACGAAGCCGACGAGCCGATCTTCAGGGGACATCCGCTCGCGGTTCCACCAAGGGGCGCGGCGACGATTTTCTACCTCATCTGGCCCACGCTGATTCTCGCCGGGGCATTTCTCCTGCGTTGGGGACGATCATGAAGGCATTGCGGATTGCGGATTGTGGATTGGGGATTACGCGGTTCAGGGGGACGCCGATTATGCGGATTGGGCGGATTGTTCGGATTTCGGCGGTCCTCACTGCGACGGCGACCCTGGCAGCGGCCGATCTTCGAGTCGATCTCAGCAGGGAACAGGTGGGCCGGCCGCCGGCGACGTTCGAACCGATGGTCGGCACGTGGGTCGTCGCGCAGGACGCCGCCGACAAAGTGATCATGGTCGACGGGCGCCCCTGGGTCGCCAGCAAGGACAACCCGACGAAGCTCCTCATCGAGAGCGCACGCAAGCTGTACGGCACGAGCAACGAGGAACTGATGGACAACGCGAAGCAGTTCGCGTACTTCCCGGTCGCGGTGCTCCGCAGCGTCGACAACTTCACGAACGGAACCATCAGCCTGAAGTTCAAGACGATTTCCGGCGACGCCGATCGCGCGTCGGGGATTCTCTTCAACGTGAAGCCGAACGGTGACTGGCTGGCGGTCCGCTACAACGACACCGAGAACAACGTCGCGCTCTGGGAATTCCACAACGGGATCCGGCGCAACGTGCGGTTCAGCGATCGGAATCACAAGTTCACGCCCGATCGCGCGACGTGGCACGAGCTCAAGCTGTCGATCGACGGCGCAGACCTCAAGACATGGCTCGACGGCGAGCTCGCGCTCGAGTACACACTCGGCACGACGCCGGGGCCCGGCCGCAACAGCGCGCCGCCGAACCCGGATCTGATTCCAGACAACAACGCCGTGCTGCGTCCGCCCGTGCAGGGGAAGATCGGCCTCTGGGCGAAGACCGACACGACCAGTTACTTCAAGGACTACGTGGTGAGCCCGAAGTGACAAAAGGCACCGCGGCCGTCCTGCCGCTCCTGACCTTCCTGTCCGTCCTGCCCTGCGTGCCGGCGCTCGCCCAGTCGCCGAACACGTCGACGATCGTCGTTGCCGTAACCGATCAGACGGGTGCCGTCGTTCCCGGCGCGCAGCTCTCCGTGACGAATACGGAAACCGGCGCCGCGCGGCGTTCGACGTCGGCGGCTGACGGCCGCGCCACGTTCGCGGCGCTGAGCGTGAACGGCGGCTACAAGATCGACGTGGAGCTCCAGGGGTTCGCGACCACGCATGTCACCGGCATCGTGCTGCGCGGCGGCGAGACGGCGCACGTTCGCGCTCTGCTGGCGGTTGCAAGTCTGGACGCGTCCCCCATTACCGTCTACGGGACCGCCCAGGGCGTCCGCGCCGACGCCCAGATCGGACGACGGCTCGACAGCCAGACGATCGACGAGACACCGATCCTCGGGCGCAAGGTGTCGACACTCCCGTTGCTCAACTCTGCGTTCCGTCAGGCGAAAGGCACCGGCGATCTCTTCGTCAACGTCACCTACTTTGCGACCGGCGCCGGCGGCCGGCGCACGACAACGTTCACGATCGACGGCGTGAACAACGACGAAGGCTGGGGCCGCCAGACGATGCTGTCCACCGTGCCGCTCGGAGCTGTCCAGGAGATGACGGCGCTCTCGAACGCGTTCTCCGCCGAATTCGGCTGGACCGCCGGTCCCGCCGTCAGCATCGTCACGAAATCGGGGACGAACGAGCCGCACGGCGAAGGATTGTTCATGAGCCGACCCGGAGGCTGGCAGACGACGACGTTCGGCACCGACCTCTTCTGCCCGCCGTCGGTCTCGAGCTGTCAGACGCCGACGACGCTCACCGCGATCAACCCCGCGGACGTGCCCGACGCATTGGGCCAGTACTCGGCGTCGATTGGTGCCCCGCTCGCCAAGGATCGGACGTTCTTCTTCGCGACCGGCGATTACACGCGTCAGGATCGAACGACGTTCCTCTCGGCCACGCTGCCGTCGTTCGTCCTGCCCGCCGACGGGAACCTCGCGTACACGGGGAAGTACCGGCAGGGATTGCTGGACGCGCGGGTGGACCATAAGCTCTCAGCGACGCAGACGCTGATGCTGCGGACCAACTTCGACCGCTTTTACGACACCAACCCGAACGACGCGGTAGGCGGCACGAGCGCGCCGAGCGTCGCGCGCAGGTACACGCGCGGCGCCATCACCGGTCAGGCGAACCTCACTTCGATCGTCGGCTCGCACCTGGTCAACGAGGCGCGCGTCGCGTACCTGGACGGCGATCCGGTGACGCGCTGGGAAGCGCAGAACCTGTCGACTGCGTACACGCGCGCGGGCTCGGTGCCGTTCACGATCGGACAATCCCGCCTCACCGACACGTTCAGCCGGCAGACGCAGTTCTCCGACACGCTGTCGTGGGCGCGCGGCAGTCAGACGATTCGCCTCGGCGGCAGCGTCGCGCGCCACGCGTCCGGAGGCATGGGCAACGAGCCCGGCTTCGCCGTCCTCGGCAGCTTCACGTTTCTCAGCACGACGACGGCGCCGTTCGATCGGCTGACACTGGCCGACGTGCAGAACTATACGCAGCCGATCAGCTACGGCGTCACGAGCTACAACCTGAGTCAGTGGTTGATTGCGGCCTTCGCGCAGGACAGCATCCGCCTGAGCGACGATCTCACACTCGATCTCGGCCTCCGCTACGACCGGCAGACGCTGACCGATGCGGCGAAGAATGTTGCGCCGCGCGTCGGCTTCGGCTGGCATCCGGCGGGCGACCCGCGCACGGCGGTTCGCGGAGGCTACGGCCGGTACTACACCCAGATTCAGTCGAATCTGATCGCGGACTCGCTGACGGGCGGGCTCGACGGATACACGACGTATACGGCCGCGCCGGGACAGCTCGGCTTTCCGAGCTGCCTGACGGGATCGTGCCTGCCGCTGTCATTCGATCCGAGGACGCTGCCGCCGTCGCAGCTGCCGGCTCGAAACATCACGCTTCGAGCCGGTCAGGCGGACTTCTACCGCACGCAGTTCGCGCAGTACGGGCTGAACTTCGATCTGCTCCCGAATTATCCCAATCAACTGATGAGTCCGCAGAGTCAGGTCGTCTCGATCGGCGCTGAGCGTGAAATCGCCGGCGGGTTGTTCGTCGGCTCCGACTACGTGCACCAGCACTGGACCGATATCGCCCGAACGGTCGATCTCGATGCGCCCTCGCCGTTCGATCGCACGGCGCCGGGCCAGGTGCGAAGCGTGGCCGCCGCCAACGCGACGCGGCCCATCCTGCCGGTGAACGGAGGCGTGCGGTCCGTGAACGTGCTGATGAACCTCGGCGAAGCGGAGTACGACGGCCTGCAGACGCAGGTCAGCTATCGCGGCCGCTCGAAGATTTTCGCGGCCGTGAGCTACACGTTGTCGAAGGCGACGAACACCACGGAACCGGACGGCAACGGCGTCGCGCCGAACGACGGCAGCATCGCGCGGCTCGGCGAGGTGGAGCGCGGACCGAGCGTGCTCGATCAGCGGCACCGAGCGGTGCTGACATTCTCGTACCAGCTGCCGTTCAACATCACAGCCGGCACCGTGACGCAGCTGGCCTCCGCACGGCCGTTCAACGCGACAACCGGCATCGACAACAACGGCGACGGCGCGAACAACGATCGTCCGGTCATCGACGGCGTCGTCGTCGCCAAGTCCGCGTTTCGCGGGACGGCGACGCAGGACGTCTCGGTCTTCACCGAAGGGCGCATCAAGTTTGGAGGGCGCTCGATTCTGCTCAGGCTCGAGTGCTTCAATCTCTTCAACCACGCGAACATCCTCGGTCGCGCCCAGACGGTTTACGGCGATACCGGGACGGCCAACCCGAGCTTCGGCCAGGTCGCCGGCGTGGGCTCTACGGCCAACGCGCTGCCCGCGCTCGCCAACATCGATCCGCCGCGGATGTTCCAGTTCCAGGCGCGATTCGGCTTCTGAGAGCCCGCCCGGACCCAAACGCTGTCCGCGGCGTCTGAGCCTTATCCTTAAGAGACGAAGGGGAGGATCACATGCTGCGTTGGGCATGTCAGGCGTCCGCACCGGCGGTCACGATGCTCCTGGCCGCGTGCATTCCTGCGGCGGCCCAGGATGACGCCGCGCGCGAGAAATTGCGGGCGCAGTCGAACGAGTTCCGCAAGGACGTGATCCGGGTCACCGACGGTGTGTTCGTGGCCGTCGGTTACTCGGCCAGCAATGTGATCCTGATACAGGGCGACACCGGTTCGATCATCGTGGACACGGCTACCGACCCGATGGCCGCGCGCGCCATCCGCGCCGCGTTCGGCGATCTCCTCCGCGCGCCGGTACGTGCGATCATCTACACCCACTCCCACGCGGACCATACCGGTGGTGCTCGTGTCTTTGCCGGAACCGATCAACCGGAAATCCTGAGCCATCAGCGGCTCGTCGAGGCGGTGCCGGACATCGGCCGCGCCGGACGCGATGGCGGCGACCAGTTCGGCATGGCGCTGCCGGCGTCGATGTACATCAACGCGGGTGTTCAAATGGAATTTGGGCGGGTCACGCCTCCTACTCGGGAAGGGTACCTGCCTCCCACGCGCACGTTCAGCGGCGACCTGCTCCCGCTGACTATTGCCGGCGTGCGACTGCAGCTTCTGTACACACCCGGCGAGACGGCCGACGCGATCTCGGTCTGGCTGCCTGAGAAGCGCGTCCTGATGCCCGGAGACGACTTCCTGCGCGCCTTCCCGAACATCAGCCCGATCCGGGGCGCGCGGCCACGCATTCCCGAGGACTGGATCGCCAGCCTGGAGAAGATGATCGAGCTGGGACCGGAGGACGTGGTGCCGAGCCACACGCGCCCCGTTCTGAGTGCCGCCGCCGCGCGCGCCGCGCTCACGGCGTACCGCGACGGCATCAAATCCATTCTCGACCAGACGATTCAGGGGATGAAGCAGGGCGAGCGCCCCGACGAGCTGGTGCAGCACGTCAAGCTTCCGCCCCCTCTGGCCGAGAACCCATACCTCCAGGAGTTCTACGGCGGCGTCGAGTGGACCGTACGCGGCATCTATGCCGACCGCGTGGGCTGGTTCGACGGAAACGCCACCGGCCTGTTTCCGCTCTCGAAGAAGGATCGCGCAGCAAGGCTGGTCGGTCTCATTGGAGGCACCGACCAGGTGCTGGCACGCGGACGCGAGGCGCTGGCCGCGCGCGAGTTCACATGGGCGGCCGAACTCGCCGACTACGTGTTGGCGAACGACAGCACGAACACGAGCGCGAAGAGGATCAAGGCACAGGCGCTGGCTGAGCTCGGCGAGCGGCAGACCAACGCTGCTGCCCGGAATTATTACCTGTCATCGGCCATGTACCTGTTGCGGGATCTTCCACGGCAGTGAGGCATCGTACGCGGCGACAAAATGCGTGACGAATAAAGTGCTCACGGCGTTCAGTTCCGCCGATACACCACTCCATCCTTGACGACGAGAAAAACCCTTTCGGTCTGCCGAATGTTCGTGAAGGGATCGCCCGGCACGGCCACGATGTCAGCCCGCTTGCCGCGTTCGAGAGAGCCGGTGTCGGCCGCAATCCCGAGCAGCGTTGCATCGACCGAAGTGCCCGCCTTGAGCGCGGCGAGCGGCGACATCCCCATGTCGACGAGGTGGCCAAATTCCTCGGCGTTTCGGCCGTGCGGGTACACCGACGCATCCGTGCCCAGACCGATGATGACGTGCCTTGCGATTGCCATCGTCATCATCGTCTTGATGTGTGCCAGGGCCGCGCGCCCTTTTTCGGCGATGGGCGCCGGCAGGTTCGACTCGCTTTCGAGTCGTTCGCGAATTCCCTGAGTGGTCATCAAGGTCGGAACCAGCACGGTGCCCTTCGTCTCCATCAGATCGAGCGTCTCACCGTCGACAAACGTGCCGTGCTCGATGGAGTCGATGCCGGCACGTATGGCCCGTCGCGCACCTTCGCTGCTGTGCGCGTGTGCGGCCGTTCGACGGCCGAGGGCATGCGCCTCGTCGACGAGCGCGTCGACTTCGTCCTGCGTGAGCTGCGGCCGGTGGATGTCATCGGTCAACGAGAGCACGCCGCCGGTCATGTGCACCTTCACGACGTCCGCCCCATTCTTGACGACCCAACGTACCGCCTTCCTGATCTCGGCCGGTCCGTCCGCGACGCCGTCTTCGATGCCCGGCTCTCGGCCGAACAGGTTGTGCCGATACCCGGAGAAATCGTCCGCGTGGCCTCCAGTCGCTCCGATCCCTCGGATCGCGATCAGCATCCGCGGGCCCGCGATGGCGCCGCTCGCGATCGCGTTCCGGAGGGCGAGATCGATGAAGTCGGTTGACCCGAGGTCTCGCACGGTCGTGAAGCCAGCCATGAGGGTCTTGCGCACCCAGACGCTCGCGTCGAGGGCGATCTCCGGCGCTCCTTTTCTCATGCGCTCCATCTCGCGCTGGTCGTAGCTGGCCGAATACGCCCACCCGAGGTGCGTGTGCGCGTCGATGAATCCGGGGAGAAGCGTCGCATCGCCCGCGTCGATGACCGTGGCGTCACTCGGAACGGACGCAGCCGAGCCGACGGCCTCGATTCTGGTCCCCCGAACCACCACCACGCCTGGTGACACGAGATGATCGCTGACGCCGTCATACAGGCGAGCCGCCTTGATCACCAGCGCTCCCGTCGGCGTGGCGTGCGTCGCGAGCGATATGATCGCGAGCAGCAGGGCGCCAGCCGCTGTTTTCGACTGATTCGAGGGCATCTCGATACTCTAATCGGTCTCAGGTCTTCTGCCGTAATGACCGTCGCACCCTCGCCCACGATCCCGCCAACACTGCTGATCTCATTCCTGTTCCAGCAGCGCGTTCTTCGCGTCTTCGTACCTTCGTGGTCACGGTACCGACAGCCGCCCGCGTGTTCCGCGGCGCATCTTGAACCGCCAGACGGTCCCGCCGGCGACGAGCAGCGCGCAGCACTCGACGTACACCTTCTCCGCGTCGAAGTAGTCCGGCGGACGATTCTTCAGCTCCGGGTCCGCCGCGATGCCGTGCAGAAAGAAAACCGCCGCGGCGGCATAGGCCGTGTAGTGCAGCTGCTTCCACCTGTGGTGGCCGAAGACTCTGCGGAAGTACGACGTCAGCACGACGAACGCGACGAGGTAGAAGGCGATGGCGCCGAGCGTGTTCGGAAACGGCTGCACGGGCGACCAGATCGGCACAACGATGTCGAACAGGCGAAACCCCGCGGTCGACGACGCAAGGAGGATCAGCGGATGCGTGAGCGCGACGGCGAGGCCGATGTAGCCGAGCCAGTTGTGAAACGTGAAGAGCTTGACGCCGCGGATGCGCGGCCAGTGGCGGATCGGGTTGTAGCCGACCGAAAGCAGCAGTCCGAGGAGGATCTGTGCGGTGAAGATGCCCATCGCGATCAACCCGACGACCGACGAGACGTCGATCGCGGTGGGCAGCTCGACGCGGTTCATCAGCGCTGCGCGTCGTTGGTGGCTCGAGCGCCGGCGTTCTTCACGTACTTGTCGAACCAGTTCACCCGCTCCGCCAGCACGTGCAGCAGCGTCTCGCGCGCGGCGTAGCCGTGCGCTTCGTTCGGCAGCATCACGAGCCGGACCGTCGCGCCGAACCCCTTGAGCGCTGCGAACAGCCGCTCGGAGTTGATCGGGTAGGTGCCGGTGTTGTCGTCGGCTTCGCCGTGCATCAGCAGGATCGGATCCTTGATCTGGTTCGCGTACCAGAACGGCGACATCTTTGCGTAGAGGTCCGGCACCTCCCAGAAGGTTCGTCGCTCACTCTGGAAGCCGAACGGCGTGAGGGTGCGGTTGTACGCGCCGCTCTCGGCGAAACCGGCGCGGAAGAGACGCGAGTGCGCCAGCAGGTTCGCCGTCATGAAGCCGCCGTAGCTGTGGCCGCCGATGCCGATGCGATCGCGATCAGTCACGCCCATCGACACGACTTTGTCGA
>Ga0066903_100002489_pt1 | contig 14482 bp, 11 predicted proteins | sample PanSoiMetaGPlot1_FD_67491 | JGI IMG/M metagenome (GOLD analysis project Ga0066903, IMG submission 67491) | Tropical forest soil microbial communities from Panama analyzed to predict greenhouse gas emissions - Panama Soil - Plot 1 (version 2) | ecosystem: Environmental > Terrestrial > Soil >...
GGTGAACGTCCCGTCGCCGTTGTTCCGATAGATGCTCGTGACCACGGTACTTGCCGCTGTGCCTCCGGTGAGGAGAAGGTCGAGGTCTCCGTCATGGTCATAGTCACCCCAGGCCAGGGAGGATCCATCGACCCCGACGAACCCGGCGGGAACCTCGGTGAAGACGCCGTTTCCATCGTTCCGATACAGCTTCGTGATGGGGGTGCTGGTGGCGTCGTCCCCGCTGATCACGACGTCGAGGTCGCCGTCGTTGTCGTAGTCTCCCCACGCCACCGAGCACTCGGAAACACCGGCAAGCCCCGCTCCGATGTCCGTGAAGACTCCGTTCCCGTCGTTGCGGTAGATCTTCGTGACCGGTGACACGACGTTGAAGATGGTCGAGCCAGCGACCAGGATGTCGAGGTCGCCGTCGTTGTCGTAATCCCCCCAGGCCACCGAGCAGAATCGGAGGCCAATCAAGCTGGCGCCGATATCGACGAAGTTCCCGCCCCCGTCGTTCCGATAGATCCTCGTCCGGAATACCGTACTGGCGTCCATCCCGGAGACCAGGAGGTCGAGGTCGCCGTCGTTGTCGTAGTCGCCCCAGGCCACGGACCCGTCACTGAGGCCGGCGGATGCGATCTGAAGGACGGTGAATGTCTCCACTTCGACGAAAGGCCAGACCGCGCCGAAGTTCGAGTTGTCGTTGGGGCCGCCCAGCATCATGGTCATCCCGTCCGACGAGATTGCGACTGCGGAGCCTTGCTCGGCCGCCCCGACAGAGCCCGTGGCGACCAGCTTGTTTCCGAATTGGCTCCACACGCCCCCGCTACGCTGGAAGACCCAGGCGGCTCCCTGACCGGAGTTGTCGTTGAAACCGCCGGCGATCGCCCGATTCCCATCGCCCGAGATCCGGACGGAGTAGCCCTGGTTCGACTGACCGACGCCTCCCGAGCCTTTGAACTTGGAGCCTTGCTGACTCCACACGCCGCCGCTTCGCGTGAAGATCCAGACGGCTCCCTGAGAGGTGTTGTCGGTGTAGCCACCCTCGATCAGCGTGTTGCCGTCCGCCGAGAGCGCGACGGAAGTTCCTTGCGCGGCCAGGCCGACCGCACCGGTTCCCACCAGCTTTGCGCCCTGCTGGGTCCATACGCCGCCGCTGCGGGTGAAGATCCAGACGGCGCCGTTGTTGCTGTTGTCGCCCGATCCACTCACGGCGGCGGTGTTGCCATCGGCCGAGAGAGCGACCGAGGTCCCTTGGCCGGCGCCGCTCGCGCCCGCCGCTCCCGTTCCCACGAGCTTCGTTCCCTGCTGACTCCAGACGCCCGCGGTCCGGGTGAAGACCCAGGCGGCGCCCGCGAAATTGTTGTCCTGGTATCCGCCAACGATGGCGGTATTCCCATCGGCCGATAGGGCGACCGAGAAGCCCTGGCTGGCCGGACCCACCGCGCCGCTGCCGACGAGCTTGGAGCCCTGCTGGGACCACGTGCCGGCGCTGCGCGTGAACACCCATGCCGCGCCGGCGTCGGTATTGTCCGCGTCGCCGCCCACGATCGCCGTATTGCCGTCGCCGGACAGGGCCACGGACCAGCCGGCTTGCGACGGTCCCACTCCCCCCGTGCCCACCAGCTTCGTCCCTTGCTGACTCCACGTGGTTCCGGCTCGCGTGAATACCCAGGCGGCCCCCACGTAGGTGTTGTCTGCATATCCGCCCACGACGGCCGTCGAGCCGTCCGAGGAGAGCGCCACGGACGCTCCCTGGAATGGCGACGTGCCGGTCGCCCCTGTGCCGACCAGCTTGGAGCCCTGCTGAGCGACTTGGGCCCGGACATCAGGCCCCGGGAGCTGCAGACCAAGGATGAGTGACGCGACCAGGAGTGTGCGCATGAGAGGCCCGCCTTTCCGTGATGCGTGGCGATGCTGTACGGAAGGGGCCGGTTACGGAGGACGCGGCCGCCTCCGGATTCATGCCTGGATTTCCTGCGCGAGCAGAAGTGGAAGCCTAGCGCGAGTCGGCGCGCAAGGCACTCACGATTTGTGGCAGTTTCAGCGGCCGAAACCGGCGTTGCGCGTGTCCGCCACGAACCGATCGAGCCGCCGGCCCCGCTCTTTGGTGTCGCGCCCGCGATCGAGCGATGCGGCGATCGAGTCCGCTTGGGCGGCCAGCTCGAGGGCGCCGCGCCGCCGCAGCGCCTCGGCGGCGCCCGCGTACGCGCGGGCGAAGCGCCGCACGTAGAAGCGCGAGAACGGCCGCGTGTCCGCCCTCAACACCGGCAACTCCGCCGCGAGCGGCGCCAGTTTGACCGCGGCGACGATCGTCGTGTCGGTCAGCTCCGCGCGGGCCCCGGCACGCGCCACATAGATCAGGCCGCGCAGCTCGGGAACGCCGAACGGCGTGGTGACGATGCCGGGGCTCGTGCTGGCGACCGTGAGGTTCCTCTGAAAGCACCCGACCAGGAACTGATCCCAATCCTCGAGTGGCGCGCCGTTCAGCACGCGCGGCTCGAGACGCGGCGCGGTCTGGCGCGCGTACCACTCGAGCGGCGCCATCGGCGCCGACAGCGGAAAGTGGACACCGCTCGCCGTCGGCGCGCCGAGGAACGCCTCCACCTCGCCCTCGGTCACGTACACCGTGCCCTCGGGCAGCTCCTGACCGACGCCGCGCGCGTACAGCTCGAGCGTGCGATCGTGCGACGCGTCCGCGCGCGGCCAGCCGAGCACGAGCCAAGCGACGATCGCCGCGATCGCCGCGACGTCGAGCGCGCGACTGCGTCGTGCGCCCATCCAATCGGCCAGACGCTGCGCGCCGAGCCCGAGCAGCAGCGCGGCGGCAATCGTCGCCGGTCCCTGCAACTTCTCGAGGTACGCGTCGCTGTAGCTCTGCTCCGGGAGACGTCCGCGCCACAGGATCGCGAGGCCGGCGATGAGCAGGATCGCGAGCGGCGCGCGTGCGGCTCGAAGCTCGCGGCGCGTCGCCAACATCCACGCCCCGAGCACGACGAGCAACAGGCCGGCGTTCCACCAGCTCGCGAGCTGGCGGATCCACAGCGCGAGCGCCGAGCGCGTTGCCACCTCCTGCGACGCGGAGAGCGAGAACGAGCCGTAGTCGACGCGCAGCGCGTGAGCGACCACGTCGCGCGCGCTCGCGAGCTGACCCCAGTCGGGCCACGGCGACGCCGTGCGCAGCAGCGGGAGGGTCGCATACGACGCGATCGTGCCGACCACCAGTGTCGCGACGAACGCTCCGAGGCGCACCGGCCGCCGCTCGCGCCCATGCCACGCCGCGATCGCCAGCGCCGGCACGCCCGCGAGCGCGACCGGATGCTGCGCCGCCGCGGCCGCGCCGAGCAGGCCGAGCGCCACTCCGTCGCGCGCGCGACCGGCGCCGACGCGCACCGCCGCCCAGATCGCCGCGGCGAGCGCGAGGTGGGCGAGCGCGAAGACCTCGGGCTCGACCGCGAGCGTCCACAACGGGGGGAACAGCACGAAGGCCGCCGCCCCGAGCGCGCGCCCGGCGCTCACCACCCCGAGCCGGCGCAAGGTGTCGGCGATCAGCCCCGCCGCCGCGGCGTGTGCGAGCAACCCGAACGCCGCGATCGCCAGCGCCGGCGAAACGCCCGGTACGAGCACGAGCGCGCGATCGATCCAGGCCTGGAGCGGGAATCCAGTGGGATGGAGCACACCGCCGCGGAGGGCGGCCGTCACGATCTCGGCGCCGTCGCCGCTCTGCGGCGTCCGCGCCAGCGTGGGAGAGAGTACGACCAGCGTCGCGAGCGCGATCCACGCCGAGGCGAGACCTCCGGTCGCGGGCAGCGCACGGCCGGACGAAGGAGCGGGGCGCCCGGTGGATTTCACGGGCCCGCCCCGAAGCGATCAGGGATAAACATCGAGATCGCGTGCCGACACCACACGACCGTCGTATCCGCGCCGTACCTCGGCCGCCAGGCTGTCGTCGCTCACGCCCCAGAAGAGCTGGTGATAGAGCACCAGCAGCTTGGGCCGCGCGCGCGACGCGATCGCCGCCAGCTCGGTCGTCGAGGTGTGCGCGTCGCGGTGATAGCGCTGCCAGTCGGGCGGTCGCGACCCGAGGCGCGCGGCGGAATACACCTCGTGCACCAGAACGTCGCAGCCATGGCAGGCCGTCACGATCGCGTCGCTCGGCCGCGTGTCGCCCGAGATCACGATCGTGCGATCGCGCGTCTCGAAGCGATAGCCGAACGCGTGCTTCCAGTTGGCGTGCGGCACCGCGAACGCCTTCACCGTCAGGTTGGAATCGCGATACACGATCCCCGGCGCGATCTCGTGGGCGTTCACCTTCCAGCCGTCCGGTGTTTCCGGCTCGCGCCCCGAGAGTCGCACGTGGACGTCCTCGGCGTACGCCTCTTCCAGGTGGCGTGTCATCGCCGCGATGCCGGGCGGCCCGTAGACCTCGAGCGGCGCGCGGCGCTCGAGCACCCACGGCGTGAGCATCAGGTCGGGGAGTCCCAGCGTGTGATCCGAGTGGAGATGGGTGATGAACACGATATCGAGACGCTCGGCTTCGAGCGCCGGGATGCCGTCGTGCGCCGCCGCGGCAGCCGCGCGTCGCACCACGCCCGGTCCGCAGTCGACGAGGTACGCGCGCCCGCCCGCGATGATCGCCACCGATGGCCCCGAGCGCTCGGGGTCGGGGTTGGGCGTGCCGGTGCCGAGGATCACGACTCGCGAGCCATCGGCGCTCGCGCGAGCGTCCGCCGCGGCGAGCAGCAGGCCGAGCGTGAGAAAGATCCTCAGCCGCATCGAGGGACTATCGGCGTGGCGAAGGCTCCGCTGCGCGACCGCTCTCGAAGTAGGACTTCTTGAGCCGCGCCATCAGCTCTTCGCGGCGATCGTAGAGCCGCTTGCGGCGGCGCGGCGCGTGGCGCGCGAGCGCGTACGCGGCGAGCAGCGGCAGTCCGATGGTCGCGTCGGCGTAGCAGATCACAGTGCCGGGGAGTTGATCGGGATCGATCTTGCCCCAGCTCACCGCTTCGGCCGGCGTCGCCCCCGACAGCCCGCCCGTGTCGGGCCGTGCGTCGGTGACCGCGAGGAAGTAATCGTGGCCCTTCTCGGCGATGCCGAGCACTTCCTGGATCTGCGGTTCGGTCTGGAGCAGGAAGTTCTTGGGGCTGCCGCCGCCCAGGATCCACACCGCGCTCTTGCCGCCGCTGGTCTTCGCGTCCCACACGATCGCGGCGGTCTCGTTGACGTCGGCGTTGACGTCCAGCAGGAGCTGGTTCCCTTCGAGCGCCTTGGCCGCAACGTTCATTCCAATCGAGCTATCTCCGGGCGAGCTGGTGTAGATCGGCACACCGTACTCGTGCGCGGCGGCGAGCAGCGAGCGATGCGTGAGACCGAGCGCCTCCTCGCGGGCGCGCACGTACTTGCCGCACAGGTGGTGGAACTCGGCGGTGCTCATGGTGCGCTGGAACTCGGGGCCGCCAATCAGCTCGCGGAAGAACGCGTCGGTATCGAGCAGCACGTGGTAGTCGAAGAAGATGTCGTAGATGCGCACCACGCCCTGGTCGCGCAGCTCGACGTCGTCGGCCTGGAACGTGCCCTGGTGCATCGCGAGACCGAGGCCGAAATGAGTGTCGTGGTATAGATTCGCCCCAGTCGACACCACCCAGTCGACGAATCCCGCCTCCATCAGCGGGATCAGCGCGCTCATGCCGAGGCCCGCCGGCGTGAGCGCGCCGGTCACCGACAGCGCCACGGTCACGTCGTCCGCGAGCATGCGCTCGACCAAGAGGCGCGCGCCTTCGCGCAGCCGCGCCGCGTTGTAGGCGAGGAACGCGCGATCGATCAGATCGGCCGCGGATTCCTTGCCGGTGATGGGCGGCGGATCGATGCGCGGACCGGAGAGGTGTCGCGAGGAAGGCTTCTTCAGGGTCGTGCTCCCTTTGGCTAGCGGGTGAAGCGATCGGTGCGCGACTTCGGCCGCTGGCTCACCACTTCCTGGATCTGCTTCGGATCGTCGGGGAACAGGCCGGCCGTGGCGAGCCGCGGGACCAGGTCCGACCAGAACGGCTCCTTCCTGAAGACCTCGTGAAAGAGCTTCAGACCCTCCGGCTTGCGCTCGTTGGTGTACATCGAGACCGCCGCCCAGAACTGGAGCTCGACCACGTCGGGCGCGAGCTTCATGGCCTCTTCGTATGCCTTCATCGCCTCGACCGGTTTCTTCTCGGCGATGAAGTTGTCGCCCTGGTCCTCGAGGTTGTACGCGCGCCGCAGCTTCATCAGGCGGCGCAGCTCCTTGAGCGGATCGGGCGAGTCCTCGACGCGCAGATCGAACACCTTGTCCGCCCACGGTTTCCCGCTCGATTGCCCCTTCACCACCAGGATCGCCGCCGACTGCCGTCCGCGGATGTCGCCGCCCGCCTTCTCGGCCGCCTCGAGCGCCTTGAGCATGCGGTCGGCGAGATCGCCTTCGGCCTTCTCGAACGCCGATTTCATCGCCGGCCAGATGGTCGGGTTCGACATGAGGTTCGCTTCTACGGTGAACTGATCGCCGGTGAGGTGTCCGGCGTCGGGGATGCACTTGGGCCCGGTGTAGGCGGCGACGTTGCCCTTGGCATCGACCATCGCCACCTGACGGCCTTCGTTGTGCGGATCGGCCTTGAGCAGAGAGTCGAGGGCCTGTTGCGCGGTCATCCCCTGGCGCATCAGCTCGAGCCCCTTGGGGCCGTAGTCGATCAGCACGAGCGACTGCGTCGCGACCGCGCCCACGCCGGCCTCGGCCCATGGCACCACCGGTCCGACCGAGAAGTAGTGCGACTGCACGGCGACGCCGAGCTCGCCGGTCTTGGGATCGCGCGCGACGATCGAGTAGGTGTGGGCGAGCGGTGCGGGGTTGAGGTCGGGCACGACCACCAGCATGAGAGGGAACCAGATGGCCCAATCCAACGGAACCTCCGAGAGTGGTGCCTGCGTATCGGCAACCGGGAAGGCGCACAGACTCGCATGGCTTTCGGGCCCCGCGCAACACTTCGTCTGAACACCAGACAAGGGCGCCGACCGTGCGATGGATCCCGGCGAGGGCGGCGGTCACCCGGTACGGAAGCCCGTTTCGCCCGCGCAAACCGCGCTTGCGCGGCGCTTCGCCAGGGCGGACACTGCGAGGCACTTCTCCCGTAAGAGACGCTCGCTCGGAGGCAGCCTTGTCATCGCTCCTTTGGCCCGTGGCGACCGGAGCCATCATCCTCGCTGCATTGCTGGTCGGACGAACGATGGTGCGTGTCTCGCACACGCGCGACATCGTGCTCGAGGAGGTGCGCCGTCGCCTGCGCGGCGGCGTGATCGAGCGACTGCCGCGGCGCGGCCCGCAGGCGCGCGGTCGGCTCGGCGACATCGAGGTCACGGTCGATCTCTATCGCGATCCGCAGCGCCCCGACCTCTCACCGCTGTGGCGGGTCATGGCGGTGGGCCCGGTGCGCGTCGCCAATCCGGTCGAGGTGCACATTGGCGGATGGCGGGGCTGGATCGACCCGTGGATGCAGATGGCGACCACCCTGCCGGTGCCCGACGGAGCGGGCCCGCATCTCGTGCTCCACGGCGAGCAGCCGCTCGCGCTCGATCATCCGGTGCTGGCGGCGCTGCGGCGTCAGGGCCACATGCTCGGCGCCGGGGGTCTCCACGTGCAGAGCGACTTCATGCGAGCCGAGATCCGCTTCGACCGACGCACCGAGGGCAATCGGGGATTGTTCGGCTACCTGCAGGCGATGAGCGAGATCGCCGGGCGGATCCCCGGCCACGCCTCGATCCGTGCACTCCGCGTGGAGCACATGCATCAGGAAGAGGACCGAGCCTAGTTCTCGCTTGCGGCGGCGCGCGGCTACCAGTTCGCGTGATCCTCGAGCGCGATCTCTTCCGCGCCGAGGAACCGCTTGCTGTCGAGGCTGCGACCTTTGAACGCCACCTCGCGTCCGATGATCGCGAGCTGACCGGCGAGCAGGCGATAGCGTTCGGCGAGCGGCGCCGTCCACATCGGTCGCGGCGCCTCCCGGCCCGCGAGCGGAACGAACCGGCACGTCCCAGCGGCCACCGACTGGCTCGGGGCTGATTCCCACACGTCGTTCGCGGCGTTCACGAGCAGCGCTCCGTTGCTCCACTCCACGCGCGCATGGAGCGATGGATCGAGGTTCACCGCGCGGCGCGGCTCGAGGCTCGTGGGGCCGTCGAGCGGCAGGCGGACCAGGGCGCCCGCGGCCAGCCGATGGAGGCGCAGACCGTCGGCGGTGCGCTCCATGCCGGGTGCTCGATCCGGCGTCCACGCCGCGGAGGGCGCCGTGATCTGCAGGTCGCGGATCTCCGTCGCGCCGGCGTTGCCGACCCACACGTCGCGTCCGCGTCGCGCGAGCGCCACGCCCTGGATGTGACGCAGGCGGTCCATCAGCGCCGAGGCGGTGTCGACCCAGATGACGCTTGCGGCCATGAGCCGCTCGGCCGAGACGCGGAAGGACTCGTGCACGCGTCCCGCGGCGACATCGGCGTAGCGGTGCATGTACTGGTAGAGCACGCAGAGTCCGCGCTCGCGGGTGAGCTGCGCGAGCGATTCCGGGGTCGTGGCATCGGCGAAGCTGCGCTTGGTGGCGCTGAACCAGCTCGTCACCCAGGGCTTCTCCGGATCGAAGTAGGGCATCGAGGGATTCTCGGCGAGCGTGTTCACGTTGCGCGTGCGGAACAGGCGGATGTGGCGGACCTTCTCCAGGCAGACGTCGCCCCAGAAGTAAGGGCTCTTCGCGTCCTCGCCGCTGCAGCGGTAGCGCGAGCCCAAGGCGAGCAGCCGTTGCGCCAGACCGCGCGGGGCCACCTTCTCGTGCCAGTAGGGATTCTCCGCGTTCTTGGCGTGGCACACGTACGTGCCGGGGAGACCGAAGCGCGACTCGAGCAGATCGAGCGCGCGGGCGGTGCGGTCGCGCACGTTGTTGCCGGCCGAGGCGCCGTGCAGGCAGATCTCGAAGCCGCGCTCGCGCAACGTCACGCAGTAGGCGAGATACGCCGCGTCCTCGAGGGTGATCCCGCGCAGGATCGATGGCGGCAGCGCCGGGATCCCGCACGGCTCCGCCGGCGTGAACGCCCAGACGGTCTTGGTGGTCCTGAGCCCGATCGCGGCGAGGAAGTCGTAGACCATCTTGACGCTCTCGAGACTCGCGGCGTCGGTGTCGTCGGTGATGCAGAAGCCCGCCCGATACGGATGGGGCGGCCAGAGCACCTCGAGCATCAGGGCTTGCGTCCCGCGGTCATGACGATGCCGCTCAGCTCGCGAAGACCGGGCAAGGGCTCCAGCACGCGATCCAGCAGCTTGAACGCCGGCAGCATGGGCGTGGGAACGCGCTTGCTCGTGAACAAGATGTGGCGCGAGTGCACCTCCGTGAATCCGGTCGTGCGCATCATCGCTTCGAGTTCGCTCTTCACGTACAGCCGATCGTGGATGTGCGGCTCCACGCCGATCACGCGCTTGATCGGTCCATACCAGGGCGAGCGCCGGTTGGGGACGTCCACCACGGCGCGACCGCCTGGCGCGAGCACGCGCCAGGCCTCGGCCAGCGCCGCGTCGGGGTGCGGGCAGAAGCGCAGCGTCGAGAACATGAACACCGCCTCGAACTCGCCGGCCCGGAACGTCTCGAGCCGCTCCGCGTCGGCCTCGAGGAATCGCAGGTTGGAGACGTCGTAGTGCCGCGCGCGCCGCGTGGCCAGCGCGATGCTCTCAGCGGAGAGGTCCACCGCCACCACCTCGCGGAAGCGCTCCGCGAGCAGGAAGCTCATGTGGCCGAAGCTGCATCCGACCTCGAGCACGCGGCTCGCGGCGGGGGCCTGGGCCATCGCGATCGCGGTCTCCACCTTGCGATCGATGAAGTAGTGGGAGGCCGGAGTTTCCGGCACGCGCGCCGACCCGCCCTCGCGGAGCCACGCGTCGGTGTCACGATCGCCGGCTTCCGCGGCGTAGAAGCCGCGCATCGCCTCTTTGACTTCGGTCGAGCGATCCACCGTGCGACTCAGCCTTCCACCGCGGCCAGCGTCGCGGATGGATCGAGCGCCACGCGCAGGCGCTCTCGCAGGTCGAGGATCGCGACCTCGGGCGCCACGGGCGGCTCGAGATTCACGCGGCCGCGATCGATGAGGACGTATCCGGCCGCGCGCAGCTCGCGCACCAGCGCGGTTGGATCGTCGCCTTCATCGAGGAACCAGTGGAGCCGTCCGGCTGCGGCGTGCGACACCAGGCCCTCGGCTCCGGCGCGGCGCAGGATGGGCGCGAGTGCCGCGGGCGTCTTGTGCGCCGAGGTGAAGGCGAGGATTGGACCATCGCCCGTCTGAGCGTCGGCGAGCGCTTGCGAGATCGACAGACTGTCGTCGCCCTCGCGGCGCGCCGCCGGCGCGCCGAGCGCCTCGATCACGCGCGCTTCCTGCTCCGCGACCCACTCCGCATCGTCCTCGAGACCCATTGCCACCACGAACGGCGCCTCGGGCAGGCGCGCCTCGGGCAGCGCCCGCGCCGCCGCCGCGCCGAGCACGGTGAGGTACGACGGCTCGAGCCGCGGGAGCGCGCTCCAGCGCTGGCGCTCGGCGAGCTGCGCCGCGGAGGCGCCGAACAGGAGGGTCACGCGTTTCTCCGGTCCGGGCGCGAGCTTGAGGCTCGCCTCGAGGATCACCGCGAGCCGGCCGCGCGACCCGCACAGCAAGCGGTGCACGGCCAGTCCGGCGACGTTCTTCACCACCTTGCCGCCGGATCGCGCCACGGTCCCATCGCCGAGCACGAAGCGCGCGCCCAGCAGGCGATCGGCGGGCGAGCCGAAGCGGAGCCGCCGCGGCCCCGATCCATTCACCGCGAGCGTGCCGCCCAGCGTCGCGCGCGTGTGGTGCGGCGACTCGAGCGGCAACTCCTGCCCGCGCGCCGCGAGCGCCGCGCGCAGCGACCGGAGCGTGGCGCCGCACTGGGCGGTGAGGGTGAAGTCCTCGGGCTCGTATTCCACGATGCGATCGAGCGCGCCGAGGTCGAGCGCCACGTCGTATGCGCCGGTCGGCGCCGCGCGTCCGAGCCGCGTGCCGCCGCCCCAGGGGAGGACGCGCAGGCGGTCGCGCGATGCCGCGCGCAGCGCCTCGACGACTTCCGCGACGCTCGAGGGCTTGAGCGCCCAGCGTGGCGCGAGTCCGCCGAGCGCGTAGCGCGCGGGATCGACGGCGCGCGCCGCGTCGAGTCCGAGCGTCGCACTCATATCCACGGTCCTTCGGCGGAGCCGCCCCCGTGCATGCCGCCGAGCTGCGCCGGCCCACGGACGCCGTCGTCGACTCCCGGGAGGATCTTGCCGGGGTTGAGCCGTCGCTCGGGATCGAAGGCGGCGCGGGTGCGCTCCATGACCGCCAGATCCTCGGGCGCGAACAGCTCGCGCATCATCGGGCGCTTCTCGATGCCGACGCCGTGCTCACCCGAGATGGTGCCGCCCATGCGGATGCACATGCGCAGGATCTCGTGCGACGCCTCGAGCGCCGCCGCCTGCTGGCGCGGATCATCGGCGTCGAACAGCACGTGCGGATGGAGGTTGCCGTCTCCGGCGTGGAACACGTTGCCCGATTTCAGGCCGCGTTCGTCGCACAGTCGGCTGACCCCCGCGAGGGCCTCGGCCAATCGCGTGCGCGGCACGACGCCATCCATGATGTAGAAGCCGCTGGCCGCGCGGCCGTAGGCGCCGAAGGCCGACTTGCGTCCCTTCCAGATCGCCGCGCGCTCGGCGTCGTCGCGCGCCACGCGCACCGAGCGCGCGCCCTCGGCCTGGGCCAGCCCGACCACGCGCTCGGCCAGGCGCTCGAGACCGGCCGCCGGTCCGTCGACCTCGATGAGCAGCACGGCGCCGGCATCGAGCGGCAATCCGAGGTGCAGCCAGGCCTCGACGACCGCGACGGTGTGCTGGTCCATGATCTCCATGGCGGCGGGGATGATGCCGGCGGCGATGGTGGTCGAGACCGCGCGGCAGGCCTGCTCGACGCGCGCGAAGTCGAAGAGGATGGTCTTCACTGCTTGCGGCCGCGGCAGGAGCCGCACGCAGATCTCGGTGACGATCGCGAGCGTGCCCTCGCTGCCGATCACGATCGTGGCGAGATCGAAGTCCGGCGCGTCGGGCGCTGCACCGCCGAGCGACACCACCGCGCCGTCGTGCAGCACCGCCACCACGCCCAGCACGTGGTTCAGGGTGACGCCGTACTTGAGACAGTGCGGACCACCCGCGTTGGTGGCGACGTTGCCGCCCACGGTGCTCACCTGCTGCGACGCCGGATCGGGCGCGTAGTAGAGGCCGCGCTCGGCGAGTCGCCGCGATAGCTCGAGGTTCACGACGCCGGGCTGCACCCAGGCGAACATGCGCTCGTCGTCGACGGAGAGGATACGGTCCATGCGATTCACCGAGAGCACGAGGCCGCCGTGCTCGGCCGTGGCCCCGCCGGCCAGACCCGTCCCCGCTCCGCGCGGCACGATCGGCAGGCCGCGGGCCCGCGCCCAGCGCACCACCGCGGCGACCTCGTCGGTGGTGCGCGGCAGCACGATCGCGTCGGGAAGGTGCTTTTCCAGGGCGAGCGCGTCGGCCTCGTAGGTGAAGCGCGCCGCACGCGACTCGAGCACGCCGTCCGCGCCGAGGAGCACGCGAAGCTCGTCGAGATGTTCAGAGGGCATGGGAAGCAGGTTAACACTGGGAGGGGCCTTCGACTCGCCGCGCGGCGAGTCGGGGGCGGTCCACGAGTCATAGACGTTGAATTGGATTCCGCGTAACGCTATATCTCTTGACCGCCAGGATGGCGCGCAGGAAAATTCGCAGTGCTTCGACCGGGGCCAGTCAACGGAAGACTATGCCTTCGACGAAAACATCCAGGCTGGTTGCGATTCTCGCCGTGCTCGGGTGCGTGGGTTGCGCCGCGCCCTCCGTCGACTTTTCCATCCAAGTCAAGAACGACTGCGTGCCGCACGCGCGCGCCATGCAGTTCTCGGTGCGCTACTCGACCTGGCCATCCGCGGTCTTCAATGCCACCGCGCTCCAGTCGATCGAGTTCAGAGTCAACGGCGTTTCCCAGACCGCGGTCGTCGATATCGCCGATGGTCGGCTGACCCTCCCCATCGGCGGCGCCGATGGGCTGCCGCTCGGCGAGAGCGTCGAGCTCAGCGGGCGAGTCCCCACGTACTTCACCCAGCTCGAGGTCGACGACGTGGCCTTCTTCACCGACTCGCCGGAGGCCGCGAGCGGCGACCCGCCGTGCGCGCGCACGGCCTTCCCCGGTCTGCTGGCGACCGGACGCGAGATGGCGGGAGCGACCGACTGGAAGCTGCACGTCCGGCAGCTCTCGTCGAAGGCGCACGATCCGGTGACGATCGACGCGCTGGCTTGGGCCGGTTCACGTGAGACGATCGATCCGTCGAAGCTGTCGTGGGAGAACCCTGAGATCCAATCGTTGCGGTGGCAGGAGCTGGTGCCGCGCGGAGGCCACCCGCTCCGGGCGGGTGACGATCTGCTCTACGACATTCCCGACAGCGCGCTCGCGCAATACCCGGTGTGGCTGGTGCGGGTCGCCTCGAGCGGGCCGAGCGCCACGCAGCGCGGCATCGCGCAGCTCGTCCCGACCGCCGGCGTGACGCCAACGCAACGGCTCACCTGGGGCGAGATCAAGGCGAAGTACCGCTAGCCCGCTTCGTCGAATCCGGTTTCGTCGCGGCCGTCTTGGCGACGGGCAGCTTCCGCGGACCGTAGTGCGCGAGCAGATAGCCGCGCAACGTATCGTGCTCTGCGGGGGAGAGTTTCACCCCCCATTTCTCCATCTGTCCGAGCGTCTTCTCCCATCCGGTCGAGTCCTTGGCCTGTTGAGTCACCAGCATCGGCGAGTGGCAAGTCCGACACGAGCGATCCGCGATCGCCTTGCCGTCCCCCGCCGGGTACTCGCGCGGCGCCGCCGGGCGCGGCCGATCGCCCGCGTCCGGCCACGCGGCGAGTGCCAAGAGCGCGAGCGCCGCGACTGCGGCGGCCACGATCCGCGCGCGGCGCCCGGCCTCAGGCGACACGGAAGCTCACCACGTGGATGGAATTGTTGCCGTAGCCGCCGGCGTTCACGCGCGCCTCGATCGGCTGCACGTCGCCGCGGTTGTCGGTGGCGCGCGCCATCGCCTGGATGCGCACCGGGGACTTCCATTCGAACTCGGTGGCCCACGCGCGCCACGCATTCGGCTGCATGTCGCCCATGAACCCGGCGGGCTGCCAGTTCTTGCCCTTGTCGACCGATACCTCGACCAGCCTCACGCCAGCCGCGGCCCACGCGAATCCCTGGATGCGCACCTTGCCGAGCAGTTGCTTGGAGCCTTCGAGCGGCCGGGTGATCACCGACTTCACCAGCATCTGGGCGACGGGCGGCGCCTGAGTCGGATCCTCGCCGGGATAGACGAAACGGTAGCCCTTCGCCATGAAGTGATTGTCCGAGGGCGCCGCCTCGACACGCACCCTGGTCAGCCACT
>Ga0066903_100002490_pt1 | contig 14482 bp, 13 predicted proteins | sample PanSoiMetaGPlot1_FD_67491 | JGI IMG/M metagenome (GOLD analysis project Ga0066903, IMG submission 67491) | Tropical forest soil microbial communities from Panama analyzed to predict greenhouse gas emissions - Panama Soil - Plot 1 (version 2) | ecosystem: Environmental > Terrestrial > Soil >...
GGCGTTGAGCACGAACCAGCCCTCGCCCGCCGGCCGCGCGCCGTCAGGCGTCTGCTCGATTGGAGCTTCCGGCACCATGGCCCCCGACTCTAGCGCGATCGGTCAGAGATCACTGGGATCCGATGTAACAGCGGTGCCAGGCACTGCTGTTACATGACGCCAGACGGTGACGTGGGTGACCCCCAGGCAGTCTGCGATCTGACGGAGCGTGTATCCCATGGACCGGGCTCTTCGCATCTGCTCCGGCGTGCCGTCCGCCAGAACAAGTTCGAGCGGGCTCTTGCCAACTCCGGCCTCGACCCACGATCTGTAGCCGTCGACCGTCTCGAATACGCCGAGCGTGAATCCGGTCGTCAGCCAATCAGGCCGCGGCCGGTGGCCGATCATGGCGGCGTAGCTTGACCAACGCCAGTCCTCCGGCGCTGCGCAGATGCCAGCCGCAACCGGATTGAGCGGCACGTAGCGAAGCGCCTCAAGGAGATGCCCTTCCTCGTCGAGCAAAGCGGCGCGATACCGCCGCTCGAGGAGATGCCCCTCGAATCCGTGCTCCGCGTTGAACCGGTGGACGTACGCCGTGTGGAGCGCCTGCATCCCCTCGCTCAGATTCGCCTCGGGAGTCTCGACCACGAGGCGGTAGTGCGTGCCCATCAGACAGTAGGCATGGCAGATCCACCGCCGCTCGCGGACCACGGCCTCCAGACCCACCAGGAAGATGTGGCGGTCTGTGTCGTGAATGAACACCCTGGCGCCCCGATTCCCACGTGCCGTGACGTGGTACAGCGCCCCTGGGTACTCGACTCTTGGTGGCCTTGCCATAAAGACACCGTACGAACGTCCGGGTTACAGCTCAAGACCACCGATGTAACAGCAGTGCCAGGCACTGCTGTTACTTTGGATGACAGTGGTGACGCTCCGGTGGGGGGACGTCGAGGGCGGGGTTGTAGTCGAAGAAGCCGACCGGGCGGAGGTGGAAGCCCGTGCGGGCGACCGGCATCACCGGCCAGTCCTCGAGCCTTGGGAAGTGGTGGGCGCCGAACACGTACCAGAGCACCACGTCCTCGTCGACCAGGTTGCGGTCGGCCGCCGTCCAGCGCGGGAGGCCGTCACCGCCCTGCGCCTGGTTGGGGTACTCGCCCGCCGGGTAGCGCTCGTCGCGGCGGTACGGCGTGACCCACACCTGGTGGTCGAGGAAGCGTGCGCGCTTGCGGATCGACGAGTCCGGCTGCTGCATCGGCAGCACGGTCTCGCCCGGGATCAGCTCATACGCGACGGGATCGCCGATGCGGTTGCGCCGGCCCCGGTTCTCGACCACGAAGCGGCGCGCCGTGCCGGGTGAGATGTCGCGCTGCGCGAGCGACTCGCGCTCGTAGGTGAACCGCTGTGGGCGGAAGGCCGTGCCGTCAGGGTTGGCGTCGCCCCACGGCTCGCAGAACGCCTCAGAGTCAAAGGCCACGTTCTCGCGCCCGTCGATGTCGAGATCCAGGCGCGCGCAGAAGAAGTGCTGGTGGTTGCTCGTCACGATCCCCTCGCCCAGCGGCAGCGAGTAGGGCGACCGCTCCTCCGAGACCCAGCCGGCCGTGTGCACAATCCCCGTCAGCTTGGCCTCGAACTCGATCGAGCCGTCCTGGTGGAAGTACCAGAAGAACCCGTACTCGTAGTTGCCCACGGTGGCAATGGACGAGATCACGAGCCGTCGCGAGCGCGCCCGGTCGATCCGCCCCGAATGGTCGTCGGTGTGCTTCCAGAGCAGGTTGTCGTCCTCCTCGTGGATGCAGATACCGTTGCTGATCGTGCGCGGCTCGCCCTCCCACGTGTGCGTGACCACGTCCAGGTAGGCGATCTCGCCCAGGCAGTCGCAGCCCAGCTCCAGCGAGTTCGTGAGCGGCCCCATGCCGTACTCGCCGGTGTCGAACACGTTCTTGAAGTGGGTCGTCGGGTTGGGGTCGCCGTAGGGGATCACCAGCTCGGCGATCGAGGCGCGGTGGCAGATCGGCCGCCGCTCGCCGGCGTCGTCGTAGCCGATGTCGTGCAGCGTCAGCCCCTCGCGCGGGTGGAAGCCGACCCGCAGATCCCACTTCTGCCAGGCCAGGTGCCGCCCGTCCAGTGTGAAGCTCGCCCCCCGCGGCTGGGTGATCTCGATCGGCCGCAGGTCGTCGCGGTAGGGCCGGCCGCCGCCGTCACGGTAGTCGCCCCCGGTGCCGTCGAAGTGTGCGGCGCCGGGGGCGTGGTCGTCGACCCGCAGCACCGCCATCTCGTTCAGGTCGACGACCGCCACCAGCCCGTACAGCGGCCGCGAGTACGGGTTGTCGCCGTTGTCATCGCGCCGCACCCACGAGATCGCACGGGCCAGCCGGCCCGGCCCGGACTCGTGCGTGCCGCAGGACCAGGGCTCGATGTGCACCGTGGCCGGATCGACGCCGCGCAGGCGCAGCGCCTCGACATAGCACGGGTCGGCCCGCACCACTTCTGGCACCGCGAAGAACTCATCGCCGTTGATCGCCGGCTGCACGCCTTCATCCAGATCCTGCGTTGAGACCACCGCACCGTCGTCCAGCGAGACGACCACCTCGACGCCGCACCGCCGCCCGGTGTCGAGCAGGACGCAGAACGCTTCGCGAGCGGGTCGAGGCCCCCCTGACTTCCATGCGAGGTAGTCGTCCTTCTCGGGTTCCCGCGCTTCCACCGAAACGACCCGCACTCCGTCGTACACCGCCAGCGCCACCGCGCGCGTGATCTCCTCGGCCGTGAGCGGGTCGAGCGGGTGCTGCTCACTCATCGCCCGGCACCCCGTAGCTGGGCGCGGCGCCGGGCTCAAGCGCACGCATCACGTAGTCCTCGGCCATCGGCGCCCAGAGCCCCCACAATGCGGCCAGCTCCTCAACGGGATCGGCTTCGGTCCAGTCGATACGCAGGTCGGTGACCGGCCAGGCAACGCGATGCACCACCAGCATGCCGGCGGAATGGACCGGCCCCGCCTCGCCGCCGGCCTCACGAGCCGCCCGCAGCGCTGCGACCAGCCGCGACCCCAGCGGCGCGCCCGGGTCGGACGCAAACGCCGCCCCCATCGCCTCCGGCACGCCGGCCTCCGCAAGCAGGTTGCCCGCGGCGGCCCAGCCCGGGCCACTTGCCTCGGCATGGCATCCGAGCGTCTGCGACCCGCTGTAGGTCGCGCCGTGCCCGCTGGCGCCGACCGCGGTCAGCTGGCGGTGCTCGGCATGCCGCGCGGCGGCGGCAACGATCTCCACCGCCTGCCCTGCCGTGTCGCCGGCGGCCAGCCGGTCGAGCAGGGCATCGCCCAGCGTGGGATCGGTCACGTTCTGGGTGCAGGCCGCGCCCGCGCGCGCCCGCGCCCACGCACAGCGGGCGGCGACGGCCGGCGAGGAGGAGCTGAGGATCGCTCCGAACATGCCCGTCCGGTCACAGCGCCCGACAAGCGAGAACGTCACGGCAGCACCGCGGTCACGGTTACCTCGACCACCCACTCCGGCCGCGCCAGGGCCTGCACGACGAGCCCGGTGAAGACCGGGTGCACACCGGCCATGCGCTCACCCAGCACGCGGTAGACCGGCTCGCGGTAGCGGATGTCGGTCAGGTAGACGTGGCAGGAGACGACGTGCTCGAGCGCCGCACCGCACTCGCCCAGCAGCAACTCGATGTTGTCCATCACCTTGACCGCCTGGCCGGCCGCGTCGCCCACGGCCACGTTCTCGCGCGTGTCCAGGTCCTGGGCCACCTGTCCGCGCAGGTAGATCGTCGAGCCGGCGATCACCGCCTGGCTGAGATCGTTGCCGAGCCGCTGCTCCGGGTAGGTGTCGGCCGTGTTGAAGGGCCGCACACGCACGTGCCCGCCCACCGTGATGCGCTCGCTCATGCCGGCTGCCCCACGCTCTCCGACAGCCCCGCGTAGCGTGCGACCAGGTCGGCCGGGCCCTCGAAGTCGTAGTTGTTGTACACGGCCAGCAGGTGGGCGAAGGCGGGTGACTGGGCGAAGAGCTGGAAGGTCAAGCGATGGCCTGCGTAGTCGGAGTTCAGCAGGTCACGCGCGAACGAGAACAGCCGCCGGCGGTCGTCCGCCTCGAACCTGCCGACGCGATAGTACTTCTGCAGCCACGGCCCGGTCTCGGGCGACGCGAACGAGGCCGCGTCGGGCGTCACGCACAGCTGTCCGCCACACAGGTCGCGGGTGAGGTGGATCATCTCCGGCAGCTGCGAGCAGGCCAGCACACGGCCGGTGTAGAGCAGCGCCTGGTTCGGCATCAGCAGCCCGCCCGGGCTGACCTCGGCCATCTCGATCGCGGCGGTCAGGTGGGCGTTGATGCCCTCCCGGTAGCAGGCCAGCTCGGCCAGCTTCTCGCGCACGCCCTGGTGCATCTTCACGCCCGACTGGGTGGCGTTGGTATAGGCCACGCCGACGAGCAGGTCGGCCAGCCGCAGGTGCCGCTGCACGAAGGGGAACATGCTGTAGCGGTGCAGGGTGGCGCGGATGAACGCGGCCGCCCGCGTGTGCCGGTAGAAGAAGACGTTCTCCCATGGGATCTCGACGTCGTCGAAGACGATCATCGTGTCGATCTCGTCGAAGCGGTTGGCCAGCGGCGCCTCCTCGTCGGGCAGGCGGCCGGCGAAGCCGGAGCGGCAGATGTGCTTGATCCCCGGCGCCGCCATGTCGGCGATGAAGCCGAGCGCGTAATCGGACAGCTCGGCCCCGCCCCAGTCGCCGATCGTGGGCTTGACGAAGGCCTGGTTGGCGTAGGCCGCTGCCGTCTCGAACTTGGCGCCGCGCACGATGATGCCGCGGTCGTTCTCACCCGCCACGTGCAGCAGCACGTCGGGATCCTGGTCCTGCGGCCGCTTCGCACGGTCGCCCTTGGGGTCAGTGTTCGCTGAGACGTGGAAGGGATCGGCCAGCGCGGCATGGCGGACGTGGTGGCGGATGTGCTCGGAGAAGGCAGGGTCGATCTCGTTCAGCACGTCCTGGCCGTCATACAGCGCCCACATCTCGCCGACCGTCTCGTCGCCGACGCGCGTGACGATGCCGCCGACGTCGTCGAGCACGGTGTCGACGGCCAGGCGCTTGGCGTGCCAGTCCTCCTTGGTGAGGGGCAGCTTCGACCCGGTCGGGCAGCGCTCGCCGGTCTCGGCGTCAACGTACGACATCACGTCCTGGGTCTCGGCCTCGTGCGCAAGGTCGTAGATGCGGGCGCGCACGTCCACGATCGGCTTGAACGCGGGGTGGGTGGTGACGTCCTCGACCCGCTCGCCGTCGATCCAGACCTCACGCCCATCGCGGATCGACTCTCGGTACTCCTCACCCGTCCTGATCATCGGGAACAGCGCTCCTTCGTCGTCGGTCTTCGTGCACAAGCCTCGCCGATCCCGTCTCATCGTTCAAGTCGGTCTTTCATGTCGTTTATCATCGGATATGACGATGATTGATCCGTCCTCCCGTTTCACCCTGCGCCAGCTCTCCTGCTTCATCGCCACCTGTGAGCGAGGCGGCATCGGCGCGGCCGCCGAGCACCTGCACCTTGCACAGGCGACAGTCTCGGCCGCGCTTGCCGACCTCGAGCGGGCGCTGGGGGCGCAGCTCCTCGTCCGCGGCCGGCGTCGCGCGGCCACTCCCTCGCCGGCCGGCCGCGAGCTGCTCGCCGAGGCGCGGGCAGTGCTGGCCGCAGCCGCTCGGCTGGGCGAGCGGGCGGCGACGCTGCGCGGCGAGGTCGCGGGCGAGCTGCCAGTGGGCTGCCTGGTCACGCTCGCGCCGGTGGTAGCGCCCGCGGTCTGCCGCGAGTTCGAGCGGCGCTGGCCCCACGCCCAGGTGCGCCTCCTGCCCGCCGACCAGGAGGCGCTGCTGCACTGGCTCGGCGACGGCACCATCGCGCTCGCACTGACTTACGACCTGGGCCTCGACGGAGACCTCGACTTCCGGCCGCTGCGGCCGGCACCGCCATATGCGATCGTGTCGGGCGGCCACCCGCTGGCCAGGCGCAAGGGCGTCAGCCTGCACGAGCTGGCGCCGCTGCCCCTGGTGCTGCTCGACCTGCCGCTGTCGCGCACGTACTTCCTCGACCTGTTCAGGGAAGCGGGCGTGGAGCCGAACGTCGAGCGCTCCGCGGCCGACCCCGAGCTGGTGCGCAGCCTCGTCGCCCAGGGCTACGGCTACTCGCTGGCCAACGCGCGGCCGGCGCCGACCCAGGCCATCGACGGCGCGCCGCTGGCGACGGTGCCCGTGCGCCGCCCGGCCCGCGCCCCGCAGATCGGGCTTGCCAACCGGGCCGGGCTCAGCCAGACGCGCAGCGCCGACGCGTTCGCCGAGGTCTGCCGGGAGCTGATCCGCTAGCTCAGGACGCGGCGAATCACCGCGTCGAGCTGGCGGGCCCCGAGCTCGATCGACGCGGCCTCGATCCGCTCGCTCGGCAGGTGCATGTCGGCGCCGCGGGTGCAGCCCAGGGCGAGGGCGGGGATGCCGTGGGCGACGGCGGCGTTGGCGTCGGTCGAGCCGTCGCTGAGCGTGTCGGGCAGACCGAGCTCTGCCCGCACCGCGCGCACCGCCTCGAGCAGCGGATGGCGGCGGTCGAGCCTGCCCGCCGGGCGCCGTCCCAGAGGCTCGACCTCGAGCGCCAGCCCGTCCTCGACGCGCAGCCCCGTGAGCCGGGCGGCGAACCAGTCGAGCGCGCCCTCCTCCAGCGACCGGGCCTCGATGGTGGCCTGTGCCCGCGTCGCGATCGCGTTGATCGCGCCACCGCCGGAGATCGACCCCACATTGACCGCGATCGCGCGGTCGCGGCCGCGGAGCACGCCGTGCAGCAGTTCGACCAGACCGTGCAGCGCGCTGGGCCGGCCACGCGCCCACCAGGAGTGGCCGCCGGGGCCGGTCACCGTCAGCCGCGCCCGTACCGAGCCGACAGCGTCCACGCCGACCGACTCCAGCCCCTGCCCCTCCAGCGCGATCACCGCCCCGGGCCGCAGCTCGGCGCACGCGTGGAGGGCGCCGCGCAGGTTGCCCAGCCCCTCCTCGCCGGTGGTGAAGACGAGCGCCAGCCCTGCGGCCCACGGCTCGGCGGCAAGGGCCTCGACCACATTGAGGGCGACGGCAACGGCAGCCGAGTTGTCGCCGATGCCGGGGCCGTGCAGCCACCCGTCCTCGCTGCGCGGCGCGTGCGGCACGTCGGCCCCGAACACGGTGTCGATGTGGGCGAGCACGGCCAGTCGCGGGGTCGCGCCACCAAGCCGCCAGACAACATTGCCGGCGTCGTCGCGCGTGCGCGTCCCCGGCGCGGCCTGCAGCCGCCGCTCCAGCCAGTCCGCCCGCGCCGCCTCCTCGCCCGTCGGCGCCGGGATCGCTGCCAGCTCGAGCAGGTCGCGCTCGACCGCGCTCACAGGCCGACGCGGCGGTGGCGCAGCGCGGGCAGCCGCTCGCGGATGGCGGCCTGCTCGTCGAGATCGAGCTCGGCCACGATCACGCCGTCGCCGTCCGCGGCCTGGGCGAGCACCGTGCCCCAGGGGTCGATGATCATGCTGTGCCCGAAACTGGGCTTGCTGCCTCCGCCCGGCCGGCCGTGCTGGCCGGCGGCGAGCACGAACGCCTGGTTCTCGATCGCGCGGGCCCGCAGCAGCGGCTCCCAGTGGGCCAAGCCCGTCAGCAGCGTGAAGTTGGCGGGGATGCTGAGCACCAGCGCGCCGCGCTCGCCCAGCTCCCGGTACAGCTCGGGGAAGCGCAGGTCGTAGCACACGGTCAGCCCCACCGGCAGGCCCTCGAGGTCGGCCACGACCGCATCGCCCCCGGGCGCCGTGCCGTCCGATTCGCGGTAGCTGATACCGCCCACGTCGACGTCGAAGAGGTGGATCTTGGTATAGGAGGCGACGATCCCGCCGTCGCGGCCGAACGCGATCGAGACGTTGCCGACGCGGTCGCCCTGGTCGATCGCGATGCTGCCGCAGATCAGCCGGATGCGGTGCTCACGCGACCAGCCGGCCAGCGCTTCCATCGTCTCGCCGCCGTTCTCGAGCGACTCGGCAAAGCGGGCCAGCGCGGAGCCGTCGGCAACGGCGTTCCACTTCTCCGGCAGCAGCACCAGGTCGGCGCCGCGCGCGGCCGCGTGGGCGACCAGCGGCGCCATCCGCTCGATGTTCTCGCTCTTGTCGGGCCCCGCGCAGAACTGCACGCAGGCGGCGATCACGCGCCTCATGTGGCGGAACCTACCGTGTCGGGAGCCGGCTCGTCCTCGTCGGCCAGCAGCTCGATGAAGGCGACCGCGGCGGCGACGAACAGGATCATGCTCTGCTCGACCGCCATCAGCATGCCGCCGATCTGCTGGTCGTCGAGCGGTGTCAGCCCCCACAGGTGCGGCGTGGAGTCGTAGAACGGGTAGAGCGTGCTGCGGGCCAGGGCGATGATCAGCGCCACCGGTGCGGCCAGGAAGAAGGCGGCGCAGAGGTACAGCAGCCGCGGCCCGGCCGGCATCCGGCCCGGCACAAGCACCGGCCACCAGAAGGCGAGACCGGCGGTGAGGAACAGCAGGTGCTCGATGCCCAGCACGCCGTAGTGGTGGAGCGCATAGCCGTAGACGGCGGGGATGTGAACGAGGTACCAGACCGCCAGCCAGTAGGTGATCGCCACGACGGGCCGGGTTGCCACGCGGACGAGCGCGACGCGCTCGGCCATCGCGGCCATCTCCGCCGTGATGCCGAGCACGAGCAGCGGCGGCGCCCAGTCGGCCAGCATCACGTTCTGGAGCAGGTGGAAGCTGAGCATCGAGTGCAGCGCCACGTGCTCGATCGGCGAGACCACGGCGGCCGCCAGCATCAGCAGGCCGAGCAAGAAGCAGAGCTTGCGCCACCATGGCGCCGGGAAGCGCGCGTGGGTGGCCCACAGGTACCAGGCCCCGAACAGGACGAGCGCGAACGCCCACTCCCAATCGGGCGACAGTTGCCAGGCCTGGAACGCGGCCGGCACCATCAGCCCGATGGCGTGAGCGGCGCCATGGTCAGGCCGTACCCGGCGAGCTGCTCCCAGTAGAGCTCGGCCTGCTCACGGTGGCCCGACCAGACGACGGCCTTGCCGGTGCTGTGGATGCGGTTGGCCAGGGCCATGCCGCGGTCGAACGTCACGCCGGGGATCGTGCTGGCCAGGGCGAAGGCGACGCCGTCGAACGTGTTGTGCGAGTCGTTCTTGACGATCACAAGCCACGGCCGGTCGCCGCCCGTACCGGGTCCGGACGTGCGGCGCTGCGGCGCCTTGGTGGGAGTGGTCGTCGTCGACATCCGCCGGAATTGTACGTGGGGGCGTTCAGCTCCTGGCGGGCTTGCCCCAGCCGCCGCCGCCCGGCGTGCGGATCTCCAGCACATCTCCGGCGTCCAGCTCGAGCTGGGCCTTGGCCGGGACGCGGCGGCCGTTCAGGCGGTTCTCGCCCGGCTTCGCATCGCCGCCGCCCGCCTCGCCGCGGGGCCGGTGGCGGCGCCGCTCGCTCATCACCGAGACGCGCATCGGCTCCAGGATCCGGTAGGCCCGCACCACCCCGTCGCCACCGCGGTGCAGCCCCTCGCCGCCGCTGCCGCGGCGCAGCTCGTAGCGCTCGATGAGCAGCGGGTGCTCGCGCTCCAGCGCCTCGATCGGCGTGTTCAGCGTGTTCGACATGGCGACGTGCACGGCGCTCGGCCCGTCCGCGTCAGGGCAGGCGCCCTGGCCGCCGCCGATCGTCTCGTAGTGGGTGAAGCGGTCGTTGCCGAAGCTGACGTTGTTCATCGTGCCCTGGCCCATCGCCGGCACCGGCACGAAGCCGCCGAACGCGGCCAGCACCACGTCCACGATCCGGCTCGACGTCTCGACGTTGCCGGCCACGACGGCGCCCGGGAAGCGCGCATTGACGAGACATCCGGACGGCGCCAGCACCGTCACTGGCGCATAGGCCCCGCCCGAGGCCGGGATGTCGGGATCGCAGACGAGCCGCACCACGTGGTACACGGCCGAGCGCGTCACCGCGATCGGGCAGTTGACGTTGCCCGGCTGCTGCGGCGCCGTGCCGGCGAAGTCGACCACCACCTCCTGCCCCGCCACCGTCACCGCCACCTCGATCGGGATGTCCACCTCGCGCAGCCCATCGCCCTCCATCACGTCGCGCGCCGCCGACGTGCCGTCGGGCAGCCGCCCGATCGCGGCGCGGATCCGCCGCTCGCTGGCCGCAAACAGCTCGTCCATCCCGGCCAGCAGCCGACGCCGCCCGAACCGCTCGGCCAGCTCGATCAGCCGCCGCTCACCCGTCACGTGGCAGGCGATCTGGGCCCGCAGGTCGGCCAGCCGCTGGGCCGGGTTACGCATGTTGGCGACCATCAGCGCCACCACCTCGTCGGTCAGCCGCAGCGGCGGGATCACCAGCCCCTCCTGGTACAGCTCGCGCGCGCCCACCGGCAGGCTGGCCGGCGCCATCCCGCCCACGTCGGCATGGTGCGCCCGCGAGACGAGGTACCCCAACCCGTCGGCCGCGGCGGAGACCAGCGTGATGTCGGGCAGGTGTGTGCCGCCCGTATAGGGATCGTTGACCACGAACGTCTCCCCGGCCTTCGGCCCCAGCTCCAGCACCGCCGCCACCGCGTCGGGCATCGCACCGAGGTGCACGGGCATGTGCTCGGCCTGGGCCACCATGCGCCCGCGCCGGTCGAACACCGCCGTCGAGCAGTCGCGCCGCTCCTTGATGTTGGCCGAGTGGGCGGCCCGCACCAGCGCAGCGCCCATCTCCTCGGCCACGCCGCGCAGCGCCGAGCCCAGGACCTGGAGCGTTGCCGGGTCGGTCACCGCGTCACCTTCCATGCTCCGTCGGAGCCGCGCCGCGCCGTCCAGCCGTTCGCCACCCACAGCGTCGCCCCGTCCAGGTCGATCCGGCACGGCCCGGTCACCGCCGCCACCCGCGGCCAACGTGCGGATGCCACCGGCGGGGCCTGCCCGATCACCGCCTCACGCAGGTTGATCAGCTCGATCTCGCCGCCCGGGTCGCTGAACCCGAATCGCTCCTCATGCCGCTCGTGGAAGCGGGCGGGCAGCGCTTTCAGCGGCTCCAGCGGCACGTTCAGCTCAAAGCCCTGGCCGCGATAGCGCAGGTCGGCGGTCGTCTCGACCAGCGCACCGCGCTCGCGCGGGAGCCGCGGCAGCAGGTCGCGTAGCTCGGCCACGGTCAGCTCGGAGAGCGGGCGCACCACCCCGCGCACGCCGTCGCGGCGGCGCTCGCAGGCGGCGATCCCCAGCGCCGAGAGCACGCCGCCCTCGGCCGGCACCACCACCCGCCGCACGCCCAGCTCCTCGGCCACCTCGCAGGCGTGCAGCGGCCCGGCCCCGCCGAACGCATACAACTCGAAGCTGCGTGGGTCGTGACCCTGCTCGACCGAGACGACCCGGATCGCCCGCACCATCTCCTGATTGGCGACCGCCACGATCCCCTGCGCAGCCGCCCGCAGCGACGGGAAGCCGTCCGCCACGCTCGCCAGCGCCCGCTCGGCGGCCGCCCGGTCGAGGCGCAGCCCACCGGCCAGCGGCGCGCCCGGGTCGAGCCGGCCCAGCACCACGTTGGCGTCGGTCACGGTGGGCAGGGTGCCGCCGCGCCCGTAGCAGGCCGGCCCGGGCACGGCGCCCGCGCTCTGCGGTCCCACCCGCAGCGCGCCGCCGTCGTCGATCCATGCGATGCTGCCCCCGCCCGCGCCGACGGTGTGGATGTCAAGCATGGGCAGCCGCACCGGCAGGCCGCCCACCGCCCGCTCGGTGGAGCGGCCTGGGACGCCGCCCCGGATCAGGGACACGTCGCAGCTGGTGCCGCCCATGTCGAACCCGATCGCGTCGCGGCCGCCCGCCGCGACGACCGCCGCCACACCGCCGGCCGGGCCGGACAGCAGCAGCCGGGCGGGATGGGCCGCCGCCTCGCCCAGCGCCGCGAGGCCGCCGCTGGACTGCATCAGCTCCGGATCGGGCAGCCCACGCTCGTGCAGTGCGCCACCCAGCCGCTCCAGGTAGCGGCCGGCCACCGGGCCCAGATAGGCGTCCATCGCGGCCGTCGAGGCGCGCTCGTACTCGCGGTACTCGGCGGCGATCTCGTGCGAGGCCACCACGAACACGCCGGGCAGCAGCTCGCCCAGCAGCCGTGCCGTCTCGGCCTCATGGCGGGGGTCGGCGTAGCTGTGCAGCAGACAGACGGCGACGGCCTCCACCCGCGCGCGGCGCAGCCGGTTGGCGGCAGCCCGCACGCTGCCCGCGTCGAGCGGGAGCAGCACTCCGGCCGGCCCCAGGCGCTCGTCGACCTCCGCCCGCACAGTCGGCAGTGGCGCCGGCCGCTGCGCGCAGGGCCGGTAGAGGTGGGCGCGGGTCTGGCGGGCGAGGTCGAGCAGGTCGCCGAAGCCGCGCGTGGCGACGAACCCGGTGCGGGCGCCGCGCCGCTCGAGCAAGGCGTTGGTCGCGACCGTGGTGCCGTGGCCGACGTGGCCGACTGCGCTGGGATCGAGCCCGGCGCGCTCGAGCGCCAGCGCGACGCCCTCGACCAGGCCGCGTGACTGGTCGTCGGGCGTCGTCGAAACCTTGGCCGTGGTCACGGCGCCCTCGTGCAGCACGGCCACGTCCGTGAAGGTGCCACCCACATCGACGCCGACAAGAGCCGCCATGCCCGGCAAGGATATGCTCCCCGGCGGCATGTCGATCCCCGAGCATCACTCCAGCGAAGCCGCCCCCGGCGACCGCGGGCGCGGGCTGGGGGTGGCCCAGCGCGACCGGATCGGCCGCACGGCCGACCTGTACCTACGCCTGTTTGCGACCAAGGCCGGCCTCGACCCGGAGACCGTGATCGGGTTCGGCGGCGAGGCCCAGACGGCGATCGCGGCCGTTGCGCCGGCGCTGGCGGACGAGATCGAGGGCATCGCCGACGGCGCCGGGCTGCCGGTCGAGCTGGTGGCCGCACTCAACGCCCGCACCGAGGTACTTGCCTCGGGCCGCGGCGAGTGCACGACTGTCGCCTGTCTGGGCACCGCCAGCGAGCAGGGCACTCCGCTGGGTGTGCAGACCTGGGACTGGCACGACGACCTGGCCGGCTGCTGGATGCGGTGGACGATCGACCACGGCGACGGCCGCCGCGTCGAGACGATGACCGAGGCCGGCATCGTCGGCAAGGTCGGCGTGAACGGCGCCGGCGTGGCGGTGCTTCTGAACATCCTCGGCCACCGCGACGACGGCCCGCCCATCGGTGCGCCGGTGCACGTGCTGTGCCGCCATGTGCTCGACCAGGCCCGCGACGGTGTGGAGGCGATGGCGATCCTCAGCAACGCGACCATGTCCGCCTCGAGCGCGGTGACTGTGATCGCCGACGACGCCGACGGCGGCATCGTCTGTTGCGTCGAGCTGTCCCCGGCCGGGCCTGGTTTCGTGACGCCCGACCAGGACGGCCTGATTGCTCATGCCAATCACTTCCTGGCCGACCCCGGGCGCCAGGCCGACACGATGGTGCGCGAGGCGCCCGACTCGGTGCTGCGCCTCGACCACGCGGCGCGGCGGCTGCGAGCCGCCGCGGCTTCAGGGCCGCTGACCGAGGACGCCCTGCGCGACGTGCTGCACAGCCATCGGGGCGGAGCCGGCGGGATCTGCTGCCACCCCCACCCGGACGCAGCGTTCGGCGACCGCTGGCAGACGCTTGCGACCGTCGCCGTCGACCCCGCGCACCGCTCGATGCGGCTGCTCAGCGGTGGCCCGTGTCAGTCGCAGAGCACGGAGGCGGCGGCCAGGCAGTCGCTCTCGCGCCAGGGCAGCGCCGCCAGTTGAAGCCCGACCGGCAGCCCCAGCGGGTCCGTCCCGCAGGGCACGCTGATCGCGGGCCAGCCGGTCACGTCATACATCTCGGTCGGGCCGCACATCGCCGCGCCGACGCCCATCAGACGCCCCCGGTACTCGACCTCGGCGGTGCCGATCAGCGGCGGCGTGGTGGCCTGCGTGGGTGAGGCGATGAGGTCGACGCCGGCCGTGTGTGCGCGCTCGAGCAGCTCCGCGCAGTAGGCCAGCCGCCGCTCCGACAGCGCGGCGACCGCGACAGCCGAGAGCGGCTGGGCAGCTTCCACATCCTCGGCGATGTCCGGCGCGAGGTCCGCCCGCCGCTGCGGCCAGTACGCCGCCAGCGTGGCAGCCGTCTCGGCCATGTAGAACATGTCGTTGGCGAACGCCTCTTCCGGCGGCCACCCCAGGTCGAACGGCACCAGCCTGGCGCCGGCCTCACCGAGCGCCTCGACAGCCTGCATCGCGACGGCGCCGATCGGGTCGTCGCTCAACGCGAACAGCGACTCCTCGATACCGATCGTGAGACCGGCCACGCCGCGGCCGATCGCGTCGCCGTAGCGCTCGACCGGCACCGCAGGCGTGCGCGGGTCGCGCGGCGACGCCCCGGCCAGTACTTCCAGCCCCAGCGCGCAGTCGCGCACGCTGCGCGCCATGGGCCCGCAGTGGTCGTACGACAGGCACAGCCCGTGGATG
>Ga0066903_100002491_pt1 | contig 14481 bp, 15 predicted proteins | sample PanSoiMetaGPlot1_FD_67491 | JGI IMG/M metagenome (GOLD analysis project Ga0066903, IMG submission 67491) | Tropical forest soil microbial communities from Panama analyzed to predict greenhouse gas emissions - Panama Soil - Plot 1 (version 2) | ecosystem: Environmental > Terrestrial > Soil >...
GAGACGTACATCACCTGGTTCGGCGGCGGCGTGATGCAGATCGCCCACGGCGCGCCGGGCGTGAACGTGCCGCCCTTGCTCTTGTAGTCGGTGAGATCGGGCTTGTTGCCGATCACCATGCGCGCTGAGTTCTCGTCGAACGGCACGTCGATCTGGATGATCTTCTTGAGGTTGCCGTCGCTGTCGAACACCTGGATGCGGCGGTTGAAGCGGTCACCCACATAGATCGTGCCCTGCGCGTCGGCAGCGATCGTGTGCACCGTGTTGAACTGGCCCGGCGCGGTGCCGCGCTCGCCCCAGGATTTCACCCAGTTGCCGTCCTTGTCGTACTTGGCGACGCGCGAATTGACGTAGCCGTCGCTGATGAAGATGTTGCCGGCCGTGTCCCAGGTCACGTCGGTCGGCTGGCGGAAGCGGCCGTCGATCTGCGACCGCGGTTTCGTCACCGGCTCATACGGATGGGCGTCGTGGTCGGAGGCTTCCGGCTTGCGGCCGAAGACCATCACGACCCGCCCCTGCGGGTTGAACTTGATGATCATGTCCGAGCCCTTGTCGGTCGCCCAGATGTTGTCGTCCTTGTCGACGCGCACCGTGTGCGCGAACGACCAGGCGTAGAGGTTCTTGCCGATCTCGCGGACGAACTTGCCGTCGGGGCCGAACTCGAGGAGCTGCGCGGCTGTGGTGCCGAAGGCGGGCCCGCGGCTCGAGCCGCCGCGCGAGAAGACGAACACGTGCCCCTTCGAATTGACCGCGACGCCAGCCACCTCGCCGAGATAGACCTCCTCGGGCAGCTTGAGGAAGTCGGGGACCGACTCGTAGGCGATCTGCGGCACCTCCTCGGCGAGCGCCGCCTGCCCTAGCAGCGACGCGCCCGCAAGCGCCATCAACCCGACGAACCAACGAACCATCGCGTCCTCCCTCTCGTTACCCGGTCGCAGTAGCGCCGCGGGTTTCCTTAAACTACCATGCGCGGCGGGGCGCATCGCAAGGGATCACCAAGGGATCACCATGAGCGACGACGGCAAGCCGAAACCCGAGACGCTGCGCGCGATCGCGGAGATGCGAGGCCTCGGCCGCGCGCTCGCGCATGCGCCCGCGAGCGTCATTGCCGCCTTCGAGCGAGGCCGGCGGATCCGTTCGTTCCCCGAAGGTTTTTCGCCGCTGACCGATCCGGCGAACCGGTTTTCGGCCGACCCCGAGGGCAACGCATGACCGAGCTCGCATATCTCACGGTCGCCGAGGCGACGCGGCTCATTCGCGCGCGCGAGCTTTCGCCCGTCGAGTACACCGAGGCGCTCCTCGCCCGCATCGCGGCGCTCGATCCGACCTACCACGCCTTCATCACCGTGACGGCCGATGCGGCGCGCGCGGACGCGAAGGCCGCCGAGACCGAGATCGCGCGCGGCAACTGGCGCGGACCGATGCACGGCATCCCATACGCGCTCAAGGATATCATCGACGTCGCCGGCCTGCCGACGACGTGCCATTCCAAGCTGCGCATCGACCACCGCGCGACGAGCGACGCCGCGGTGGTGCGCCGCCTGCGCGCGGCCGGCGCCGTGATGCTCGGCAAGCTCGCGCTGCACGAGTTCGCCAACGGCGGTCCAACCAACGACCTGCCGTGGCCGGCGGCACGCAACCCGTGGAACATCGACCTACATCCAGGCGGCTCGTCGAGCGGCTGCGGCACCGCGGCCGCGATCGGCCTTGCGCCCGCGACGCTCGGCACCGACACGGGCGGATCGGTGCGCAATCCCGCGACCTGCTGCGGCGTGATCGGCATGAAGCCGACCTACGGCGCGGTGAGCCGCGCCGGCGTCTTCCCCCTCGCGTTCTCGCTCGACCATGTCGGACCGATCACGCGTACGGTCGAGGACAACGCGATCCTCTTCCAGGCGATCGCCGGCCACGACCCGGTCGATCCGGGCAGCGCGCGCCACACGCACGGCGACTGCATCGCCGGCCTGCGCGCCGGTGTGAAGGGAACGCGGGTCGGCGTCATCGCGCATTTCTACGAGCAGGATCTCGCGGCCGATCCCGAGCAGGTCGCCGGCATCGAGGGCGCGATCGCGGCGTTGCGCCGGCTCGGCGCCGACGTGAAGCCGGTCCGCGTCTCACCGCTCGAGCGCTGGATGGATTGCGGCCGCATCATCCACTATGCCGAGGCCTACGCGATCCACGAGCGCGACCTGCAGGAGCGACCGCAGGACTTTGCCCCGATCACGCTGCGTCGCCTGCTCGGCGGCGCCTTCATCCCGGCCGCCGAATACGTCAAGGCGCAGCAGTTGCGCCGCGTCCTCATCGAGGAGTACCGCGCGGCGCTGCGCGACGTCGACGTGCTCATCACGCTATCGAGCTACGACCTGCCGTGCCGCATCGACGACGAGGCCGCGATCACGCGGACCTACGAGCGCCAGTGCCGCATGCCGTTCAACGTCGCGGGCGGGCCGGCCGTCTCGGTGCCGACCGGTTTCTCGAAGAGCGGCCTCCCGCTTGCGATGCAGATCGCCGGACGCGCGTTCGACGAGGCGGGCGTCTATCGCGTCGCGCACGCCTACTGCGAGGCCGCGGGCTGGACCGAGCGGCATCCGGCGATCGCTCAGGCCGCAAGGCAACCCGCGATGGCAAAGTAGCGGTCGTCGCCAGGGACGTGGATGAAAGCGCTTCTCTACACGGGCCCGCACACGCTCGAATGGCGCGATGCGCCCGAGCCCGCGCCGGGCAACGACGAGGTGCTGGTGCGGGTCGACGCGGTCGGCATCTGCGGCTCCGACATGCACGCCTATCACGGCCACGACTCGCGCCGCCCGCCGCCGCTGGTGCTGGGCCACGAGGCCGCCGGCCGCATCGCGAGCGGCCCGAACGCGGGCGCGCGCGTGGCCGTCAATCCGCTGGTGCCGTGCGGGGCGTGCAACTTCTGTCTCGACGGACGCGCGCATCTCTGCCCGTCGCGCCAGCTCATCTCGATGCCGCCGCGGCCGGGTGCGTTCGCGGAGCTCGTGCGCATCCCCGAGCGCAACCTCGTGGCGGTGCCGGACGGGCTCGACTTCACCAAGGCGGCGCTCACCGAGCCGCTCGCGGTCTGCTATCACGCGGTCAATCTCGGCGCGCGCCATCTCGCCCGCCCGATCGCGGTGGGCCGGTGCGCCGTGATGGGCGCCGGCGCGATCGGGCTCGGCTCCGCGCTCGTGCTCGCCATGCAGGGCGCGCGCGATGTCAACATCGCCGAGACCAACGCGGCGCGGCGGGGCACCGCCGCGCGCGCCGGCGATTTCCGCTGCTATGCGCCGGGCGGCGCGGACGAGCCCGCCGATGCCTCGATCGACCTCGTCATCGATGCGGTCGGCTCGGCGGCGACGCGGGCGGCCGCATGCCGGCTGGCGCGCCCCGGCGGCGTCATCGTGCATGTCGGACTGCTGCCGGGATCGGACGGCCTCGACGTGCGCAAGATCACGCTGCAGGAGATCGTCTTCACCGGCACCTATTGCTACACGCCGCTCGAGTTTCGCGAGACGCTCGCCGCGATCGCGAGCGGCAGCCTCGGCGCGCTCGACTGGTTCGAGGAGCGCCCATTGTCGAGCGGCGCGCAGGCGTTTCGCGACATTGACGCCGGCGCGGTGGCCGCCGCCAAGATCGTGCTGAGGCCTTGAGGCATGACCACCTACCCGCGCGACCGTTTCCCTTATTCGACCCCGTTCACGCGCCGCACGCTTCGCCTGCCCAAGGGCCGCATGATCGTGTGGTCGGTGGTCAACATCGAGGAATGGGAGATCACGCGGCCGATGGCGCGCCAGCTCTCGCAGCCGCCGATGGGGCAGACGCCGATCCCCGACATGCCGAACTGGACCTGGTACGAATACGGCATGCGGGTCGGCTTCTGGCGCCTGATGCGCGCGCTCAAGGACGCGGGCGTCACGCCGACGATGTCGATCAATGCAAAGGTCTGCGAGACCTATCCGGAGGTCGCGGGCGCGGCGCGCGACGTCGGCTGGGAGTTCATGGCGCACGCCTACGTGCAGATGCCGATCCAGCAGATTACGGACCAGCGCGCCGTGATGCGCCAGTCGATCGACCTCATCACGGCATTCACCGGCAAGACGCCCACGGGCTGGCTCGGCCCGGGGCGCGGGCAGACGCACGAGACGCTCGACTACGCGAGCGAATGCGGGTTCACCTGGTTCGGCGACTGGGTGCTCGATGATCAGCCACTGTGGGTCAAGACCGCGCACGGGCCGATCCTGTCGATCCCCTACAGCGCCGAGATCAACGACATCACCCTGATGGTGTCGCACCATCACGAGTCGGACGTGCTGCTTACACGCACGCGCGACGCGTTCGACCGCCTCTATGCCGAGTCGGCCGAGTCGACCCGCATCCTCGCGATCGGCGTGCACCCTTACGTCACCGGCGCCGCGCATCGCATCAAGTATTTCGAGGAGCTCTACGCCTACATCAACCGTCACGACGTGGTGCACTGGACCGGGCAGCAGATCTTCGACTGGTACGCCGCGCAGGTGCCGCGGCCGGGGTGACGAGCCGCGATCGGTGCCCGCGGCGCGCTCCGTCGTTCACGCCGCCGCACCCGCGTCGACGCGAGGCGCAACGAGCCGCAGCCCCGCCGACGGCCTTGCGCGCCCGGACAGCCAGAATGCCAGCGACGCCGCGAGCAGCGCGATGGCGCCCACCTGGTGCGCGATCGAGAGCAGTGCCGGCACCCCGAGCACGAGCGTCGCGATCCCGGTGAGTGCCTGTACGCTGATGAGTGCGAAGCGCGCCGCTGCGCGCGAGGCCGACATCCCGCGCAGCAGTGCCGCGCCAAGCTGCCACGCCGCCGCGATCCACAGCGCGCCAGAGAGTGCCCGATGGATGAGCTGAATGCCGTAGGGATTGAAGGTGACATTGAGCCACCATGGCGCGTACGAGACGAGCCACGACAGCGGTGGCAGAACGTGGCCGTCATAGCCGGGCCAAGTCGACCAAAAGGCCGCCGCATTGCAGGCCGCGAACAGCGCGCCGAAGCAGATGTCGGCGACGATCGCGACAATCCAGGGCCATTCGGCGCGGTCGCGCCGCGGCGCCGCTTTCAAGTCGGCGCGCGGCGGCACGAACGCTGATGCAATCGCGCCGGCCAGCGCCGCGCTCGCGAACACGACATCGACCGCGTGCCGATACTGGCCCACATTGAAGCTCGACATGGCGGCGCTCGCGCCGACCGCCAGCTCGACCATCACGCGCGCCGGCCACCAGGCGGCCGCGAGGGTCGCAAGCGCCAGCAGACGCGGCAGCACGACGCGATGGCGCGCGCGCACGCACGCCGCCAGGAGCGCGAGGCCCGCGCCTGCCGTCAGCGCCGCAAGGCTCGCGCGCCGCAGCCATTCCCACCAATAAAGCAGCTTGAACTGCGCCAGCGACTCGGTGCCGCCGCAGACCGCAAAGACCGGGTCCTGCTGATGGATCGCGAAGGCCTGCGACCAGGCTTGGCCTGACAGCGGCGGAACGAGATCGACCGGCGGCGGCAGTGCGAACAGGCCGGCAGCCGTGAAACGGTTTTCCACCCCGAACATGAACGCCGCGAGACCGAGGAGCGATAGCGCCACGAAATAGACCCGCGCCGACGCAACCGCGCTCGCCGGAACGGATAGCGCAGGCTGGTCACGCTCGGGCACGATCAGATTTTCGGCGACCGCCATCGAGATTGGCCCGCATCGCAGAGAGTGCGGCCAGTGTGACCGGGCGCCGCACTCGATTCAAGTAATGGTCCGCGTAATGTTGACCGCCAAGATCGTTGCGCGGAAAAAAAATTTTCGCCGGCGTCGGGAACACAACACGCGCTCGCGGCATCCAACAGGATTGCACATGCCCACAAGCGGACAGCTGATCCGCACGTCAGAGACCGAGCCCGGGAGGAATTCATGATCCGCACGCCGATCTGCGACCTGCTCGACATCGAGCACCCGATTGCGCTGGGCGGCATGGGCTCGGCGACCTCGCCCGAGCTCGTCTCCGCCGTCTCCCGCGCGGGCGGGCTCGGGGCCATGGGGTGCCACTATCAGACGCCGGAGCAGGTCCGTGCGCGCACGCAAGCGATCCGCGAACAGACCAACCGGCCGTTCGGTCTCAATTTCCTGCTGTTCGACATGCGAGAAGACAGCTTCACGGCCGCGCTCGAGCTGAGGCCCGCCGTGATGCAGTTCGCATGGGCGCGACCTGACCAGGATCTCGCGCCTTACTTCGACCGCGCCCACAAGGCCGGATGCAAGATCACCCACATGGCGGGCACGGTGCCGGAGGCGATGCGCGCCGCCAAGGCGGGCGCCGACGTGATCATCGCGCAGGGCACCGAGGGTGGCGGTCACGTCGGCTACATGGCGAGCATGCCACTCGTCCCGATGATCGTCGATGCGGTCGCGCCGGTTCCGGTGCTCGCGGCCGGCGGGTTCGCGGATGGACGCGGGCTCGTCGCGGCGCTTGCGCTCGGCGCGCAGGGCATTCTGCTCGGCACGCGCTTTCTCGCGACCAACGAATCCCCGCTGCATGCCAACTTCAAGCAGGCGATCGTCGACAGCGATGGGCACGACACCCAGCTGTCCGAGATCCCCGATATCGCAGCGGGTCTGGTGTGGCCGGGCGCCATGACGCGCTCGCGGCGCAATCGATTCGTCGAGCGCTGGGCCGGCCGCGAGTGGTTCCTACGGCAGAACCGTGCCGAGGCGCTGGCGGAATTGCAGGCCGCCCGCAGGTCCGGCGACGTCGACGAGGGGACGCTCTCGATGGGCCAGGACGCCGGTCTGATCCACGACATCGTGCCGGCCGCCGATATCGTGACGCGCATCGCCCGCGAAGCGGACGAGATCTTGACGAAGAAGCTCCCGCGTCTCGTCGCGTGACGCGCCCGCGATCATTTGCCCTTCATCCTGGTTCTGGCCACGAGATCGACCCACTTCGCGGTATCGGCCGCGATGAACGCCGCGAACTGCTGCGGCGAGTTCTTCTCCGCCGGCTCGTAGCCGGCCGCCGTCAGGCGCGCGCGCAGCGCGGCGTCGTCGAGGCCGGCCGTGAGCGCCGTGTTGAGCCTGCCGACCACCGGCGTTCCCTTGGGTGCGACGAAGCCGTTCCAGCCGATGACCTCGAAGCCCGGCAGCCCGGCCTGTGCGACCGGCACAACGCCGGGGACCAGCCGCGACGCCTCGCGCGATGTGACCGCGAGCCCGCGCACGGTGCCGCCAGCGATCTGCGCCTGCGCGATCGATGCAATCACGAAGCCCATTTGCGTCGCGCCGGAGACCACCGAATTGAGCGCCGAGTTCGCCTCACGGAACGGCACGTGCACGATGTCGATGCCGGCCATCGTCTTGAACAGCTCACCGGCGAGATGCGGCGGCGTGCCGACCCCCGAGGATGCGTAGTTGAGCTTGCCGGGGTTGGCCTTGGCGTAGGCGATCAGCTCGGCGAGTGTCTTTGCCGGAACCGAGGGATGGACCACCAGGACGAACGGAATCGTGCTCACCAGCGCGACCGGCGCGAAATCCCGGTTGAGGTCGAGCGGGGTCGTCTGCAGTGCCGTGTTGATCGTGTAGGACGCGGTTGCCTGCAGAAGCAGGTAGCCGTCGGCCGGCGCATTCGCGACCGTTTGCGCCGCGATCACGCCGCCCGCGCCGGGGCGCGCCTCGATCACGACGGGTTGGCCCAGGACCTCGGTGATCTTCGGCCCGAACAGCCGCGCCACGATGTCGGGGCCCGGCCCGACGATCACGCGGATCGGGCGCGTGGGAAACTCCTGCGCGGACGCCGCGAAGCCGAGGAGCGCGAACAGCGTTGCTGCGGTGGGCACGCTCCGCTTGGCCCAACCTACGCGCCGTGTCGATCGGTTCTCGCGCAAAAAAGCTCTCCGCCGCCGGTGGTCACGAACAGCGTATCAAGTCCCGGCCCGCCGAAGCAGCATTTGTTCGGCAGGTCGGCCGGGAACGGATGGCTCTCGATCACCAACCCTTGCGGTGAGATCACGCAGACCAGCGGCCCCGGCCCGCTGCGGCGCCAGCCCGCGACCGCCACGATGTTGCCGGCCGCGTCGAGGCACATGCCCTCGATGCCGCGCTGCGGGCCGCGATGGTCGGCACCGAACGTGTGGAGCACCGACGGATGATCGACCGTGCCGTCGGCGCGCAGCGGATAAGCGCGCAGCTCGCGCCTCTCGCCCTCGCGCGGCTCCCCGTCCGCCACATAGAGCACCGACTCGTCGGGCGAGAGCAGCACGGCGCGCGGCGAGACCGTGTCGAAGGTCACGCGGCTCGCAACCCAGGCGCGCCGGTCGTTGCGCTCGAGCCGGAGAACCGAGCAGTGATCGAGGAACGGAAAGATCGCGGGCCCGAACGGGATGACGGCGTGGCGCGGGTCGGTGAAATAGATACGGTGCGCCCGGTCGACCACGAGGTCGCTCGGCTGGTTGTGATATTTGCCGTCGAGCAGCGCGTCGACCGGCGTCACGCGGCCATCGGGCGTGAACTCGACCAGTCGTCGGCCGCCCTCCTGCGCGCCGTAAAGCTCGCCGTTCGGGCCACGCGCGAGGCCGTTGACCCGATTGGTGTAGCGGCGGACCTCGCCGACCGCGCGCCTCGCCGGATCGAACCGCCACAGCTTGCCCTCGTCGATCGTGGCAAAGACCACCGCGTCGCCGTCGCGCACGATGCCGCCGGTCGGTCCCTCGAACGGCCCCGCGACGCGCTCGAACTGCCACGCCATGGGTCGCTCCTACCAGACCGGGACGCCGGGAATTTCGAGGCGGGTGCGATAGACGCAGTGATACGTCGTCACATAGAGCGAGCGCCAATCCTCGTCGCCCCAGGCGAGATTGGTGCTGTGCCCGGGGATGCGCAGGCGGCCGATCAGGCGGCCGCCGGGGTCGATCACGTGGATGCCGCCCGGGCCGGTGCAATACACGTTGCCGTCGCGGTCGCATTTCATGCCGTCGGCAACGCCGGGCTCGGCGCCGGTGAGCTTGTGAAAGGCGCGAGCGTTCCGCACGCTGCCGTCCGCGTTGACGTCGAAGGCGCGGATCAGCCCGAGCCGCGTGTCGTTGACGTAGAGAATGGATTCGTCCGGCGAAAAGCACAGGCCGTTCGGGTAGACGGTGTCGTCGACCGTGAGCCTCACCTCGCCTTGTGGCGTCAACCGGAAGATCGCCTGGATGTCGAGCTGGCGCTGCATGTCCTCGCCCACCATGCCGGGGATCACGAGACCGCCAGCCGAGTCGGTCCAGTACACGCTGCCGTCCGAGCGCACTACGATGTCGTTCGGGCTGTTGAACTTCTTGCCGTCGTGGCGCGACGCCATCGTTGTGAACGAGCCGTCGTGCTCGATGCGCCAGATGGTACGCGCCGACCAGCCCGCGATCGTGAGCCTCCCCTCGCGGTCGAAGGTCATCCCGTTGGCGTGGCTCGATGGATGCACCAGCACCTTCGTGCCGATGCCGGGCGCCCATTCGTAGATCGTATCGCCGATGATATCGACCCACAGGAATCGCTTCTTGCGGCGGTCCCACACCGGGCCCTCGCCGAAATAGAGCCCGTGCGCAATTTGGTCGAGCGGCGCATCGCGCCCGACGATGCGCTCGAGGCCCGGTCCCACAAGATCGATGTCCACGCCGCCTCCTCCCGACTTACCGGTGTCGAGCTAATCCCACGCCGGCGCGCGCCCGGCCGGATCGGCAATGCGGCCGTCGCTCCGCCGCAAGGCGGCGATGCGGCGCATCTCGTCCTCGCCCAGCATGAAATCGAACACTGCGACGTTCTCGGCAATCCGCCCCGGATTGGACGAACGCGGGATCGGCACCACGTTGCGGTGCTGCAGCGCCCAACGCAGCGCGATTTGCGCGACCGTCTTGCGGTGCGCCCGGGCGATCTCGCCGATCACCGGGTCGTCGATCAGCCGGCCGCGGCCGAGTGGACAGTATCCGGTCAAGATCAGCCCGCGCGCGCAGCAGGCCTCGAGCACCTTGCTCTGATCGAGATAGGGATGGAATTCCGCCTGCAGGGTGACGAGCGGCTCGGGGCAGAGCCGGATCGCCTCGTCGAGCATCGCGATGTTGAAATTGGCGACCCCGAGATGGCGCGCGAGGCCCTCGCGCCTGGCGCGCGCGAGCGCGCCCATGGTTTCGGCGAGCGGGATCTGCGCGTTCGGCCAGTGCACCAGCAGCAGATCGACATGGCTCACGCCGAGCGCCTTGAGGCTTTGCTCGACCGAGCGCGCGAAATCGGCGGCGCGCAGATTCTCGTGCGATACCTTGGTGGTGATGAAGAGCTCGCCGCGCGGGATGCCGGCTGCGCGGATGCCCTCGCCCACTCCCTCCTCGGTGCCGTATTTGCGCGCCGCATCGAGATTGCGGTAGCCGCACCGCAGCGCATGCGCGACGGCCTCGCCGGCCGCACGGCCGAGGCCGCCGGTGCCGAAGCCGATCGCCGGCATTTCTGCGCCGTGCGCCGCGAGCTTGGGGGTCGATGCAGAGGTCATGGGCGCCGGGCGGACAGTTCTCACAAGAGCAGATGTGTTATCGCGTCCCGACGCAAGCGCCAAGCCATCGGTCGTCTCAGGCGGCCACGACCCTGCGGAGCTCGAGTTCGGTGACGGAGCGGTTGCGGCCGGCACGCTTGGCCGCATAAAGCGCGCGATCGCAGCGCGCGAACAGGTCGGCGAGCGCCTCGCCGGGCACGAACTGCGCGATCCCGACCGACACCGTGAGGCTCGAGAGAACTTCCCCGGTCGCGCGGCGCGTGACCTTGCGGTTGGCGATCGTCTGGCGAATGCGTTCTGCGATCGCCGTGCACAGGTGGAGGTCGGCGCCCGGCAGGACGCCGACGAGCTCCTCGCCGCCGTAGCGCGCCACAAGATCGTGGCCGCGCACGCCGTCCATGAGGACGCGCGAGATCAAGCGCAGCACCTGATCGCCGAACTGATGGCCGAACTTGTCGTTGAATTTCTTGAAGTGGTCGACGTCCATCAGGAAGATGCTCAGCGGCCTGCCACTCTCCATCGCGGCGCCCTGCGACTTGCGCAGGAACTGCTCGAGCGCGAGACGGTTGGCGAGGCCGGTCAACGGATCGGTCATGGAGCGATGCTCGGCGTCCGCGAGATTGCCGCGGATGCGCTCGAGCTCCTGCAGCGATGCATTGAAGCGCGCCTCGAGCCCGGTTGCGCGCGTGACCGCCTTCGAAAGCTCGGCGGCCAAGCCCTCGATGATGGGGCGAGCGTCGGCATTTTCGGCGGGCTGCGCTGCAAAGCCCTGCGCGTTCGACAATAGCGCACGGATCGGTTCGCACGTCTCGGCGGCGGTCACATCCCAATCCGCCTGTCCGGCCACGAAGGTGAGAAACAGGCTGCGGTTGGTCGCATCGTCGAACAGCCGCTTGTTGCTGATCAGAATCGCGATGGTCTTGTCGAGGTCCGGCGAAATGCCGAGCGCATGCGCGAACCAGATCTCGAAATTGTGCGGCGTCGCCGGGACCTTGTGCTGCGCCATCAATTGCAAAGCGCGGCCCGCGACCGAGGTCGCGTGCGCGAACTCCGCTGGACCGATCGTGGCCTCGGCCATGTCCGACGAACCCGTCCCATCCTTACGCGGCGCAACCGCCGCGTCCTTCCCCGGGCGGGACCTTACCGTTAGGAGATGAGCAATACGTCAACGCGACAAAAACCGTTGAAAAACCTGCCGATCTTGCGCCGGGCCCCGGCTCTTATCTGCACGCCGCGCCGTGCGATCACGCATCATTTGCGCGTGCAATTCGCCCCGCACAACGAAAGCGGGCGCCCGCTGCGCGTGCGGGCTGCTCGGACATCAACGAGACGGCGTGCGCGCGAGCAAGGCGCAGGCCGCGACGATCACCGGTTCGTCTTATCTGAGGGTCGATTAAATGGCGGGAGCGACGGGGCTCGAACCCGCGACCTTCGGCGTGACAGGCCGACGCTCTAACCAACTGAGCTACGCCCCCACGCTCGTTGCGTGAGTACGCCCGCGGGGCGGGAGATACGAGACCCCCCTGGGCAAGTCAAGGTCGCGGCCGGACGGCGGTTTCGCCGGTCCGACTCTGCGCCCTGTTACCGTCCCGCGACCGGCGGAATGTGCAAAAAAGCGCTGAAAATCGCGTATTTGTGCACTTGTCCACGCAGATTCGCCACAAAAATCAGGCTTTTTCGAAATTGCTCATGGTCAAAAGGCGCGAGAATCGCATATGAGACGGGCAGTTCTCGCGTTTGCTACCGGTCGAACAGGAGGAGGCACTCCATGGCAAAGGCCGCTCAGCCTACCGTAACGCTCAAGCATCTCGCCGCCGGCTTAGCCGAGGGCCACGAGATGGCGAAGAAGAAATCCGAGGAGATGCTCAGCGACTTCATCGAGATGATCGTCAAGCACCTCAAGAAGGGCGATCGCATCCGCATCGGCGGGTTCGGCATTCTGACCGTGCGCAAGCGCGCCGCGCGCATGGGCCGCAACCCCGCCACGGGCGCGCCGATCAAGATCAAGGCGAGCAAGAAGGTCGCATTCCGCGCCGCCAAGGAGTTGAAGGAGGCGGTGATCTAGTCACTCCCCTGCGGCTCATGGTCCGGATGCGGGGTCCGGCACATCGTGGACGCCGCGTATCTCGCCGCTGGGCCAGCGCGCACCGACTCCTCTCGCACTAGAAAAAAGTTTGGACCGATTTCTATCCTCACCTACGCCAACCTCAAAAAGGGACACGACAATGCCGAACTACCTGACGAAGTCGCAGTTGGTCGAGAAAATCAGCGAGCACCACTCCGAGATTTCGAAGCGCGACATCAAGGGCATCATGGAGACGCTTGCGAACGTCGGCCACAAGGAGCTGAAGAAGTCGGGCACCTTCGTGGTTCCGGGCTTCGCCAAGTTCGTGGTCGTCAAGAAGGCCGCCACCAAGGCGCGTGAAGGCGTCAACCCCTTCACCGGCGAGAAGATGATGTTCAAGGCCAAGCCGGCGAGGAAGATCGTCAGGGCGCGCCCGGTCAAGGCGATCAAGGACGCGGTCTAACCGTCGCAGCCGATCTGGTTACGGTCCCGATGCGGCGTCCGGCACGTGCCGGGCGCAGCGTCGGGATTTTTTTGCACGATTGCGACCACTATCGCGGCTCCGTCGCGATGGTGGTGGGCGGTGACGGACTCGAACCGCCGACCCTCTCGGTGTAAACGAGATGCTCTACCAACTGAGCTAACCGCCCGTACCGCCTATATCGCGCGGCCGAGGTCCGGCGCGCAAGCGCCGATCCGCGAACGCTAGTTTACGGCGTGGAAGAAGCGCGTGACGCGCAGCTCCACCGGGTCCGCGATCGCCTGCAGCCAATTGGCGAACGGCGTGATCGAGAAGAGCACGCGGTCGACGCGGCCGATCAGGTTCTCGGCCGGCACGAAGCCGACGCCGCCCTGGTCCGGGCTGACGCGGCTGTCGAGCGAGTTGTCGCGGTTGTCGCCCATCATGAAATAGCTGCCGGGCGGCACCGTGAACACCGGCGTGTCGTCGAGCATCCCGCCCGTCACCTTGACGATGTCGTGTGCGCGCCCGTTCGGCAGGGTCTCGATGTATTTCATCGCCGACACGCGCATGCCACCCTCGGCGAGCGTCACCTGGCCGACCGCACGACGCGGCACCTGCACGCCGTTGATGAAGAGCTCGCCGCCGCGCATCTGGATGCGGTCGCCCGGCAGGCCGATCAGGCGCTTGACGTAGGTCTGGGTCGGATCGCGCGGAAGTGCGAACACCACGATGTCGCCGCGCTCGGGCGCCCGGTCGAGAATGCGGCCCCGCACCGGCAGCACGCCGATCGGCAGCGAATAGCGGCCGTAGCCGTAAGCGTATTTCGCCGCCGCAATCTCGTCGCCGATCATCAGCGTCGGCTCCATCGAGCCCGACGGCACGATGAACGGCTGGCCGATCGCGGTCCCGGCGAACAGCATCACGGCGGCCGTCACCGCAAGGCCGCGCACCTCCTCGTAGATGCGCCGCGCGCGCGAGGGACCCGGCTTCGTCGTTGTCTGCTCTGCCATGTGCGTCCGCCTTGCTCGCTCCCGCCGCGCGCGCCCCGAATGCACGCCCTGAGATGAACGCCCGTCGCCCCATTTGCGATGCGGCACGCCGCCACACAAGCGAAACGGCGGCGCGCAAGCGCCGCCGTCATAGCATGGGGCGGGGTGGCGCGTCAGTGCGCCGTGAGGCCGGGCTCCTCCTCGACCACCGCCTCGACCGGTGTTTCCACCGGCTTGGCGGTCGTCTCATCCCACTCGATCGGCTCAGGCGTGCGGGTGAGCGCGCGGACGAGCACCTCGTCCATGCGCGTGACCGGGATGATCTCGAGCCCCTTCTTGACGCTGTCGGAAATCTCGACCAGGTCCTTGGCGTTCTCCTCGGGGATCAGCACGGTCTTGATGCCGCCGCGCAATGCCGCGAGCAGCTTCTCCTTGAGGCCGCCGATCGGCAGCACGCG
>Ga0066903_100002492_pt1 | contig 14480 bp, 18 predicted proteins | sample PanSoiMetaGPlot1_FD_67491 | JGI IMG/M metagenome (GOLD analysis project Ga0066903, IMG submission 67491) | Tropical forest soil microbial communities from Panama analyzed to predict greenhouse gas emissions - Panama Soil - Plot 1 (version 2) | ecosystem: Environmental > Terrestrial > Soil >...
AGCCTGCTCCACCTGCAGTGCCACTTCGGGCTGGACACGCTGTCGCTCGCCAGGCTGGGCGCGCGCGTGACCGGCGTCGACTTCTCCGAGCCCGCGATCGCGCTGGCGCGGAGACTGGCCGGGGAGCTGGGCCTCGACGCCCGTTTCATCCGCAGCAACGTCTACGAGCTGACGCGGGAGCTCCACGAGCAGTTCGACGTCGTCTTCACCAGCTACGGGGTCCTGTGCTGGCTGCCCGACATCGCGGAGTGGGCGCGGGTCGTCGCCCGCTTCCTGCGCCCGGGCGGCACGTTCGTGATCGTCGACGGGCACCCGTACGCCTCGGGCTTCGCGGAGGTGGACGGCCGGCTGGAGCTGCGGTACTCGCTCTTCCAGCGGGAGCCGTTCGAGCTGGTGACGAGCACCACCTACGCCGGGGACGAGGTCCTGCCCGCGGCCAGGGCCAACTTCCAGTGGACGTGGACGGTGTCGGGGATGGTCAGCGGCCTCGTCGACGCCGGGCTGCGCGTGGAGCGGCTGCGCGAGCTGCCGGTGGAGACCTGGCGGCGGTTCCCGAGCATGACCCTCGACCAGGACGGCTGGTGGCGCCTGCCCGGCGACCCGCTGCCGCTGCTGGTCGCCTGCCGGGCCGTCAAGCCACTCTGAACGTCAGCGAGCCGAGCGCCGTGCCCGTGAACACGTCGGCGTCCCAGCAGCCCGTCGCCGGGAAGACCAGCCACGCCTGGAACTCGGCGAGCTGGCCCGATGCCGCCGAGCTTGCGAACTGCTGGCGGTAGACCTCCCCGCTGCCCTCGCGGGCGGCCTGGAACCGCAGCTCCCCGCTGGCCTTGCGGGCATCGACCAGCCAGCGGACGGCGTACGGCCGGCCCGCCGTGGCGGGCGCCGCTCCCGGCAGGACCGCCCTGATGGTCGACTCCGGCGGGTCGGCCGCCACCACGAGCAGGCTGCCCTGCAGGACGGGCGTGGTGGGCCGGCAGTCGGCGGGGCTGACGGGCCGCGCCCCGCAGGCCGTCGTGCCCAGCAGCGCGGCAGCGGCCGCCAGGGCCGCCGCCAGCGCGATCGCACGTCGGGTCACCGTCACGGCCCAGTCTGACAGGATGGGGTTCGAGACATGACCCCGCCCGCGAGGCCCCGGCTGGCGCTGGCCGACGACGCGGCCGCCATCGCCGCCGTCCACGTCGAGAGCTGGCTCGAGACCTACCCGGGCATGCTGCCCGACCGCTACCTGGCCGCCATGGACGTCCGCGACTACGAGGACCGCTGGGCGCGGACGCTCCAGGACCCCTATCACCGCAGCGCCGTCCTGGTGACCGAGGAGGACGGCCGGGTGGTCGGCTTCGCGTCGTGCGGACGCGAGCGCGACGGCGATCGGCGCTACGAGGGAGAGCTGTACGCGATCTACGTACTGCACGCGGCCCAGGGCCACGGCCACGGCCGGGCGCTGGTCGAGGCGTCGGCCGCCGCCCTGGCGCTGCGCGGCATGACGTCGATGGTCGTGTGGGTGCTCCGCGAGAACGCGCCGGCACGCGGCTTCTACGAGCGCCTGGGCGGGGTGTACCTGCGGGAGCGGCCGCTGGACCTGGGCCTGGGGCTCAGCGTTCCCGAGGTCTCGTACCTCTGGGCGGACACGGCCGGGCTCCTCAAGGCGCCGGCTCGCGGCTGACGGCGAGGCTGCCGGCCAGGGCGAGCAGGCACACCACCCCCACCCCGCCGAACGCGTAGACGGGCCCGAGGCCGTAGAGCGCGCCGGTGACCACGGCGCCGCCCACCTGGGCCGCGTTCAGGCCGAGCTGGTACGTGCCCTGCGTGCGGCCCTGCGCCCCGGGAGGCGCGCGCCGGCTGACCTCGGCGTTCAGCGCAGGCATGCCGGCAGCGGTCAGCCCGCCCTCGACCAGGCCGATCAGGACCAGCAGGGGGACGCTGGCCAGGAACGGGTACAGGCACGCCAGCAGGCCGTGCGTCAGCACCGTCAGCCGGCCCGCGCTCAGGTAGCCGAGGCGGTCGGCCACGCCCGCCGCGAGACCGGCGAACAGCACGATGGGGAGCGCGTACGTCGCGAAGGACAGGCCGACCACGAGCGTGCTCGCCCCGCGGCTCGTGAGGTAGAGGCTCCACACCGAGTCGAACGCGCCGAACGTCCAGGCGACCGGCGCGCCGAGCACGAGCGCCGGCAGCATCAGCCGGAGCAGGCGCGGCACCCGCACGGGCACCAGGTCGACCGCCTCCACCGCCGGCGGGCCGGTGCCGGCGGTGGGCAGGCGCGCCAGCACCGCCGCCGCCGCCAGGCTGATCAGCGCGCCGGCGCCGAAGACGTACTCCAGGCGGAAGCCGGCCACCAGGCCGCCCAGCGCCGGACCCAGCAGCAGGCCGACCATGTCGGAGGCGCGCAGCCGGCTGAACACCCGTCCGCGGCTCGCGGGCGGCGTGAGGTCCGCGGCCAGGGCCATGGCGGCCGGCACGAAGGCGCCGCCGGCCAGCGAGTGCGCGAAGCGGACGCCGACCAACAGGGCGACCGGGACGGGCAGCACGTAGACCGGGTAGAGCAGGGCGTACACGATGAGGGAGCCGAGGAGGATCGGCCGGCGGCCCATCCGGTCGGCCAGCCAGCCGGCCGGGTACTGCGCCACCGCGCGCCCGACGACGCCGGCGGCGAACACGACGCCGACCAGGAACGGGTCGCCGCCGCGCGCCGTCACGAACAGCGGCAGGATCGGCAGGAAGAACCCGATGCCGACCGCCGTGAGGGCGTTGCCCGCGAGGAGCGTCCAGAGCGTGCGCGCATCCATGCGCGTGCCGCCGGCCGGGAGCTGCTCGTCGACGTGGGCCACCGGCACCAGGCTAACCGGCGCCGGGCCGGGTCAGGGGAGCGGTACGCGCTCCCAGTGGACGCCGCCGTCGGTGCTGCGCAGCAGCGCGTCGTAGACGGGAAAGGCGCCGGTGGGCGTGGTCGCGGCCGGCGCGAGGAGCGCCGCCCCGGCCACGAGCGGGCCGATCGGCAGCAGGCCCGCCGGAGCCTGGATCGCCCGGGCCGTCCACGTCGTCCCTCCATCTGGCGAGACCCACAGGCGCCGGCCGTCGAGGAGCAGCAGCCTTCCCTCGCCGTCGACCACGGGGGAGACCGCGTCGGACGACTGGAGCGACGGGCCGGGGAACGGCGGTCCCCAGGTCCGGCCGGCGTCGCCGCTGGCCAGCACGTACGGCCGCGGGACGGCGGTCATCGGGTCGCCGCCGGCGGGGAGGGTGACGAACCAGGCCAGCAGCGTCCGATCCCGGACCAGGATCCGCAGCCTCGCCGGTACGGCACCCGGGTCCGGGCTGGTCAGCGGGAGCGACGGCTGCCAGGTGACGCCGCCGTCGTCGGTGAGCAGCAGCGCCGGCGCGCCGAGACCGGCACGCACCTCGAGCACGCCGTGGACGGGATCGAGGAACGCCCACTCGACCGGCTGGTCGCCGGCCGGGATTCCCGTCCCGGGCAGCCGCTGCCAGGTGGCGCCGCCGTCGCCGGTTCTCCAGAGCGAGGTGATGCCCCGCTCGGCGGCGAACGGCTGCGCCAGCCACCAGCCGTGGGCGGCGTCCGCGAATACCGGCTCGGTCAGCGGCGGCACCGCCGGATCGGGCTGGGAGAGATGGCGCCAGGTCGTGCCGCCGTCGTCGCTGATCCCGTCCGTGCCGGCCGGTCCCACGGCCCACCGGATGACCAGCCGGGCGCTCAGGTAGGTCATCGGGCCTGCCGGCGTCCACGTCCGGCCGCCGTCGGACGTGACGAACGTGGCCTGGCTGGCGAAGCGCGCCATCGTGACCTCGCCGTGACGCGCGTCGCCGAAGGAGAAGTTCGCCAGCCGGTGGGCGTCCGGTGGGAGCGGCCGTGCCGTCGCCACGGCCGCCGGCCGCACGGCCAGGTTCGGGCGCAGGTAGACCACGCCCACAACAGCCACGAGGACCGTCGCGACCGAGACCCACACCAGCGCGGACCGCGCCCGCCCCGTCCCCGCCTCCATCACAGCGTGTCAGGCTACGGCCGGAGCCCGCCGGCCGCAACGGTCAGTCGGCGATCCCGTCCAGCGCCGTCACGCTGGTCGGCGAGATCCTGACCAGCAGCTCGCCGGGCGCCCCGTTGCGCCGCCCGAACTGCTCGGCGAGCTCGGCGCCCATGTAGCGGCCGCCGATCGCGGTCGCCACGCGCAGCAGCTCTCCCGCGTCCTCGTCCAGGCTCGCGGTTCCCTCGACCATCACGTACGCGTAGGGGGGACGCTCGTCGTCGACGCACAGGCAGACGCGCGGGTCGCGCCGCATCGCGTTCGCCTTGACCGTGCCGCTGCCCGTGGTGAAGACGAGGTCGTCGCCGTCGAGCACGAACCAGACCGGAACCACGTGCGCCCTGCCGTCCCGCCTGACCGTGGCCAGCTTGCCCGTTCGCGTGCCCTCGGACAGGAACGCACGCCACTCGTCACGCGTCATCCGCCTGCTCATCGCCCCCAACCTAGCAAGATCGGTGGATGGACCTGCAGGAGCACATCGACCTGGTGGACTGGCGGCGCCGCGTCGGGGACGCGTACCGGCTGCCCTCGCTGGCCGCCTGGCGCGCCGAGCGCGAGCGCCTCTTCCGCGAGCACCCGCAGTCGCCCGTCCCGGCCGCCGAGCGCGCCTCCTTCCCCGGCCTCCGCTGGTACCCGCCCGACGCCGCCTGCCGGGTGCCGGCGGCGCTGACGCCGGCGGACGGCGCGCCGGTCGAGATCGACACCGGGGGCGAGGACGGCGTCGTGCGCTACCGCCGGGTCGGGTCGCTGCGGTTCCGGCTCAACGGGCGGGACTGCGCGCTGACCGTCCTGGCGCTGGCCGGCTACGGCTCGGGCCTCTTCGTGCCCTTCCGCGACCTCACGTCGGCCGGAGAGACGTACGGGGGTGGGCGGTACCTCGTGGACACGGTGAAGGGCACCGACGCGGGCTGCCTGGAGGTCGTCACCGGCTCGACGGAGGTGACGATCGACTTCAACTACGCCTATCACCCGTCGTGCGTCTACAGCCCGCGCTGGGCGTGCCCGCTGGCGCCGCCCGAGAACCGCATTCCGGTCCCGGTGCGAGCCGGCGAGCGGCTGCCATAGGCTGGGGCGATGCACGTGATCGACCTCAACGCGGACCTCGGTGAGAGCTTCGGCAGCTTCACGGTCGGCCGGGACGCCGAGCTGATCCCGCTGCTGACGTCGGCCAACGTGGCGTGCGGCTTCCACGGCGGCGACCCGCGGGTGATGGACCTGACCGTCCGCCGCTGCGCCGCGGCGGGCGTGGCCGTCGGCGCGCACCCGAGCTTCCCCGACCTCGTCGGCTTCGGCCGGCGGACGCTGGAGCTCACCGCCGAGGAGGCGGAGACCGACGTGCTGTACCAGGTCGCCGCCCTGGACGGCTTCGGCCGCCGGCACGGGCTCGCACTGCAGCACGTCAAGCCGCACGGGGCGCTCTACAACCAGGCCAACCGCAGCCCCGACCTGGCCAGGGGCATCGCGGCCGGGATCGCGGCGCTCGACCCCGGCCTGCTGCTCGTGTGCCAGCCCGGCACCGAGCTCGCGCGCGCCGGCGAGGCGGCCGGATTGACGGTCGCCCGCGAGGGCTTCGTGGACCGCGCGTACAACCCCGACGGCACGCTGGTGTCCCGGGGCGTCGAGGGCAGCATCCACCACGACCCCGGCCGCGCGACGGAGCAGGCCCTGCGGATGGTCACCGAGGGCACGGTCGTCGCCCTCGACGGGACGGTGGTCGAGGTGGAGGTCGACACGCTGTGCGTGCACGGCGACAACCCGGAGGCCGTGCGGTTCATCGGCCTGCTGCGTGAGCGCCTGGCCGCGGCGGGGGTCGAGGTGCGGCCGCTGCGCGAGGTGGTGAGCGCCCGGCTCAGCGCCGCCGGGGGCGGCTGATCACTCGCCGTCGTGGACGGCGGCCGTCTCCAGCAGGGCGTGGAGCGTGAGCACGCCGAGGGACTCGCCGCCCCGGTCGACCCGGACGCGGTCCGTGTCGTGCAGCAGCATCGCCGACAGGGCGTCGGCCAGCGTCGCGTCCACCGGCACCCGCGCGTCGATCCCGTCGGGCGCCGCCCTCTCCAGGCGGCCGGGGTCGAGGTGGACGACGGACAGGCGCTTCTGACCCCGGTCGGGGCCGAGGAACTCCGCCACGAACGGCGTGGCCGGCTCGGCCAGCACCCGGGCCGGCGTGTCGTACTGCTCGAGCACGCCGCCCTCGCGCAGGATCGCGATGCGGTCGCCCATCTTGACCGCCTCGTCGATGTCGTGCGTCACGAAGACGACGACCTTGCGCATCCGGGCCTGGATCCGGAGGAACTCGTTCTGGAGGCGGTCGCGCGTCACCCGGTCGATCGCGCCGAACGGCTCGTCCATGAGCAGGACCGGCGGGTCGGCGCCCAGAGCCCTGGCGACGCCGACGCGCTGGCGCTGGCCTCCCGAGAGCTGGTGCGGGTAGCGGCTGGCGAAGCGGTCGGGGGGCAGGCCGACCAGGTCCAGCAGCTCCTCGACGCGCCGGCGGGTGCGGGCCCGGTCCCAGCCCAGCAGGTTGGGCACCGTGGCGACGTTGTCCGCCACGGTCATGTGCGGGAAGAGCCCCACCTGCTGGATGACGTAGCCCATGCGCAGCCGGAGGCGGACCGGGTCCATCCGGGTGACGTCCTCGCCGTCGAGGAGGATCCTGCCGCCGGTGGGCTCGATCAGGCGGTTGACCATGCGCAGCGTGGTCGTCTTGCCGCAGCCGGAGGGGCCGACCAGGATGCAGGTCTCGCCGTCCCCGACGGTGAGGCTCAGGTCGTGCACCGCGACCTGGCCGTTGGGGTACCGCTTGGAGACGCGGTCGAGCGTCAGCACCGTCCACACTGTAGCGGCCGGGCGCGCGGGGGCCGGCCGGGTAGCATCCGACGGTGATGGTCCGACTCGACGCCAGCGACCCGTGGATCCGGTGGGACTGGGTCGGCAGCCACACCGACCGGATCCTGGCCGCGCTCGGCCAGCACGTCGAGCTCACCGTCATCGCGGTGGGCGCCGGGCTGGCCGTCGCCGCGCCCGTCGGCGTCATCGCCTGGCGCTACCGGGGCAGCCGCGGCCCGGTGCTGGCGGTGGCGGGCGCCCTCTACACCATCCCCTCGCTGGCGCTGTTCGCGCTGCTGGTGCCGTGGACCGGGCTGACCGAGGTCACGGCCGAGATCGGACTGGTCTCGTACACCCTCCTGATCATCGTCCGCAACATCGTGGTCGGCCTCGACGGCGTCCCGGCCGAGGTGCGCGACGCCGCCGCCGGCATGGGCTACCGCCCGCTGCGCCAGCTCCTGCAGGTCGACCTGCCGCTGGCCCTGCCCGTGATCGTGGCCGGCGTGCGCATCGCCACCGTCACCACGATCGGCCTCGTCACGGTCACCGCGCTGATCGGCGAGGGCGGCCTCGGCCAGCTCCTGCTGGACGGCCTGCAGCGCGACTTCCGGACCCCGCTGGTGGTCGGCTCGGTGCTGTCCGTCGCCCTGGCCATCGCGTGCGACGTCCTCCTCGGCCTCGGCCAGCGGCTCCTCACGCCGTGGAGGACCGCGTGAGCTTCCTGGCCGACACCCTGCGCTGGTTCCTCGACCCGGCCCACTGGCAGGGCTCCGACGGCATCCCGACCCGGCTGGAGGAGCACGTGGTCATGTCGCTGGCGGCGACGGCCGCCGCCGCAGCGCTCGCGCTGCCCATCGGGCTGACGCTGGGCCACTTCGGCCGCGGCGGGGCACTGGCCATCAACGTGTCCAACGTCGGCCGCGCGCTGCCCTCCTTCGCCATCCTGGTGATCGCGGTCCAGCTCGTCGGCATCGGTCCCACCCCCGCGTTCCTGGCGCTCGTGGCGCTGGCCATCCCGCCGATGGTCACCAACGCGTTCGTGGGCATGCGGGACGTGGAGGCGGACCTGCGCGACGCCGCCAGGGGCCTGGGCATGCGCGGCCTGCGCGTGCTCACGCGCGTCGAGCTGCCCAACGCGCTGCCGGTGGTGATGGCCGGCGTGCGGACGGCCGGCACGCAGGTGGTGGCGACGGCCACGCTCGCGGCCCTGGTCGGCTGGGGCGGGCTCGGGCGCTTCATCATCGACGGCCTGAGCCAGCGCGACTTCGTCAAGGTCTTCGCGGGCGCCCTGCTGGTGGCAGCCCTCTCGGCGGCGGCCGAGGTCGTCCTGGCCGGGCTGCAGCGGGCCGCCACGCCGGCCGGGCTGCGCTCGGCCGGCGCGCGCCGCAGCCGGGCGGCGCGGCGCGCGCCCGGGCTCGAACCGACCTGATAGCCTTCTCGCGAACGGGCGTTCGCGAGAAGAGCTTCGCGTACCGTAGACGTCGTCGATCGCTTTTCGATGGGCGGGGATCTGCGTCGCCCATCGGCCAATGCCGGCCCCCCCAGGCCGGCGCCAAACACCAGGAGGACAGCGATGCCACGTTGGGCATACCGCGCCCTGCTGTCGTCGATCCTCGGGCTGAGCCTCGTGGCCAGCGCCTGCGGGTCGTCGGGCGGCGGCTCCCCGTCGTCGAGCAGCAAGGGCACCATCAACATCGCCGGGTTCAACTTCCCGGAGTCGAGCATCCTCGCGTACATGTACGGCGGTGCGCTGAGCGGCAACGGCTACACGATCAACTACAAGGTCAACCTCGGGAGCCGGGAGGTCGTCGCGCCCGCCCTCCAGAAGGGCGACATCGACCTGTACCCCGGCTACACCGCCACGGACCTGGTCAGCTTCTGGGGCAAGAGCGCCAACGCGCAGGCGACCACCGACCCCAAGCAGAACGCCGACCTGCTCAACACGTACCTCAAGCCAGCCGGTCTCGAGGCGCTGACGCCGTCGCCGGCGAACGACCAGAACGCGTTCGCCGTCACCAAGGCGACGGCCGACAAGAGCAACCTCAAGAAGATGTCCGACCTGGCCCCGGTGGCCAAGGACATGGTCCTCGGCGGTCCTCCCGAGTGCCCCACCCGCGACTTCTGCCAGCCGGGCCTGAAGAGCGTCTACGGGCTGACGTTCAAGGACTTCCGCGCCCTGGACGCCGGCGGCCCGCTCACGCTGGCCGCGCTCGAGAAGGGCGACATCCAGCTCGGCCTGGTGTTCTCCTCGGACGGCACGGTGGCGGCCAAGGGCTTCGTGGTCCTGGAGGACGACAAGCACCTGCAGAAGGCGGACAACATCGTCCCCATCGGCCGGACCAAGGTGCTGACGGCCGACGTCACCAGCATCCTGAACGGCGTCTCGGCCAAGCTCACGACGGCGGACCTCCTCGACATGAACAAGAAGGCCTCCGTCGACAAGGACGATCCTCAGCAGCTCGCGACCGACTGGCTCAAGAGCCACGGGTACAAGACCTGACGCGACTTTCGACAGCAGCGGGGCGGCCGGCGGCGGCCGCCCCGACTACCATCTCCCGGACATGAGGCTCCAGCCGGGCGATCCCGCCCCCCAGTTCACCCTCCCCGACCAGGACGGCGCCCAGGTGGACCTGGCCGGCTACCGCGGCACCAGGGTCGTCGTGTACTTCTATCCCCAGGACGACACCCCCGGCTGCACGAAGGAGGCCTGCCAGTTCAACGAGGCGCTGACGGGCTTCGAGGGCGCCGGCGTCGACGTGCTGGGCATCTCGGCCGACGACGGCGACAGCCACCGCCGGTTCCGCGCCAGGTACGGCCTCGGCTTCAGGCTGCTCACCGACGCCGGCCACGAGGTGGCGACGCGGTACGGGGCCTACGGCGAGAAGGTGCTCTACGGCAGGCCGACGGTCGGGGTGATCCGGTCGACGTTCCTGGTCGGCGCGGACGGACGAATCGAGCGCGCGTGGTACGGCGTTCGCGTCGACGGCCACGCCGGCCGCGTCCTGACCGAGGTGGGCGGGGCGGCCTGACCGGCACGCTCGCCTGGGAGGTCCTGCCGCCCGCGCCACTCCCGGCGCACGTGCAGCTCGCGCTCGACGAGGTCCTGCTCGACCGGGTGATCGAGGGCGGCCGCGGGCCCCTGCTGCGCTTCTGGGAGTGGTCCCAGCCCGCGCTCGTGCTCGGGTCCAACCAGGGCCTCGCCAACGAGGTCGACCTGGAGGCCGCCGGCGCGCTGGGGTTCACCGTGGCCCGGCGCATCAGCGGCGGCGGCACGATGGTCGTCGAGCCGGGCCGGACGATCACGTACTCGCTCTACGTGCCCGAGTCGGCGGTGGCCGGCCTGTCCTTCGTGGACTCGTACGCGCGGCTGGACGCTTGGGCGGTCGACTGTCTGCGGAGCCTGGGCGTCCCCGCCTCGTACCGGCCGATCAACGACATCGTGTCGCCGGAGGGCAAGATCGGGGGCGCCGCCCAGGCCCGGCGCCGCGGCTTCGTGCTGCACCACACCGCCATCGCCCACACGATGGACACCGCCATCGTTCCGCGCCTCATCCGCATCGGCCGGGAGCCGGTGTCGCCGCGAGGCGTGCGCAGCGCGGAGCGGGCGGTGTCGCCGCTGAGCCGCTGGCTGGCGCTGGACCGCGACGAGGTGGTGGCGGCACTGGCCCGCTGCTTCCTGGATGGGCACCCCGGCCGCCACGGCGAGCTCCGGCCGGACGAGCTGGAGGCCGCCCGGGCGCTCGCCGGGCGCAAGTACGCCTCCCCGGCCTGGATCGACCGCCTGAGCTAGGCGGGTCGCCAGAAGGCCTGTCCGGAATGGGCCGGGCCCCGATCTGTCCTGAGCTGTTGGAGCACGAAGGCACGAAGAGCACAAAGACGCACGAAGACACGGGCGAGATCGGCCCACCAGCTCGACACCTGGCCCTTCGTGCGTCCTCGTGTCCTTCGTGTCTTCGTGCTTCAACTCACTGAGGACAGACCGCAGCCGGCCGATAGTGCTGGACGTGACTCGTGGCCGCCTGCTCAGGCCGGCGCCGCGGTCAGGCGCAGGCCGAGCGCGTCGCGCCCGACCGGCATCGCGAAGTCGAACCGGTCGGCCGCGAGCGACAGCTCGACGTCCGTCGCCGGGAAGCCGGGCCAGCCGCCGCCCACGAGGCGACCGTAGCGCTCGGTCCGGTACAGCGGCGCGAGGAGCGCGTCGAGGTCCGGCCGCTCGTCTCGCAGCACCGCCTCCACGTAGGCCGCGCAGGCGGCGTCCTCCGGGTGGCCGCGGTCGGCGCCGGTCGCCACCAGCGTGACCAGTTCGGCGGCCGACCGCCGGATCGCCCTCGCTGTGGCCGAGGCGACGGTCAGGCTGCACGCGAAGAGGCGCTCCGCGCCGGCCGCGGCCACCACCCCCTGGGTGCCCGAGCTGGTCCGCTGGACGAGCGTGCGGCCGCGCAGATCGGCGTCCCGCACCATCGTCGGCGAGTTGCTGATGGCGATCCCCTCGACCGGCAGCCCCTCGACCTCGGCCGAGATCACCGCGCCGTCGATGCAGCCGGCCAGGGCGCGGGCCTCGTCGACCTCCGCCACGAGCCGGCACTCCACCGCCCCGCCGGCCAGCGCGTACGCGCTGACCGTGAAGGCCCGCAGCACGTCGATGACCACCACCGTGCCGCCGGCGCCGCGCGCTCCGGCGACGCCGTCCCGGTGGACGATCTTCAGATCGGGACCCGGCGGCCGGCGCCCTCCCGGAGCGCCCGGTCGTAGACGAGGCGGGTCGCCGCGGCGTCCTCCACCGCGTGCCCCATCGACTTGTAGACGGTGAGCTGTTCCGCCGACTCGCGGCCGGTCGCGCCGCCGGCGATCACCTCGCCGAGCTCGGTGGCCATGGCGGGGTCCAGCCCCACCAGCTCGAAGCAGCCGGCCGGGGGCGGCGAGAACGCCACGCGGGACTCGACGAACAGCCTGCCCTTCCGCACGGTGTCCGCGTCGAGCTCCGGCCCGGCGTGGTTGGCCCCGACGGACGTCACGTGCGCGCCCGGCCGCAGCCAGTCGTACCTGACCACCGGCTCCGGCGCGTCGGTGCAGCAGCAGACCACGTCGGCGCCGCGCACCGCCTGCTCGAAGTCGGTCATCGCCCGGGCGCACGAGATGGTGCTGGCGAGCGCCTCCGCGTGGTCGTGGTTGCGGGACGCGACGCGGATCTCGTGGAACTCCCCCACGTGGCGCAGCGCGTCCAGGTGCTGCTGGCCCTGCACGCCCGCGCCCAGGATGGCCAGCACCCGCGACTCGGGACGGGCCAGGAGGCGGGCCGACAGGGCCGAGGCGGCCGCCGTGCGCACCGCGGTGATGTGGGTGCCATCCATCAGCGCGAGTGGGCGGCCGGTCTCCTCGTCGAACAGCGCGATGAGCGCCTGGTGCGACGGCAGGCCGTGATCGTGGTTGCCGGGAAAGACCGAGACCAGCTTCGACTCCAGCCCGGCGCCCGGCAGGTAGCCGGGCATCACCCCCAGGAGCCCGCCGGGGGTGCGGGCCGCGACCCTGGGCGGGACCGAGGTCCTGCCCGCGCTCACCTCCGCGAAGGCCCGGGTCAGGGCCTCCAGCAGCTCGTCGAGGTCCAGCAGGCGCTGCACCTCGGCCTGGCTGATCACCATCAGCTCGGGTGTCGTCTCCGGTGCGGTGGAGCCCACCCGGCGATGATAATGCGGCGACGATGGAGCACCGCCCGCTGGGATGGGAGCAGATCGCGGACAGCGGCGCCATGCGGGTCGTGGGCCTGCGCCTGGCGGCCGGTCAGCGGGTCCCCGAGCACCGCAACGCCCTGCCGCTCGCGCTCATCGTCACCGAGGGCGTCCTCCACTACAGCGAGGGCGAGACGGCGGGCCAGGCGCGGGCCGGGGAGCTGGTCCTCATCAACCCCGGGGAGCGCCACACGTACTGGGCCGACGAGGAGACGGCCGCGTACATGGTGTTCGCCGGGCTGCCGGGCGTCCGCGCCCGCCCCTGGAGCCTGCGCCGCCGGCGGTAAGAGGGTGCGCGGATGGGCAGCGGCGAGAGATTTGCGCACCCTCTCTCAGCCGGGCGGCTCAGTGCGTGCTTGCCGCGGTCACGTCGGGGACCCAGTTCCAGCGCTGCACGATGCGGCCGCGCTCGCCGTCGTGCAGGATGCCGACGGCGGCCGCGTCCAGGCCCAGGCGGGCCGCGGTCGCGATGTCCAGGTCCACCCACGCCGTCGCCAGCGCGCGCATGAAGTGCCCGTGGGAGAACACGGCGACCGGGCCTCCGGCTCCCGCCAGGTCGGCCAGGAGGGAGCGTGCCCGACCTGCCGCCTCGGCCGGGCTCTCACCGCCCGGACAGCCGTCCCGGAAGAGCTCCCACCCCGGGTGGGAGCGCCGGATCTCCTCGGTGGTCACGCCCTCGTACTCGCCGTAATCGATCTCGCGCAGGAGCGGCGTGACCGTGGGGTGTGGGAAGCCCGCCAGCTCTGCGGTCCGGAGCGCACGCCGGAGGTCGCTCGACCAGACCGCGGTGAAGCGCACGGCTCGCAGCATGTCGCCCAGCCGGCGCGCCTGCTCCTCACCCTCGGGGAGGAGGGGCAGGTCGGTGCTGCCCGTGTGCTGGCCCGTGTGGGTCCACTCCGTCGCTCCGTGCCGGACCAGGTAGACGTCCGTGGCCACGCGGGTCAGCGGCCGAGGAACTCGGGCCGTCCTCCATCCTTGAGCGACCGGGCCGCCGCCTCGATCACGGCGCCGGCCCGGACGCGCTGCCCGTGCTGGATGCACACGATGCCGAGGCCGGCCCGCCGGCCCGCCGGCGCGAGCGCGCTGTTGACGGCCTCCAGCACCCGGTTGGCGGCGTGGGCGGTGCCCCCGACGTCCGTGTCCGGGAGCACGGCCAGCAGCGAGGGCGGCCGGTGCGTGAGCACGCCCGGCGTGTCGACGTCCCGGAGGGTGCCCGCGATGGCCGCGGCCATCATCTTGAGGGTCTCCTCGTCGGCCTCGGGGCTGCTGTGGTTGCTGCCCAGGATCGGCTCGATCAGCACGATGCCCAGCGGCCGGCCGTACCGGTGGGCGCGGTGCAGCTCGTCCTCCAGGACGGGCCGGATGAAGCGCTCGTTGAAGAGCCCCGTGGCCCGGTCCACGATGTGGAGTGGCTGCGCCTCCGGCTCGTCGATCCGGATGCCGCAGTTGGGGCAGTAGTTGGCGTCGTTCGGCAGCAGTGCGCCGCAGGCCGGACAGTTCTCGGCGTCCGGTGGCCGGCGGCGGAAGAGGTCGCCCAGAGGCATCGCCGCCTAAGCGTAGCAGCGGGCAATTGGACCGACGCCGCGACGGGCCCGCCTGACGCCTTTCAGGCCCCAGCAGCGTGGGTCAGTAAGACGATCCGGCGGATTACTGACCCGCGCTGCTAGAGGCGCGGCCGGAAATGACGGCGAGATATCCGGCGGCCAGGTGCCCCAGATCGGGGTCGGGCGCCGAGGACCGCAGCGAGTGCGTTCGTCCACGCTTGAGCGAAGACCGCAGAAGCCCGGCCCCGATATGGGGTGCATGGGCGTCGCAGATCCGTCGGCATTTTCGGCCGCGCCTCTAGCTCGCGACCGAGGCGCTGGAGGGCTGCGCCATCCAGTCGGCGGCC